>JAEEGK010018405.1_pt1 | contig 15119 bp, 3 predicted proteins | sample 8958771 | NCBI WGS metagenome assembly JAEEGK01 (sample SAMN16246547, study PRJNA631951) | gut metagenome | biome: gut microbiome; feature: rumen; material: SC-attached | host: Bos | place: Iran: Karaj | collected 2018-10 | reverse complement strand
CCGCCGTTGGCCTGTTTGCAGACTTCGCCGAATTCCAGCGTCAGAGGTCTGCCGCCCAGGTCCATTGTGTAACTCTTCATCATTTTTCCTCCTATACTCTTACACTTTCTCTTACCTTTGCGATAAAGATTACCGCAAACTATAATAATGGGTTACTGAAAACAAGCATAAACATATATATTATAAAGTTTGTTACACTTTTGGTCAATATATAAATAAGTGTTTTCATATTTAATTTACAGAAAAAGAGCCGGTGCACCTGACACCAGCCCTGAACTTTAAACTAAAAGGACAACACTGTTAACTTTTATTTACATAAAAAATCAAAACCATTTTTAGAACTGATTACCAAAACTGAAATGGAACCGGCCCCTGTCTTCACCCCAGCCATAGTCCAGCTTTACAGGTCCGATTGGTGTATTAAACCGAATGCCTGCACCGTAGCCCACTTTGATCTTTGACAGATCAAACCGCTTCTCATCACGTTTATCCCAGGCGTAGCCTGCGTCAACAAAGCCCAGCACCGTAAATTTTCTGGAAATCGGCACACGGTATTCTACTGTACCCTTCAGCATACTGTTGCCCCTGTACTGATCTTCCTCATAACCCCGCAGCGACGCACCACCCAAAGCAAACCGCTGAGACAGGGGCACATCGCCCCAGGCATAGCCGGCCATCAGGTCCATGGCGATGACATTTTTCTTCTGGGGGATGTAATACCGGTATTCTCCGAACAGCTTTGTGAAATTGAAATCCCCGCCAAATCCGGCCTGCTCGATGGAGAATGTGCTCATCTGACCCTTTCGGGGAAAGAAGACATTGTCTCGCTTGTCCGTAACCCTGGTAAACGTTATGCTCCGTGTCTCCCCGAAATTCTGCCTCCGCCGCTGGGCAGCGGTAGTATAGACACCAAAGTCCTGATAATACTGCCTGTTGTAGCTGTCTTCATAATACTGCGGGCTGTAACCACCTATCGGACCCGCGTACTTGTCATCCCGGCGCTTCAGCTTTAGGAAATTCCGGGTATATTCCCCTTCTGCACGACTGAACGTGATCTCCTGCCCGTTGGACTTTTTGTCATAGCGGCCAATCTCATGCGCATCACGGTTGTATTCCGCATATTCATGGGTATGGCCGTACAGTGCTACTTCCAGGCTCGTTTCTTTCTTGTCCAGCCAGGGATGGGTATAGGACAGATAGTAATTGGATTTGCTCTTGGAACCGACCTCCCATTGCACCATGCCCTTGTCACCGGTTCCGTTCAGGTTGATGTCCTGCACTGTCACCGTTCCGAAAAGATGTTCCGACTCGCTGTATCCCACACCGGCGCCCACCGTCAGCGGGGAATCCTCTATTACCTGTACCTCTATCGCGATCTTCCGGGGATCCTTTCCCCGTTTTAAATGCATATCAGAACTGAGGAAGAAACCGAGATTGTTCAGACGCTGCAGGCTTCTGCCGGCCTGCTTCACATTATACGGCTGTCCCGGTTTAAACCGCATCTCCCTCAGAATCACATAATCTTTTGTCTTTTTATTCCCTTTCACGGTGATGGATTCAATCACTCCTTCATCGATCACGATTGAAAGGATGCCGCTTTCCGTCAGGGCCACATCCAGTACCCTGGCCGCCGTATATCCGGCTTTGTGATAATCACTCATCAGCTTTTCCAGCTGGTAGTTGATAATCGCTGTATTGGCGATTTCCCCGCCCTGAAGCCGCAGTTCCTTTGCTATGGTTTCATTGTCCACCAGGGTGTTTCCCGTTACTTCCAGCTGCTTCACCACCGGGTTCTCTTCCACTTCGAAGATTACGTCCACCAGCTGTTTCCCGGCTTCCACACCGGTCTGCTCTGCCGGGTCCACATCCTTCAGGCGCACCTGGATATCGGAGAACCACCCCATGGCGGAAATCGACTGGGCGTCAATCTGTACCGTATCCTCATTGAGCGGCAGGCCGCTGCTGCTCAGCACCTTCTTCAGTATCGCGGACGAAGGCACGACGCGGTTTCCGGCCACATCCACGTTCCGGATCACATAGTTGTCTGTCTCGCCTTTTTCCACGTTCTCCACCGGCGCCGATAAAACCGCATTGGACCGGTTCATGTACTCCTCAAAAATCTGCTGCTCATCATGCTTCGCAACGCCGGGGCGCTTCTGCTGCTTCGTCAATACTGCGGGACTGGAATAGGTCGGTTCCTCCGCGAAAGCTGGCAAACAGGCAAAAGAGGAAACAAACAATGCCAGTATTGCCGCCGTGATCCGCATAATATTACGATTGCGCATCATTTGTTCCCCCTTTCCGATTAGTCTTCTTAAGAAAACGCTGACGCATAACGAGTGTCTTCAATTAAACACCCGCTTCAGCGCTTTCTTAAAAAAGCGGAGCTGCCAGATTACAGCCCCGCTTTATTGATTTTATACTGCTTTACTCATGAGAAATAATTCGCGGGACATCTTACGTTTTATCGCAATTACCCCTTTACTCGATGCTTTCCACTATGTCCAGAGACAGGCGCGGAACTCCGCCTGCCGCATCGACCACCCTGCCATACACAAAGCTGCGCTGGCCCAGCGGGATGAACGCTCCGTTCATTACCACACGGAAAGGTTTGTTCGCCTGATCCCAGAAGAGCATCTCCTTGTCTTTGACGATCGTCTTGATGGGACGGCCGACCAAGGTCACTTTACTGTTGACGCTCGCCTTCATCATCTGTTCAGAGGTGGTTTCCTGGTAAACGGATAAATCGCTCACCCCTTTTACATTCTGGGTGATGTACGTCTTGTTATCCGTTGGTACCTGGTTCGGATAATAGAACGCCACATCGCGGTCATCCTGCGCTTTGGTTACCGCCGCATTATTCCTGTTGCCCGGACGGTTCAGCCGCTCATCGATGGCAGGGTCTTCAAATTTCACCTTGTCCATCTTGAACAGCTGGCCTTTGGCATCCTGCACGAAAGTGCCGGTGAACTCCATCTCTTTCAGGCGCCATAACCGGCCGCCGTGTTTGCCCAGGTCGGCGCGGATCTTCGCACCGTTGGCCTGTTCGATAATCCAGATCTGGCCCGCTTCAAAGCGGGTAATCTGCCCGTTGATAATGACTGTGGGGTTCTCTTTTGCCGCTGCGAATACACTGCTGCATACCGCGCAGCTGATCAGCGCCGCTGCTGCTATTTTTTTCAGATTCTTCATCGTTTTCGCTCCTTTTCTTACGGATTGGTCCTCGCTCACATCAACTTGCCGTTTCTGTCTGCTTCTTCCAATTCCTGACCGGGAACAGCGGGGCATATCCACCGGATATGCCGCCTGCTGCTCTTCTTTTGTGTTCACAAAACCAGTTCGTTCCTGTACGTTTCCGTGTCAGTATTACCGACGGTCTTTGATGATACGTACACGCTGGATCGACGGGGTTCCGTCGCTGTGTCTTGTCAGTGTATCGACACGGATACGATCCAGTTCCGGAGCAAATTCTTCCAATGCGCGCTGCGTGAGCTGCGCACCGTTCATCATTGCACGATACAGGATAGCCGCTACTTCGTAACGGGTCAGGTCGCGATCGCCCCTGAAGTTGCCGTCCGGATAGCCTTCCAGCAGTCCGTTGCCGGCCAGTGTCGCCACATAGTCGTAAGCCCAATGATTTTCCGGCGTATCCGGGAACAGCTGGATCTTGGACAGATCAAGTTGCCGGCCGAAGGCGCTGTCCGCCATGAGGCTCTTCATGTCTTCCATTTCTTTCCGCATCTCCAGTACCTGCTTGGCCAGCGCCACGCGGGAGTTGGATACATGGTTGGCGCCGCCGATCTTCACGGATACGCCTGCAGATATCATGTTGTCACCGTTGCCTACGGTGGATGCTACATTCAGCATCACGTCTTCACTCGGACGGTAGAATGCGCCGATGGCCACTGCGTTTTCGCCATTGTAATGGCCGTAGCCTGCCGCCACATCCCACTTGGCATCCGGATCGAAGTCCAGCGGATGGAGGCCTGCCAGAGCAGCCGCTCCTGCACCTACCTTGTTCACACGATCACCCAGTCTGTTGATCCTGTTGTTGACATCCCCGCCAATCTTGTCCTCGAATTCTTTCAGCTGGCTTACGTTCACCGCGTCGGTATCATCTTTGCCGGGCGCAACGTTGGTAATCTTCTTATTGCCTGCGTCGATACCGTTCTTGGTTACCTTCGGGCCATTCTTGATGGTCAGGCCATCGTTGTTGATCTTGGTGTCACCGATGGTCACGCTGCCCTTGTTGCCAAGGTCGATGTCTTTGTTCAGCTTCACGGTCAATTTAGCGTTGTCGCCGTCCTGTTCCGCTACCACACCGATGTTGCCGGTGGTCAGGTCGTCTTCGTTCTTCGCTTCGCCGATTACATTGACGGTCTTGTTCAGCTTCACGGCTGCGCCGTCGCCGAAGTCGCCGGCATACTTCATACCGTCGTCCAGGGTGGCTACTTCGTGTTCGCCGTCACCGTCTTCGTAGATGATGCGGGTTACACCGTCTTTACCGTCCAGACCGGGTTCGCCGCTGGGTCCTACCTGGATATCAACGCGGTTGGTGCCGTCCTTGCCGTTCGTACCATCCCGGCCGTTGATGCCGATGGTGCCGTCCTTGCCGTCCTTACCGTTGACCGCAATGTTGTCAACGTTCAGGTCTTTATCCATTACTACATTAATCGTTGTTACCGCGTCAGCGCCTTCGCCTTCCTGGGAGATGATCGTCTTCAGGTTTTCACCGCTGTAGTTGTCATCGTCCTTTTCGCCTGCGCCCTTGATTTCCACAGTGCTGCTCAGCTTGTTGGCTGCCGGGTTCGGGTCGCCGCTGTTAGCGCCGAAGTACAGGCCGTCGTCCATGGTGGCTACCTGATGCGGATTGCCTTCCGGATCGGTGTATTCGATACGAGTGATGCCATCCTTGCCGGGATCACCGTCATTGCCTACCGTCGGGTCGCCCCAGATCATGTGGATGTCGCTGATGCCGTCTTTACCGTCCTTGCCGGCCGGGCCTGCCAGACCGATATGGCCTACGCCGTCCTCACCTTTGATGGAAACTGCCGGATCGCCATCCTTGCCATCCTTGCCGTATACGGTGATACCATCCTTACCGTCGATGCCTACTCCGGACTTGCCGTCCGCACCGTTCACACCGATGCTGCCATTGACACCGTCTTTGCCATCTTTGCCCGGGCCACCCAGCTCTACATTGTCGGCCAGCTTCAGGTCATAGATTTCATGGTCGTCGTCCGGATCTTTGCTCACCGTCAGATCCAGATTGCCGCCGGTGTTGTAATTGCCGTCGGTTCCTGCTTTCACGCCACCGCCTACGGTAACTTCCGTCTTTGCAGCCGCAGTGTATTCTTTCAGCTGGCTTACGTTGACTACGTCGTCGTCGGCTTCGCCCGGAGCCACGTTGTGGATCTGGTTGCCGCCGAAGGATACGTTATCGCCGTTGATGATGATGTCGCCATCCGGACCGCCGTTGGTGATGGTCATGCCTTCGTTGTTGATCACGGTATCTCCCATGGTCACGCTGCCCTCTTCAGTAAGGTCGAGGTCTTTATTCAGTTTGATGGTCAGTTTTCCGTTGTCACCGTCCTGTTCCGCAACCACGCCGATGTTGCCGTCGGTGAGATCCTCTTCATTCTTAGCGTTGCCGACTACATTAACAATATTGTTCAGTTTTACGTTTGCGCCATCGCCGAAGTCGCCGGTGTATTTCATGCCGTCGTCCAGCGTTGCAACTTCATGCTCGCCGTCACCGTCTTCATAGATGATGCGGGTGGTGCCGTCTTTGCCGTCCAGACCCGGAGTGCCAGGGCCAACCTGAATATCTACAAGGCTGGTACCGTCTTTGCCGTTAGTGCCGTCACGGCCGGCCAGGCCGATCGTGCCTACGCCGTCCTTGCCATTGATGGCTACTGCAGGATCGCCGTCTTTACCGTCTTTTCCATATACGGTAATACCGTTTTCACCGTCGATACCTACGCCGCTCTTGCCGTCTTTGCCGTTCACGCCGATGCTGCCGTTTACGCCGTCCTTGCCGTCTTTACCGGGACCGCCCAGTTCCACGTTGTCAGCGAGCTTCAGGTCGTAGATTTCATGGCCGTCGTCCGGATCGGTGCTTACAGCCAGATCCAGGTTGCCGCCGGTAGCATAATTGCCATCCGTACCTGCTTTTACGCCGCCGCCAACGGTAACTTCCGTCTTAGACGCCGAAGAGTATTCTTTCAGCTGGCTTACGTTTACAACGTCGGTGTCTTCCGTGCCGGCTGCCACATTGTGGATCTGATTGTCGCCAAAGCTGATCTTATCGCCGTCATGGATATAAACATCGCCCATGGTGATGCTGCCGGTAGCTCCCAGGTTGATGTCCTTATTCAGTTTGATGATCAGGTCTGCATCCTTTTCGTTAGGATTCTGGTTCGCCACTACGCCAATGTTGCCGGTAGTCAGGTCTTCTTCGTTTTCCGCTTCGCCTTTGATATTAACGGTGTTGTTCAGCTTCACAGCCGCGCCGTCACCAAAGTCGCCGGCGTACTTCAGGCCATCGTCCAGGGTGGCAACTTCGTGTTCGCCGTCACCGTCTTCATAGATGATGCGGGTTACACCGTCTTTACCGTCCAGACCAGGTTCACCGCTGGGTCCTACCTGGATATCAACGCGGTTGGTACCGTCCTTGCCGTTCGTACCATCCCGGCCGTTGATGCCGATGGTACCGTCTTTGCCATCCTTGCCGTTGACTACGATGCTATCTACATCAAGATCACGGTTCATCTTCACCAGGATCGTGGTGTTGCCATCTTCATCCTGATCCACGGTGGTAGTCAGGTTCTTGGTGGAGTAAACAGTGCCTTCCGCCGGTTCTTCACCGAGGATATTGATGGTGCTGTTCAGCTTGTTGGCTACCGGGTTGCCGCTGTTGGCTTCCGGTTTGTTGGCGCCGAACTTCAGGCCGTCGTCCAGGGTAGCTACCTCGTGGGTATTGTGTTCGCCGTCTTCATATACGATACGGACTTCACCGTCCTTGCCGTCCAGGCCCGGTGCGCCGTCTTTGGTGATGGTGATAGTGCGGGTTACACCGTCCTTGCCGGTCAAACCGACTGCGCCGTCTTTGCCGTCCTTGCCATTCACTACAATGGTATCTACGTCAATGTCCTTCGCCAGACGTACGTCATAGATGTCGTGTTCGTCATTCTCATCTTTCGTACGTTTCAGTTCCAGATTGCCGCCCGTTACCGGAGTGCCGTCTTCCGTTACACGTACATCGCCTACGGATACTTCCGTCCTGGCTGCAGCGGAGTACTGTTTCAGCTGGCTTACGTTCACCACGTCGTTGTCTTCCACGCCGGGCGCCACGTTGTGGATCACGTTGTCGCCGAAGCTGATTTCGTCGCCGTCATGGATATGTACGTCGCCGAAGGTGATGCTGCCTTCATCGCCAAGGTCAATGTCTTTATTCAGTTTGATGGTCAGCTTGCCGTCTTCGCCGTTCTGGTCTGCAGTTACGCCGATGTTGCCGTCAACCAGGTCATCTTTGCTGGCTGCGTTGCCGACCACATTCACGGTCTTGTTCAGCTTCACAGCCGCGCCGTCACCGAAGTCGCCGGTGTACTTCATGCCGTCGTCCAGGGTAGCTACCGGTTTGTCATCAATGAGGATACGGGTAGTCGTTACACCGTCTACGCCAGGTGCTCCGTCCTTGCCGCTAACCGTAATGTAGCTGGTTTCACCATCTTTGCCATTGATGCCGATCTTGCCGTCCTTGCCGTCCTTGCCGTTGACTACGATGGTATCTACGTCGATATCCTTAGCAAGCTTCAGATCGTAAATATTATGTCCGTCTTCTGCCTGGGTCACATTCAGATCCAGGTTGCCGCCGGTGTTGTATACGCCTTCGCCTTCTCCGGCCGGTGTGCCTTCGCCTACGGTCACTTCAGTATGGCCGCCCTTCATGGCTTCGGTAACTGCCCACAACTGGCTGCCGTTGATAGCGTCGGTAGACTCTTCGCTGATACGGCCTGCCGCTACGTTGGTGATAGTACGTTCTTCACCTGCCGTGCCTACGCTAACGGTACCTACCGGTTCAGCACCGGCAAAGTTGTACGTAGTTCCGCCAATTTCATAAGAAGGAGTGCCGACAACTTCGACTGTCCGTGCACCGGAACCAATGGCTACAGAGTTTTCGATGTTCGCCTGCGCATCGTCACCGATAGCCACTGCACTGTCTGCCGAAGCAAGCGCTTTGTTGCCTACCGCCGTGGAATTATCGTTACGGGCAATGGCCATGTTGCCCACCGCCGTGCTGTTAGCGCCTTCCGCAATGGCGTTTACGCCAGCTGCCATAGCGTTGTCGCCGGTCGCACCTTTGTTGTCATAGTTCAGGTCGCTGCCCGGATCAATGGAGTTAACGCTGTAGTCGTGGATCTGCATTGCATTTTCCAGACGTTTCAGCTGTGCCACGTTGACAGCGTCGGTATCTTCCAGACCTGCTGCCACGCCGGTAATCTGACGGGTGGTTTCTACCGTCTGCACCAGATAATATTCACCATCAATTTCCACTGCGCCGGCAGTACCCGGTTCTACTTTCGTCCTAACTTCCTGCGTGCCGCCAAGGGACAGTGCGCCCGTGGTAGCTTTCCAGGTTGCGGAGTCCTTATCCGTACCGTCATAATTGGTACCGGTAGAAACATCATAACCGGATTCGGTTGCAGCCGGACGGTCTGCCACGGAGTTAGCGCCCAGTGCAACAGCGCCCATTACGGAAGCATTTGCATTATGACCAACTGCAGTTGATGTAATGCCGCTTGCCTTTGTATTGGTGCCTGCTGCCAGGGAGTTGATGCCGGTAGCGCCGTCGTTCAGCCAGTTGTCCTGCTGCGTTCCGTTGTCATTTACACTGTAGTAATGAGTCTGTACCGCAGCCAGCTGGTCTTCTGTTGCCGCACGGCCGGAAACGATATTGGTGGGATCCCAGTTGGTGTTGTCCAGGCCGACAATGAAATCGCCGGTTTCAGAGGAACCGTCTACATGGTTCACAGTCTGCGGGCCAATCACAATAGAAGTAGGATTGCCGTACTCGTCAGTCTTCGGATTGCCGTCTTCGTCAACTTCACCGCCAACGGTAAGGCTGCCGTCTGTGCCAAGGTTGATATCTTTGTTCAGTTTAATCTTCAGTTCAGCACCGCCGGTGGGATTGCCTTCCTCATCCACTGCAGGCGCAGCAACCACACCGATATTACCGGTGGTCAGACCGTCTTCTGACTCAGCTTCGCCTTTGATGTCAACCAAATTGTTCAGTTTTACCGCAACCGGATTATCCTTATCGTTGCCGAAGTCACCGCTGTACTTCATACCGTCGTCCAGGGTAGCAACTTCAATCGGTTCGCCTTCCGGATCCTTAGGATCGGTATAAACGATACGGGTGATGCCATCTTCGCCGTCTTTGCCGTCAACACCGGGGGTGCCGTCGTTCGTAACGGAGATATAGGCTACTTCGCCCGGAGTCCCGTCTTCGCCAGGCTCTCCACGGATACCGATCTTGCCAGGTGTACCGGGTTCTCCGTCCTTGCCGTCTTTGCCGTTAACAATCAGGGTATCGAAGTTCGGATCCTTATCCATCTTAACGGTGATGGTGGTTGTTCCGTCTTCTGCCTGACCCACGGTGGTGGTCAGATTTTCCGTGCTGTATTCGCGGCCTTCAACTGCTTCAGAACCTACAATGTTAACAGTAGAGTTCAGTTTATTGGGAACCGGGTTCGGCCCTTCTTCTTCTTCCGGAGCATTGGCACCGAATTTCAGACCATCGTCCAGGGTTGCAACTTCGTGTTCACCATCGCCGTCTTCGTAGATGATGCGGGTGACGCCGTCTTTGCCGTCCAGACCCGGTTCGCCACTGGGTCCAACCTGGATATCTACGCGAGTGGTGGTTTCACCGTCTTCACCAGGAAGTCCGTTTGTGCCGTCACGACCGTTGATACCGATGGTACCCGGAGTACCAGGCTCTCCTTCTTTGCCGTCCTTACCGGTTACAACGATGGTATCTACTTCCAGATCACGGTTCAAGGTTGCTTTAATGGCCCTAATACCATTTTTGTCCGTAGTCATGGAGGTGATAATATTACCATCTTTTATCTTTTCAGTGCTGGTCGACGATTCAGCCACAGGTGTTGCTCCTTCAGCAATGGCATTTCCTTCAGCATCGAGCCATGTACCGTCATCCTGTTCGAAATATTCCACGCCTTCATACATGTATTTGGTTGTGGTAACTTCGCCGTATTCCGAATCACCAATGATATCCAACTGCTGATTATGGATACGGGGGATATTGCTGTCTGGAGTGGTGATATTGCCGGCATCATCCTTCACCGGATTCTCAGAATCATCTGCACCGAAATAATGCAGACCGCTGCCAGTAGCCTCACCAATGGCCCGTTTCAACTGTGCCACATTAACTACGTCGGTGTCTAATGTACCGGCGGCCACGTTGTTGATCTGACGGGTGATCTGAGTAACGGTTACATTGCCGTCTTCATCTCTTTCTTCAGCACGGCCGAAAGAAACCGCATTGTTCGTGGACTGCCAGGTCGGGCTTGTATAATCTACCGGATCGCCTACGCCTTCCAGCGGGTCATAGCCGTGAACGTCCGTTCCTTGCTGTTTATCTTCGCCAGACTTAGACTCTTTACCAAGAACAATGGTATCATCTTTCCAGCCAACAGCCCCTCGACCTAATACGACAGCATCATTACCTGCATTTGCTGAAGTACCCAACGCAATGCCATTTGTGCCCCATGCATTGGCAGAAACACCGGCTGCCACAGCATTCTGATTAGCAGATGCACCATAGCCCAGTGCTGCCGCATTGTCACCATATGCATTAGCGCCATAACCCAGTGCTGCCGCATTGTTTCCAGCTCCGGAGTTGTAGCCCACTGCTGTAGCATTGTTAGCACCCCAAGCACTGGCATTATAACCCACAGCTGTACTGTTGACGCCACCGGCGTTAGCACTATAACCTACACCTGTTGCATTATAGTTATTGCCTTTCGCAGCATTACCTACAGCTGTTGCGTTATTGTATGTTGCCTGTGCATAATTACCCACTGCCGTAGACTCATAACCGCCGGCATTGGCTACATTACCCACAGCCGTTGCGTTTGTATTTTGTGCCTGAGCCTGCTTACCAACAGCTGTCGAAGCTTCATTTTTAGCATCAGCATTGTAGCCAACCGCCGTAGCATTCGTTGCGGGAGATTGTGCTCCAGAGCCTATTGCCGTGGAATTTGTCGAACCAGCACCGGCACTCTGACCAATTGCTATACCATACTGACTGCTGTAACCTGTTACGCCGCCTCCAATCGCTGTAGACTGCTGTCCGTGCGCGTTTGCTGAATTACCTATAGATGTTGAGTTGGTTCCATCTGCTACAGCACTATAACCGGCAGCAGTTGAGTTTGTCCCATTGCCCTGAGCATAATAACCGACTGCCGTAGAACTACTACTTCCTGCATGGGAATTATAACCTACAGAAGTACTTTGTGATCCATTGCCTTGTGCATAATAACCGACTGCCGTAGACTGGGAATTATTAGCATCTGCAGAATAACCGACTGCCGTAGACTGGGAACCGGTACCCTGCGCATAATAGCCGACTGCCGTAGACTGACTGTTGCCTGCATTGGACGACCAGCCTACTGCCGTACCCTGATATCCGTTACCCTGTGCCTGATAACCAACTGCCGTAGATTCTGAACTGTAGCCATTAGCCCTATACCCGACTGCCGTTGCATAACTTCCGCCTGCAGTATTATAATTGCCAACCGCGGTCGAGTTAGTTCCACCTGCATTTGTTGTATAGCCGACAGCTGTTGAATACTGACCTGCGGATACACCGCCGCCAATTGCAGAAGATTCATTTCCGTTCGCCGTCGATTTATAACCAAGCGCAGTTGAGTCCATAGCTGTTGCTACAGCGCCATAACCCCCCGCCGTAGAATAATTTCCATTCGCATTGGCCTGATAACCTAAAGCGGAACTCTGAGATCCCCCTGCATGTGAATACATACCAACAGAAGTACTTTGTGTTCCATTGCCTTGTGCATAATAACCAACTGCGGTAGATTGAGAATTAGAAGCATCTGCAGAATAACCGACTGCCGTAGATTGCGAACCAGTGCCCTGCGCATAATAGCCAACTGCCGTGGACTGACTGTTGCCAGCATTGGAAGACCAACCTACTGCTGTACCCTGATATCCGTTGCCCTGTGCCTGGTAACCTACTGCTGTGGATTCTGTATTGTAGCCATTTGCCTTATAACCGACAGCCGTTGCATAAGATCCTCCTGCAGTATTGTTGTTACCAACAGCAGTGGAATAACTTCCGCCTGCAGTCGTCGTATTACCTACTGCCGTACTTTGATATCCGTTAGCTATACCGGCAACTGCCGTAGCAGAAGTACTTTTCGCATTTGCTTTATAACCGACAGCAGTACCGTACTGTGCACCGGCATCTACTACTGCGCCTTCACCGACTGCCGTTTGGTCGTTTCCATTAGTGGTAGCATACATACCTACTGAAGTACTGTTGTTACCCTGGCTGGTTGCGTGAGAACCAATCGCCGTGGAATCCGTTCCGCTGACATAGGTAGTATAGCCGATTGCCGTGCTGTCTTCGCCATGAGCTTTCGCCTGATAGCCATATGCAGATGCATTGGTACCAGCTTGGGTTTCTGTACCAACAGCAGTACCATTTTCACCCCATACCATAGCATCAGTACCCATTGCAGTTGCATCTTCGCTCCAGGCCTTGGTATTCGTACCAATAGCTATTGCGTTCTTCCCCGTTGCAACAGTATTATCCGCTATGGGATTACCATTATCGTCTTTCTTTATGACACGTGCGGCCTCTGCTTCGGTTTCTACAACTTCTCCAGCTTCATTAATAAACTGACCCTCTTCATTTTTAGCAGCTTCTGTCTGATAAGCAACTGCACCGGTTTCATCGACTTTCGCATTACCAATGGCAATTGCTCCTTCAGCGGTAGTATTTGCAAAATAGCCCATTGCAGTGGAAGCATTTCCTTCGGCTTTTGCGTGTACACCTGCAGCCAGTGCATTGTTCGCAGTAGCACCATCATTCAGATAGTTGTTATTGCCTTCTTCATCTGTTTCCTTCGTGGTTTTTACACTATAGTAATGCGTCATAGCCGCTTTAACCTGAGCTACGTTCGCCGCATCTGTATCCTGTGTACCAGCAGCAACGCCCGTGATTTGGCGGGTAATTCCACTGGCCGGATCACCAATAGAAACGGCAGACGACGTCGAAGTCCAAACATAGTCAGGCTGACCTTCCTCACGACGCTCAATTAAGAAACCGGTTTCTCCGGCACCTGTAACAGCCTTAGAATTAGAACCTAACGCGACACCATCAGCAATCTCTGCAGTAGCGCCTGTACCAATGGCAACAGCATCTTCTTCTGTTGCTTTAGACTTAACGCCAACAGAAATAGAATTAACTCCCTCGGCGTGTGCACCTAAATCACTTTCTCCACCGCCGCCAATTGCTACAGCTCCATCAGCTGTAGCTTTGGCTGCAGTAGTTTCTGTACCACCGCCAAGAGCTGTAGAACTAACACCGGAAGCTTCTGTGCCTGAACCAATAGCACTAGCAAACTGCTCACTTGCATGCGCAGAACTAACGTCAGAACCACCACCGCCAATTGCCACGCTGCGGTCTGCTTCAGCCACTGCATGCGAACCAACTGATGTTGATTCGGTTCCCGAAGCTTTTGCATTCGTGCCAAGTGCAGTAGCATCTTCATTCGTTGCTTTTGCCGAACCGCCAAATGCAGAAGCATTGCCTGCTGTCGCTTGTGCATCAGGACCGACCGCTGTTGATTCATCTCCACTCGCTAATGATTCTTCACCAACAGCAACACCATCTCCACCGGAAGCTTCGGCCAAATTGCCTATCGCGACTGATTCTGAACCGGATGCAACTGCATTATGTCCATAAGCAGATGCTTCTTTTCCTTCATTTGCTTGGGCACCTTGTCCAACAGCAGTAGAACTTTGAGTGGTAGCTGAAGCCCCATCACCAACAGCTGTTGTACCAGTAGCCTCAGCCGTAGCACCGTCACCAATTGCAATATCGCCTGTAGTTGATGCGCTAGCTCCATTACCAATTGCTACAGTGCCAGTTGCACTAGCATTTGCGCTATCGCCAATTGCCACGCTCGCAGCCCCAGAAGCGCGTGAACTGTCGCCAACCGCTACACTGCTGGTTCCTGTTGCAGAAGTCGTTCCAACACCTACAGCTGTGCTGTTATCACCCGTAGCTGTAACAGAATTCGATCCTGCTGCAACTGAATTCGTACTGGGATTATACTCAGCTTTCGCAGGATCTGCCCACGCACTCCCCATCGGGGCAAGCAGCATGGCCGTCACGGCCGCCGTCAGCAATGCGGATGAGCCGGCTTTTTTCACAACACTGGAAACGCCGGTGCCGCCTTTGCTGTGGTTCTTGGCAATTTCAGATGCCACCACCCAGCAATTTCTTGCTTTACTCCAAATTACTTTGTAAATTTTGTTCATACCAATTCTCCTTTTCGATATGTATAAATTGGTGTTTTAAAGAATTCTGTTTTTATCTTACCTGACCGTTATTTTTTCGCCGGCGTTACCGGGATCACCCGGAAGGAGGTAATCTTCTTGCCGCCTTTTTCCGGTGCGAATGTGACCACGATCCGGGCCAGCTTACCGTTTCCGGCATTCCCCACATAGACCAGGTCGTCCACGTTCGTATAGGCATTGTTCTGGTCAAACCGCCTGGAATAGACAACAAAGTTCGCGTTTTTGATAGCCCCGATCCGTGTACCGATCGTCTTTTTCAGCTCCGCGAATTTGTCTGCCGGCAAATTCTGCTTCAGACTCGCGCTGAACCCTTTGCTGGCCTGTTCGTAGCTTACCGAACTGCCCAGAAGGGAACCCACGAAAGCATCTGCCGCGCTTTCTTCCGCCGCAAAGTCTTTTGAAGCGCCAGCTGCAAAACAGTTCACAGACATTGCGAGCAACATAAACAACATCAGAATCAGTTTTTTCAATATTGTCATCTCCTTTACATT
>JAEEGK010018403.1_pt1 | contig 15120 bp, 15 predicted proteins | sample 8958771 | NCBI WGS metagenome assembly JAEEGK01 (sample SAMN16246547, study PRJNA631951) | gut metagenome | biome: gut microbiome; feature: rumen; material: SC-attached | host: Bos | place: Iran: Karaj | collected 2018-10 | reverse complement strand
CGTTTGCAGTGGCACTTGAGGGCTCAGCTGAACATTCCGTTTGTGCCGAGTTAAGGATGCTCCCTGCAGCTGATATCATCTCACGTCTCGATTGTGTGCTCGAAAACCGTGAGTTAATTCAAAACCCCTTATGAATTAATTCATTTCCCTAATCGAGTTAACTCAACGTTAGAAATGTGTAAAATCGGCATTATTAAAATTCTCAGGAATAGGTTCCATCCAAAACATCATAGTTCGAATTCAGATTCCATTCATGTCACGTTAATAAAACAGTATAATATTTTTATAACAAAAGTAGAAAAAGCTGACAATTTCAATCCTAACGCAACGAATGTAAATAATACATATTACGGTCAGGAACCGCATGATGAAGAATCGGATGAAAGTTGTGACGAGGACAAGACAATACGAGATTAAAACATAATAGCTATGGATACGAGATTTTTACATCAAATGGTTTTTACCCTAGGTCGAATACGTCCAGAAGGGGTTTCTTTATTGGGTACATGTTTCTTGATTAACAGACCAAATACTATTGTGACGGCAGCACATGTTACAGGTAATGATGATAATAACCTTGTAATGTGTCTACCTAAGGCAAATGTTGATGGTTATCAAGATACGTCTGATACACGTGTTAGTTACATACCTGTTCGAATCATAAAGACAGATCCGATTCATGATATTTGTATTTTAGAAGGTAATATGCAAGGCTCACATTCAAATATTGAGATTTTAGGAGCTGATTCAATACATCCTTGTGATAGAATTACAATTGTGGGTTATCCTCATTGTACTCAGGGAAGAGATGTGCTTACTTGTCAAGATGCGACTGTGGGCGCAAAGATATTAATTGATACTTGTGGAATTAAATCCAAGCATATTGTAATTAATATACAGACGCGAGATGGACAGTCAGGAAGTCCTGTTTTTAGGGATTCTGATTCAAAACTTGTTGCTATGATAATAGGATCATATGCTCCAAGTGGTTCAGGTGGAATATCTCTTGGTGGTATTGATCCACAAACTCTCCATCAAACAACCCATGCAGTTTCTTCCGAATATATAAATCAGATGTTGTGATATGGTTTTAGATGAATTCTTACAGCTAGATCGAGACACGTTGATATCTAGTTTAGAGGTGTATCAACAAAAACTTGTTCGCGATTTGATTGCTAATACTGGTGGCGACTACAATAAAGCTGCCGATAACTGGTTGTCAGCTAGTCCATCAAACACTGCCCAATTTGGAGGGGAACATAAACGTTCTTCCTTATTTAGGGAGAAAGTATTTGAAGAATTAGAAAAGTTTATTTGTGGTTGCGATGATGGGAGATATGACAACGCCCGAGAAGAATTAAATAAATATGGAGACATGACAAAAGAAACCATAATTAGTGTTATGTCTGCAGCCATTGGTGGTACTATTGGCGTTGCTGGAGCATTTGTCGCGCCAATAATAGTATTTATCCTTTTGAGCCTTGGGCAGATTACCAAGAATGCATGGTGTGAGATGAGAAAAGAATTAAAGAATAATGCCACAGCATGATGACGAGTATATCCGTCATCATTGTTAAATGAGATAAGGATTATTTAAGTTTTTTAACGGGAAAATATAAGGTTTCTCTGATAAATTGAAAAATGGCGGTTGAGGTGCGCCAGGAACCTCATGAAATATTAAGCTGCAATGTCAAACAACAAAGTTATAAATGATAACACAAACTATTGGCCGCTGATAATTCTATCAGTGGGTGTCGTAGGATTGTTTGCTTTAAGTTGGTGGTGGCTTACCGTGACAATTAATAATCCAGAGAAACAAGCTCAATTTGGTGACCAGTTTGGTGCTGTTAATGCACTGTTTTCAGGTCTAGCCTTTGCTGGGTTGATTTTTACGATTATTCTTCAGAAGAAAGAACTGTCTCTGCAGCGTGAGGAACTTACTCAGACTAGAGAGGAATTAAAAGGCCAAAAGGAACAATTAGAGGAGCAGAATAAGACTCTAAAAATACAACGTTTCGAGAATACTTTCTTTCAAATGCTGACACAGTTTCAGGAGATAGTTAATAATATTACCTACTCTTACAAAGATATATCAGGTAAAGCTCATACTGTAAAAGGAAGAGAAGCTTTCTATGATTCCTTTGAGATTGCGGAACATAAGACGAAATTGCCGGATTGGCGTCCTACTCATATTAATCATCAATATGTCGGAATGAGGGATATAATACAATCGTTAGGATATGACGGATATATGGAGTCCTTCACACCAACTTATTTCGATCACTATTTCAGGTTCTTCTATAGAATATTGAAGTTTATATATACATCACCTCTTGTGTCCAGTTTTGAAGAAGAATATGAATATACAAGTATGTTGAGAGCTATGCTTTCTAGATATGAGTTGGTATGGTTATATTATAATGGATTGTCTTATGGCAAAGATAAACTCAAACCTTTAATTGAGCGCTATGCAATGTTGAACAATCTGCGTGGTGAGCTATTGGCAGATAAAAAGGATGAGTTTGGTTCTTACGAGCCGTCTGCTTGGAAGTTGGCTATACCTGTTCGTTAAGACTTGCCAGAAATAAATGAAAAGAGAAACATTCATTTGTATAAAGTATAAGTATGAATAAGAAGTTTTTTTATTACTTTAATATCGCATTAGCAGCTATAGCTTCTGCGGCCACTTTGTTCTGCGCTGTTGCACCGGAGGATTGGCTTGGCACTAGGACATGGTGCTTGACAATAGCTATATTAGCAGTTATACTTTTTATATGCGCTTATTTTGCTTGGGGCCAGACTAAACTGAAAAATCGAATATCTATAAAGATTAGCCCTAACTTACGTGTAAACGTATTTAAGGGCGATTTGTTCCAGCAAAATAATATTGTCGTAATTCCGGTCAATGAGTTTTTTGATACTCATGTTGATGATGTGATAATAGCACATCGAACCATACATGGTAAATTCATTGATGATTTTTTTAGAAACAATGAAGACGAACTATATAGGCTGATAGATGCCCAAATTAATAATATCGAAGGAAGGGTCGTTGTAAATAATAGACGTCATGCAGGTGCTCGTAATTACAAATATCCTATAGGTACTTGCGCAGATGTCGTTGTTGGTGATACCATATATGTTCTTTTTGCTTTGACTCACTTTGATGAAGAGGATAAAGCTTATTTACCAAAAGAAGAGTTTGGTAATGCTATCATAAATCTGACGAATCACTTGGCTGCCATTAGTAACAATCGCCCTGTATATATTCCGCTCTTTGGTACAGGATTGTCACGGCTGAATGAAACTCATCAGCGTGTACTTCTGTATATCATTGACACAATCAGTTTCTCTTGTCCAGTATCCATTAATGCAGGGATGAATGTCGTTATTTACCCTGAAGATATGGTAAAAGTAAATCTAAATAAGGTTGAAGACTTCTTTTCAGAAACCCTTAGCGACGTTGATTAAATAATGTTATTATGAATATAAGGGAAATGCAAAACCGAACCAAAACTTATCTCGCTGGAGATTGGTCTGGTGATAAAAATGCTATTGAAGCTATTCATAAATGGAACGAAAGTGACCATTATGGATTACACTTTACAGATGTTCATTCGTTTACTACATCTTATGATTCAAGTAACTATTGTAGTATCAAGAAGTCGTTAAGACAGAGAATGAAAGTCTCTAAGCGTTTTGTTTTGGTTGTTGGTCGTCAAACAAACACGCTCACTAAAGGAGCATGTTTTAATTGTGCCTTTTATCAGACATATTTAACATTGCCATCGAAGTGTAAACAGGGTAATACTATAGATAATAGAAGTTACATAAAATATGAGTGCGACAAGGCTGTAGAGGATAATCTAGATATAGTTGTTTTATATAATGATACAAAGGTTGATAGAAGTAAATGTCCAGAATCTGTAAGATGGAAAGGAAAGCATATTCCGATGATTTATTTGTCAACTGATGGGAAATATTATTGGGATTACCAAAATATTAAGAAAGCAATTAACGGATAATATTTAGTATATGTTTGTTCCTTTCAGAACCACACGGACAGCGATTCAAAGATTAATTGACCAAAACACTGAGATAAGCTCTATAGACGTAAAGAGGCGGTCTAGCGATGTTTATGCCCAGTTGGATAAAATTATTAATGGTCAGGATGGAGTAGTTGATGGGACAATACTTCAGAATTTCTGGTTCCCTACTCAGGCTGCAGAATATGATGTTTTTATCTCCCATTCCCATAATGATCTTGACTATGCTGTTAAACTAGCATCATGGTTAGAGCGACGTTGTGGACTGCGATGCTTTATAGATCACTTTGTTTGGAACAGTGCTGACGATCTTCTAAAACGTATAGACGAAATCTACACATGGGAACCCGATAGAAATGTTTATGATTATAATAAACGTAACTTTTCAACATCCCATGTACATGCTATGCTTTCTATGGCAATACTTGACATTATTGATCGTTCTGAGTGTTGCATTTTCATTGAAAGTGAAGCGTCAATAAGCCTTGAAGGAATTAAGTCAAAAACATTATCACCTTGGATATATGAGGAATTAACTTATATGAAGAAAGGGCGTGTCACAATACCAGAACGTTATCAGCATTTAAGAGGCCAAGTTCGAATGTATGCAGAGGTGGTAAGTATGGAACTGCTTAATGAGTCAAGAGAGTTGGAAGTCTCATATGATGTTAATCTTAAAGACTTTGCAGTTGTTGACCATAATGATTTGCAATCACTATATAATCAAAGACTTCAAGGCCTTGATAGGCTTTATAGAAGGAAAGGTATTCTTCGCTCTCGAGTAGTTTTATAATAATACAATAAATATTGACTTATGGCAGCGTTAGCAAAAGTTTTCATCTCGCATAGTTCTGCACAGGACAAATTAGCTTCAGAAATCGCTGATTTTATCGGACGAGACAAAGTTTGTCTTGATGTTTTTAATTTCGAGAAAGGGGCTGAAATTATAAAAGAAATTGAGGAAAAGATAGATAAAAGCTCGATTTTTTTACTACTCCTTTCTGATGAGGCTCTTAATTCTGATTGGGTTAAGAAGGAGATAAATATTATTCGATTAAAACTTCTAGATGAAGAGATTGCTGACTTTGTTCCAGTACTTGTGGATGACAAAATACAGGTAGAGGATGCAAGGTTTGAGGAAAAACCATTCAAGTGGATGTTGAAATACCTGCTTAAAAAAGTTTTGAGCCCTAAGATGGTAGCAAGGCTTGTGATGCGTAAACTCAATCAACAGCGACTTGATTATGATAAGATTGCTCGTGAGAAGGAAAGACTTTTCTTTGGACGTGATAAGGATATTTCTGAACTTAAAATACGACTTTTCGAGGATACTACCAATAGTAAACGTGCGATTATTGTCTCAGGCTTAGATCACGTAGGACGAAAGCGACTTCTGAAAGAATTCATACTTCAAACGGTTAGTGATGTTCATGATGCTTATATCCCAATCAAGATTATTTTAACAGAGTCTGATGGTATCGAACGTTTGATAAGTCAGTTGAATGAATATTTGCAATTATATTCGGATGATAATCTCCTTGATCTGCTAAACGACAGTCAGACAGCAATGAATACTGCTGTAGAGATGCTCAACAAAATAGCAGAAAGTCAGGAACGTATCATTATAAGAGATGAGAAATGTATTGTTTTAGGCAATGGTAAACTAACTAATTGGTTTATAACCCTACTGATGCGTAAAGACCTCTTCCCGATGATTCATTTCTTTGTAGCCTCTAAGTTTACACCAAGATCAGGAGTAGAAAATTCGTTTCCTTGTATTATTTCCCGTCAGATAGCTGCGCTGGATAGAATAAATATGAAGGCTCTGTTTAATGCATATGCTAAGAATAGGAACCTTTCTCTAGATGAGAAAGAAACAATTTTCTTCCTAGACCATATGAGCGGCTTTCCGAAGCAAGCTTATGTTGCCATTGATTTACTTGAAGTTGATGGCTATAAGATGGCGGAGAAACACATTTCACAGGTTACGGATATGTTTAATGGTAATTTTTTAGAAATCATTTCCGAACTTGATAAGATACCACATGCAAAGGATATTCTGGTGCTTTTCTCTATGTTTGAGTTTATAAGCGGCGATTTGTTGACCCAGGTTTGTCCTGACAATATTGATGAAGCTTTGGAGGAATTCCGTAAATATTCTTTATATGAAACGTTTGGTTCTAGTAACCAATACCTACGTTTGAATGCTGGTATTGCAGACTATATAAGTAGAAATAAGATAGAGTTACCCGCTCATTATATGGCAAGACTTAGAGGAATAACTCGTGATTTACTTGCAGATATGGATAGTAGTCTTACAGATCTCTCATCACAACTATTGGCTATCAAAGAGACTCTGAGAGACCCTGTTGCTAGAAGTCGAGCCAAAGAGAAATATCTTCTGCCTCCATTTGTTCTTAAAGTTATCGTTGAAGAGTACAATAAGAAAGAGGATGGTAATGTAATTCAGTTAGTTGAGATGCTGCTCAATGATAAAGTGCGAAATGGTTACGATGAAATAAACCGTAGTATTCACTATTGGTATTGTTGCTCTTTATGTAGAACCAAAAACCGTAAATTCTATCAACAGGTTGAATTCTTTCGTGATTCATTATACTCATATTACTTTTTGAAAGGTTTTTTTGAGCGACATCAGAAGCATTACAATGATGCGGAGGAATATTATCGAAAGGCTTTGGACTTAAGTAGGGCTGATGGCGATAGAGAATATGTGTCAAAGGCTGAGCATGAACTTGTTATGGTTCTTACAGAACTTGGAAATTATACAGAGGCTTACGACTTGGCCAAGAAGAGTTTTGAACGTGATAAATCAAATCCCTATCATATAGAGGCATATTTCCGTTGTATTGCCAATTCGTCTCATCCAGATAGGAATCTGATGAAGGAGTTGATAGATAGGATGGAACTGACATATGCCAACAACAAGAGTGAGCTTGTTCCCTCCATGAAAGCACAATACTATTATTATGTGGGTAAAGATTTTGGACAAGCCGTTTCAAAACTATCAGATGTTATTGCTGCAGAAGGAAAAGAAACGTATAAGTATGCGAGAAGAGCTTTAAGAGAAATCTGTTCGCATAGTGATTCGATGCAGACTTATAATAGTGTATTAAGGCAGTTGGGAAAGAAAAGATAAATATAACATATCTCTTTGTAAGCGTGAAAAAACGACTTATTGCAGGGACTGAATAAAGTGATGTTTTCTTAAATTACTAGACCGTAAGTTGCAATTAAGAGAGTATTTATCATGTCGATTTCATCAAAATATCAACGTTTAATTTCTGCTTTGTTAGATGCAACAGAGGAGCGTAGAATAAAATGGGAAATAACAAGCGTCTCTGATGAGTATCAAACTGTTATTAACAAAAATATGTTATCGGTGCGATGCTTTCCTAGTTATGATTCTATTGGGAACTTTAGCAACAAATATGGTTATGCACTACATTTGAAGAATAAGAATGGAGAGATTCTAGACACTTATTATGGCGGAAGTAGCGGTACACGTAATGAACCTGAGTTCTTGTATGATGCAGCTCGTCGATCATACTTTAAAGTAGAAGAGACTATTGATGATATGATATCTAATCTGGTTTGATGGCATTCATTGCTACCAACCACCGACGTCCATCAAAATACTATGCTGAGGAGCGATTGCTGTGGCATTGGCTTCGTAGAAACATCAAACTTAAATCCTAACTAATAGTTTGTCTATACGTCTTACAAAAAGCAATAAAACAGGCAAGTGAGTTGATGTGATTCATGGTTTATGAGCGACTCCAACAGTAATGTCGGCTCCTTGCTTGATTCTAGTATAATTATTAATATCAAATTAAGTAATTCTTTTAATTCTAATATGATTTTATGTTTGCAAAGTATAAGATAGATGTTCAGACAATACGGGCTTTAAAACACACGTTTGAAGTTCAGTATCAGATGCTGATACCAGAATTGGACTTTGAGGGTAAGCGCCAGTCGGTCCGTCCCTCGCTAAAGGCTCTTGTGCACGGTGCAAGAGACAGGTATGGTGTGCTTGATGGCGCGATGCTTCAGAATTACACTTTCCCAACGGGGCAGGATGGAGACTATGATGTGTTCATATCTCATTCCCATGACGATAAGGATTATGCAGAGGTATTGGCATCATGGCTTGAAAATTGTTGTCATTTGCGAGTGTTCCTTGATTCCTATGTATGGCGGAGTGCTGACGGCCTCTTGTTAGAAATAGATAAACTCCATTGCCGTAAACGCAATGGTGACTATATTTACGGACGTCGTAATTATTCTACATCACATGTTCATGCCATGCTTTCTATGGCCATCATGGATATTATAAACAAGACAGAGTGTTGTATCTTTATTGAGAGCAATAATTCTATTGACTTAAATCGTCTTGACAATACTAGTCGGGCAAAGACCCTTTCTCCGTGGATTTACGAAGAACTTACGATGATGCGTTTGCTCCCGTCGAGAGGATCAAGACGCGAGGTGAGATATTTCAGTTCTATAGCAGATAGCAGACTGCATGAGTCGCTTGAAGCCCTAAGAATCCGCCATAGTGTAGACTTAAGAGACTTCGGTACTTTGTCTGTCCAAGATCTGTTGTCATTTTACGATCAAGGATACCATGGTCTGAATAGTCTTTATCATCGAGCGACAAATATAGATTTCTTTGATTAAAAAGAATTCGACATTATGACAGTTAAGGAATTTTCTCATGATTTTCACGAAGTCTTCTGCCAAAATAGATGGATAATTTGCGAAAAGTATGCTATTATCTTCGGACTTTTGGCTTCAGCAGTTACAATTGTATCTACTTTTGTTCCTTGCATTGGGAAATTGGGAATATATGCTTTGTTTGGTCTGCTTCTGTTAAGTATAGTAATAGCTGTCTTGATGGCGTGGCCAACAAAATCCATAGAGATAAAAATATCTCAGACTGCTACATTGAGAATTTTTGAAGGTGATATTTTCTCAATCAAGAAAGGTGTAGTGGTAATTCCCTTCAATGATTACTTTGACACCCTAGTAGATAACAAGGTAGTCGGTTCTGGAACTTTGCATGGTATGTTTGTGCATAAATTCCGCAAGGAACATCCGGAAATAAACTTGGACGAAGAAATACGGAAATCACTTTCCGCATATGAGTATAAAGAAAAAAAAGACAGACAAATAGAAGGTAAACAGTATAAATATCCTCTTGCTGCAGTTGCTAGGGTATCTGTTAGTCCTGAATTGCATTATTATCTTCTAGCTGCTACAGAGTTTAATTGGGAAAACCATCCAATTGATCAGCCAGAAAAATATAGTTATATTTTGCAAAAGTTATATAAGTATATTAATACTAACTGTAGTGGATTGCCGGTTTATATGCCAATTATTGGAACCGGACAAATGGGCTTAGATTTAGCAAAGGAAGATGTCCTTTACGAAATGATCCATAATATGATGTTGGTAAAGCCCTATGTGACACGTGGTGGTACAAATATAGTCGTTTATAAAAGAGATATGCTAGAAATCTCTCTGAATCGGATTAAATATTTATTAAGACTCTAATATATATATTATTATGGCATATAGAAATGGAACATATGTTGCCTTTGATGGCGAGGGAGAACAAAATCCCACAAAAGGAGATTTGCGATACCTTGGCATTCTAAGAGCATGGCAGAACAACGATAATATAGACTTTAATTTTGTTGATAGTCACAAGAAAACCTATCAAGTGAGAGATACTAGTTCTGAAGCAACGCTTAAGGCTAGGCTTCGGGAGCGCATGGCAAACTCTAAAAATATGCTTGTCGTAGTATCTCCAGATACCAATTATGATAGAGGGCTTCTCAATTGGGAGGTTGAAACTGCAGTAAAGGAATACAACTTGCCTGTTATTGTTGCATATACAGATTATCAGAAAATTCGTGTAGTGGATAAAGACTTGGTAGAAATGATGCCAAAATCTATTTATACTGAATACACAAAAAATACAGGTAAATTATGCCATGTCGCTTTTACAAAGGATGAGGTGAAGAAAGCTATAGCTAAGTATAGTGTGGTTGGAAACACTTATCCTGCAAGCAATGTGGAAACAATTTGATTCTATATCGCTTATTCATAAGCTAGTGCTGAATAATACTAATACGAACGACCATGCAAGAAATGTTATTCATAAGTCATTCCACACCAGAAGATAATGAGTTTTGTATCTGGCTTGCATCTCGTCTTGAAATGCTGGGTTATAAAGTGTGGATAGATCTGAAAAATTTGTATGGTGGAGAACGTTCTTGGCAGAAAATCCAACAAGCAATAAAAGAGTCTGCAAAAGTCCTATTAGTGTATTCTAAATATATAATTGACGATGGTGAAATAAAGCAGAGTATAGACGATGAATTGAGATATGCTCGTTCTTTTGCAGAAAGTAGAAATCTTAAAGACTTTATTATACCACTTCATTTGGATGAATCGCCTTATGACTTGGTAATTGGTCTGCCAAACATTAATCATATACAATTCAATGAAAGCTGGACTTCAGGTCTAAGTCATTTGAAAAAGAAGTTGGATAAGGATGATGTGCAACATGATGAAGACGTTTCATCTTCATTAGTTAGTTGGTATGAGAATTCATATTCTACTGACTGCCAGATAATAAATAAGAAAGAACTGTATTACTCATCTTGGTGGGGAGTTAAGGATTGTCCTGGTATTTTCTGTTTATATCATTTTGCGAATAGTGAACAGGCTAAAGCTGTGCGGAATGGCAATCGAGAAATTCCTATCGCGTTATCTAGTAATGTTTTATCAACTTTTGAAGAGAAAATATCTTATAAGATTGAGCGTGAAGGTGAAACTTTTGATGTGTTGCCTATCGCAGTATATGCTTATAGCCTCGACGATGTGCTTTATGGCTTTGACTCCGAAGATTTTCCTACCCACAAGGAAGTTGAGAATTATTTCAATGACTATATAAGATTTCTGATACATTGTATTTTAGAACGGAAAGGTTGCTGCAAAGCCCCCATTTCAAATAAACGTTTTGCATTTTATAGGGAACGGGGTAAAACAAAATTTAGAGATGAGGAAATTTATTATAAGTATTCTTCTCAGCAAAAGCCAAGACATAAACGTCTAGGTGGAAAATATTTGGATAAAGGCTCATGGCATTACGCAATATCCGTAAAACCTCTTATGTTTCCCGTTATTGGAGTATCAATTCAGTCACATCTGTTATTCACAAGTGATGGCCATGTAATAATTTCCAATGACAGCAAACAACATGCTTATAGAAGGAATAAAGGTAAAACTTTTTATAATAGTGAATGGCGTGATTTGCTTTTAGCGATGTTGAGTTCCCTGAAGGACAGTGAAAATGAAATCAAAATTCAGGTGACTTATAAAGGTGATTTTCTTAAAATGAATTTATGGCCAGAGACATTTTGGAGTGATTATGGCTACAATGATCCTAGTTCGAAAATGTCTGAGTCTGACTTGGAAACAGTATCTTACATAGAGGAGGAAGAAATATGTTAGAACCTGTTATTAAGTATTTGTCAGAACCGACATTGACTTTTGCACATGGACAAAAGGCAATTGATCCAAGGGATGGACTAATGTTGTTTGGCCCTTTTGATGCAAATCGATATTATGGTCAGATGAACATAGGAATCATTGGTCCAAATAGATTGCGTAGGTTGATGATTGACTATCTTCATGTTTTAGATAAACCTGTCTTTTCGGATGAACACGTCAATAAACATCCCACTTTTCTCGGATTAGAGTCTGTTTTGGGAGTATTTGTCAATTATGAGAATATTCCGCAGATAGATATTTCAGAAAATTCTATTAAAGAGGCATTGAGACATCAAGATAATCATGTAAGAGTTCATAAATTGGTTTCAATATATGTAGACAAAATTACCGACTATCTAAATGAGGAAGAACGCCCCGTAAATCTATGGCTTGTGGTTATACCTGAAGGTATATATACTCATGGACGTCCTAAATCCTCCGCTTTGAAGATGGGAGGTGTTATTAAGTCTAGTGTGTCGAGACAGGTTTTAAAGAATAGACAACAGAACTTGTTTGAAGAGTTCAACAATGAAGAAGAAGCATTTCGGAAGGCATACGAATACGAAGTGAATTTCCATAACCAGATGAAAGCTAGATTGCTTGGATCGGGTATTACCACACAGATTATCCGAGAATCGAAGATATCTTTTTCTGGTATGGATACTAAACAGCAATTACAAGAAGAAAAGATAAAAACTGCAAAAGCATGGAATCTTGCCGTTGCCCTTTATTATAAGATGGGGGGATTGCCTTGGAAAATGGGCGATGTACGGCAGGGGGTGTGTTATCTAGGTCTAGTGTATAAAAAAACTCAGGATAAAGGAAAGAATGCTTGTTGTGCAGCTCAGATGTTTCTCGATTCTGGAGATGGCATGGTATTTCGGGGCAATGTAGGTCCATGGTGGAATGAGGAAACAGGAGAATATCATTTAGATAAAGCAGATGCAAAAAAGATTATTTCTCGTGCAATGCAGTCTTATTTTAGCCAGTTTAACAGATATCCTACAGAGGTGTTTATTCATGCCAAAACCTATTTTAATGATGAAGAATGGGATGGATTTCAAGAGGCAGCAGAAGGAAAATCGCAAATAATAGGAGTAAGAATAAGGAATAATAACGTATTCAAACTCTACCGGGAACATCAATACAGTGTTCCAAGGGGATTGATGCTTCAATATGATGACAATAAGGCTTTCCTTTGGACAAAAGGATATATACCACGTTTTAAAACCCAGATTGGTCTTGAAACCCCCAATCCTTTAGATATACAGATAGATCGAGGAAATGGAAATGTTGAAACTGTATGCAAAGACATTCTTAGTCTGTCAAAACTTAACTATAATGCATGCATATATGGTGATGGATTACCAGTGACCTTGAAATTTGCTGAATCTATAGGCGAAATTCTCACTTCTGCAAAACATATTAATGGTGGCGTTCTTCCGTTCAAATTTTATATATGAAATTTGAAGAGAAACACAGGTACCTGTGTCAAAAATGGCTGAGGTGTGATTAATGACCCAATCCGAGCGCTGGCAGATGCAGTACGAGCAGGTGATGGAATTCATTGCAACCAACCACCGACGTCTATCAAAATACTATGCTGAGGAGCGATTGCTGTGGCATTGGCTTCGTAGAAACATCAAACTCATGTCGAAAGGCGATCTTCCTATTGAGAGAAAGGAGAAATTTAAGGCTTTGATGGCTCTGGATGGAAAATATCGGAGAGTGAATCAATTCAAATGAAAATGAGGCGAGATTGCTTGCGTTGATCGGTTAATCCGGCCGGGATTATTAGATGGGGTATTTTAATCCCAAACATAATATAACATTATGTCACGTGCCTGTCCCTCTGGCAGGCAGTGGCGCCAATAACAACAAATAGAAATCAAACAAAGTTTGATCATGAATATAGCAATAGTAGGAACAGGTTATGTAGGCCTGGTAACGGGAACTTGTTTTGCTGAGATGGGCGCACATGTTACTTGTGTGGATGTTGATGCACAGAAGATTCAGAAGCTTAAGGATGGTATTATGCCCATCTATGAGCCTGGTCTCGAAGAACTAGTTAAACGTAATGTAGGTTTCGAACGCCTTAAGTTTACTACCGACCTTACTGAGGTGCTCGACGATGTTGAAGTTGTATTCTCAGCTGTTGGTACACCTCCAGATGAAGATGGCTCAGCAGATCTGAAATATGTACTGGCAGTAGCCCGTCAGTTTGGTCAGAATATCAACAAATATACCATACTTGTTACTAAGTCTACCGTTCCTGTAGGTACCGCCAAGAAAGTAAAGGCTGCCATTCAGGAAGAGTTGGATAAACGAGGAATCAACGTCCCCTTTGATGTGGCCAGCAACCCTGAATTCTTGAAAGAAGGTGCTGCTATTAAGGATTTTATGAGTCCTGAACGTGTTGTGGTCGGCACGGAATCGAAACAAGCCGAAGAAGTGTTGGCAAAATTGTATCATCCGTTTTTGATACAAAATTTCCGTGTGATTTTTATGGACATTCCATCTGCCGAAATGACCAAATATGCGGCAAATGCGATGTTGGCGACGCGTATTTCGTTTATGAACGACATAGCAAACTTGTGCGAACGTGTTGGTGCCAATGTTGACAATGTTCGTCGTGGTATTGGTACGGATACTCGTATTGGTGCGAAATTCCTGTACGCAGGCTGCGGATATGGTGGATCTTGTTTCCCAAAGGATGTGAAAGCGTTGGTTCGTACGGGAAAGGAATTGGGTTATCCGATGAAAGTGATTGAAGCGGTGGAACAAGTGAACGACAAGCAGAAATCTATAGTATATGACAAGTTGGTGGCAAAACTTGGCGATGTGAAAGGAAAGACGATTGCATTGCTGGGACTTGCTTTCAAACCTGAAACCGACGATATGCGCGAGGCTCCGGCTCTTGTTGTTATTGAAAAATTGCTTCAGGCTGGGGCGATTCTTCGTGTGTTTGACCCAATTGCAATGACGGAATGTAAACGAAGAATAGGCGATGTGGTTACGTATTGCTCCGATTTGTACGATGCTGCCGACGGTGCCGACGCACTTGCATTGATGACCGAATGGCGCCAGTTCCGTATGCCTTCTTGGAACGTGATTCAAAAAGTGATGAAAGGCAACGTGGTTGTTGATGGTAGAAACATTTACAATAGGGAAGAGTTGGAGAGTTTGGGATTTGTTTACACTCGAATCGGCGAACAATAGAATTTAATACATTTGTAAAAAATAAAATACGATACAATGGAAGATTTGATTTTAGAATTGAAGAAAGAAATAATCGAAGTGTTGAATTTGGAAGAAGTAACTCCAGATGACATTGACAGCGATGCTCCTCTATTCGGCGAGGGTTTGGGACTTGATTCAATCGACGCTTTGGAACTTATCGTTTTATTGGAAAAGAATTACGGAATAAAATTGGCTAACGCTGCTGCCGGAAAAGAAGTTTTCAAGTCAGTTCGCGTAATGGCTGAATACATTG
>JAEEGK010018402.1_pt1 | contig 15120 bp, 10 predicted proteins | sample 8958771 | NCBI WGS metagenome assembly JAEEGK01 (sample SAMN16246547, study PRJNA631951) | gut metagenome | biome: gut microbiome; feature: rumen; material: SC-attached | host: Bos | place: Iran: Karaj | collected 2018-10 | reverse complement strand
GGTGGGTCTTAGAACTGGAAGTAGATGAAGGGCTGTATCTCGGAGCTCTTCACCTGTACGACGATGTAGATTACAGCGGCAATGAGCAGGGCGGCCAGGAGGACGCCGCCCCTCTTGATGATGCTGATGCAGCCCTCCGACCATCGATCGGGTATGAAATGGGTGACGTAGCCAAAAGCAATCATAGCAAACACAGCCCAATAGCCCTCGACGACCTGCAGGAACAGCTCTGGATGGAAATCGGTAAATATCTTGCCAATCATCGTCCAAGAAGCCTCGAAGGTATGGTTGCGGAAGAAGATCCAGCAGAACACTACGAAATGGAATGTCAGCAGCACGGCTCCTGCCCTGCGCCAACCACTACTCACATAGTGCTTACCGTGATGGAAAATGTTCTCACGCATCCACTTATGAATGGCCAATGCAATGCCGTGCATACCTCCCCAAGCCACGAAATTGAGGCTGGCTCCGTGCCAAAGGCCACCCAGCAGCATAGTGATAATCAGGTTGATATATTGTCGAACCTTACCCTTACGGTTGCCTCCCAAAGAGATATAGATGTAATCGCGAATCCACGAAGAAAGCGAGATGTGCCACCTGCGCCAGAAGTCGGTGATGCTCTGCGAGGTATAGGGCGCATTGAAGTTGATGGGGAAACGGAAGCCCAGCAATAGCGCGATACCGATGGCCATATCGCTATAGCCAGAGAAGTCGCAATAAATCTGCATGGCATAGCCATAGGCTCCCAGCAGATTCTCCACACCACTATAGAGCGAGGGATTGTCGAAGATGCGGTCGACAAAGTTCAACGAGATATAGTCGCTGATGACAGCCTTTTTGAAGAGTCCGATCATGATAAAGAACACACCTCGAGCGAACATCTCCTGTGTGATTTCCAGCGGCTTGCGTATCTGTGGAGCAAAGTCGCGAGCCCTCACGATGGGGCCAGCCACCAGTTGTGGGAAGAACGAGACGTAGAAGGCATAGTCGAGCAAAGAAGGCAGTGGTTTGAGGTCTCCACGATAGACATCGATGACGTAGGACATCGACTGGAACGTGAAGAACGAGATTCCCACAGGCAGGAAGATGTCCCACGGTTGGAAGTTGGAACCCACCATCTGCGCCCACATCCCAGCAAAGAAGTTGGTGTATTTGAAATAAGCCAACAGTCCCAGGTCAACCATCAGCGACAACACCACCAGCCATTTGGCAGTGCTGCCAGCCCCCTCCAATCCGTCGCTTGCTCGTCGTTGCTTGACGGCATCTATCTGACGGGCTATCAGGAAGTCGCTCAGCGTCACCACAGCCAAGAGGAAGAAGTAGAATCCACTTGACTTGTAATAGAAATAATAGGAGAATGCTGTTACAAAGATCAGTCGAAGAGTGCGCGTATGCTGCAAGAGCATATAGACGAACGTGAATCCCAGGAACAGGAACAGGAACAGCCCTGACGAGAAGATCAGCGGTGCGTCAGGATTATATGTCAGTTGCTGCAATATATTGTCTATCATCGTATTCCCTTTCCTTAAAATCCATAAGCATGATAGCCAGCCATCATACTGTCGAAGAGGAAGCGTGCCAGATACTTGCCTCCCTTAAAGTTGATATGCGTATAGTCCTTGTTGGCCATGCCTCTGTCCACCAGTGTCTTCATGCTTTCGCGCCCACCCATGGCCGTGAAGAGATTGAAGAAACTGACAGCATGTTCGCTGGCCATGAGCTGCTGATATCCCACCAGCGACTCCACACCTCGCATCGTGCGCAGTCCGGCGTCAGTACGCTGGTCACGGTCAGGCATGCTCACCACGAGGATGCTGGCCTGAGGATAGGCCTGGCGCAGGTGGTCGATGGCTTGACCCATCTGCTTTGCATAGCCGGAATAATTGCCTTGACGACTATTGGCCACATTCAGTCCGAAATGCACCACGATGAGATCATACGGACGCTGTGCGGCAAACTGAGCCAATGTCGCCAATGGGATGTTGGCCAAGGTATAGCCTGCTGATCCACGCATGCTGAAATTATCGACCACCACGCCCTTCACTGGCTCCAGCGCCACGCCATAAAGCAATGATCCGCTGCCGATGTTATTGACCTGGTAGCTCACGCTGTTCATACTGCGCTGCCGCTGAAGCGAATCTTTTGGATCATAGCCTGCCGTACGTACGATAGCCTGAAGGTTTTGCGACCCCGGAACACTGTCGACCACCACCGTATCGCCATTCAGCGTCGTACGCAGAGTCATGCCCGATCCTGTACGCAAATAGAAGATTGCCCTATCCCACTGTGCCAGATGCCGGCGCACCTTAGCGCCCTTGAGCGTAATCCGTGCACCTTCCGAGGCAGTAAAATAACGCTGGGCGATGCCTTGATTGGCAGTACTGAAAGGCCGCTTCACCACTTCATATTCACGAATGCCGCTGAAATGATGGCTCACTGTGGTTCGGAAGCCATTCACCTGACTGGCACAATCGACCCATCCCACGCCGTTGCCTCCAAACTGATCCTGGAGCAGTTCGCGTAAGTCTGCCGTGAAAATGTCGCCCTCGATAAACGAATCGCCATAGTATGCGATACGCACGGGACGTCCCAGCTGACCAACCTGAGCCAATGCCTGGTAGAAATGATACATACCTCCCGGCTGACCCTGCGAATAGTCGAGGATAGGTGTAGTGCCATCTGTGACAGAGTCGTTGACGGCTACTGCCACCGTTTCCTGCGTCTGAGCAGCTGCTGAACTATCTGGCATCGGCATCGGAGGAAGGCTGGGATCAACTGTTTCCCTGTCAGACCGGCTGGTCTTAGTACTATCCTGCCCTGGAACAGATGCTGGTACAGCTATAGTCACTGCTGGCTGTGGCACCTCAGGCACTACGGGTATCACTTCAAGGTCATCCTCGTGCACTTCCGGAAGGATGTCGCTCAACAGATTCACTCTTCGCAGCTCTGTCTCACCCAAATACAGTTTTGGAAGGAAATGGAGTGCCAACAAGATTGCGACGATCAGTCCTATAAGAATAAATGTACGCGCGATTTGATTCACGGTTGTCCCTCCTTATCCGAACGGTCTGCTCCAAAACCCTGTCCTAACGACTCTTCCCTCAATCGCCGATCAAGTACTTCAATACCTCGCAAAGTACAGATTCCACGAACAGAAGGGAACACCATGTTTAGGAACAGCTGTTCGATGTCAAACCTCTCGTAAAGATGGTTCCCCATGACCTGAATACCAATAGCCTCGAAAAGGAGCACTACGATGTCGTAATCCACGTCATCACGGAAGAAGCCCTCGCTTACTCCTCGCTTCAAGACTTCCATCAGTCGCTCACGATTATGGTTCTTAGCTCTCGACAGCATACTCATCACTTGAGGATAGCGCTCCAAGTCGGTATAAAACTGGGGAGAGGTCCTTTTGAACTCGTCCACCTTCGTATGAAAAGAATAAAGAACGATGTCGATGACATTTGACATCTTGCCCAGATCATCTAGCAAGGCCTGCTCATTGGCTACCCGATATTTCTCCACGCCAGCATACAAGAGCTCTTCCTTATTATCGTATATTTCGTAGAGTGTTCGCTTCGAAATGCCCAGCTCACGGGCAATATCATCCATCCTCACCGCCCGGATTCCCCGTCTGGTGAAGGCACGCATAGCGATATCAACGATACGCTCCTTAAGCTGCAGCCTGTATGTTGTGCTGTTTCCGTCTGACATTTTTATTCTTAATTGGGTGCAAAGGTACGAAAAAAACGATGAAGTGAAAGCAAAAAGAACGAATTATTTTTGCTGAACGCGAGTTTTTTATCTAATAATCTGGTGAAATAAGAAAGAAAAAGAGATTTCTTTTGTATTTCTTGCGTTTTTTCGTACCTTTGCAGCCGTTTCAAAACATAGACACAAAATGGTGAAGATTACTAAAGAGGCGGCACTGGCCTATCATCAGTCCGGCCGTCCTGGAAAGATTGAAGTGAAGCCCACGAAGGCTTATCGTACACAAACAGACCTCTCGCTGGCCTATTCGCCTGGGGTGGCCTATCCATGCCTGGAGATTCAGCAGAACCTAGACGATGCCTATCGGTATACAGACAAGGGCAACCTGGTAGCTGTCATCTCCAACGGAACGGCAGTACTCGGCCTTGGCGACATCGGAGCGATGAGCGGCAAACCAGTGATGGAAGGCAAGGGACTTCTCTTCAAGATATATGGTGGCATAGACGTCTTCGACATTGAGGTAGACGAAAAAGACCCAGAGAAGTTCTGTGAGGCAGTGGAGCGCATTGCCCCCACTTTCGGAGGCATCAACCTCGAAGATATCAAGGCACCCGAATGTTTCTACATCGAGGAGCGTCTGAAGCGCACACTCGACATTCCCGTGATGCACGACGACCAGCATGGCACAGCCATCATCTCGGCTGCCGGACTGAAGAATGCCCTGGAGGTCATTGGCAAGGACATTCGCAAAGTGCGTATCGTGGTGAATGGTGCCGGCGCAGCAGCCATCTCGTGCACTAAACTCTATATGGCCATTGGCGCTCAGAAGGAGAACATCGTCATGCTCGACTCGAAGGGTGTCATCAGCACTGCCCGTGAGGACCTGAACGAGCAGAAGCGCTTCTTTGCCACCAGCAGAACCGACATCAAGACCCTGGCTGAAGCAGTCAGTGGTGCCGACGTCTTCGTGGGACTGTCGAAAGGCAATGTGCTGACTAAAGATATGGTTCGCTCGATGGCTCAGGATCCTGTTATCTTCGCCCTTGCCAATCCCGTTCCTGAAATCAGCTATGAAGATGCGATGGATGCTCGCCCTGACGTGCTGATGTCAACAGGCCGCACTGACTATCCCAACCAAATTAATAATGTGATAGGCTTCCCCTACATCTTCCGTGGTGCCCTCGATGTTCATGCCACTGCTATCAACGAGGAGATGAAGCTTGCTGCCGTCCATGCCATTGCCGACCTGGCCAAGCAACCTGTTCCCGATGTGGTGAATGATGTCTACAAGGTAAACAACCTGCACTTCGGCCGCGACTATTTCATTCCCAAACCCGTCGATCCTCGACTCATCTCGGAGGTGTCTGCCGCTGTGGCCCGTGCAGCCATCGATAGTGGTGTTGCCCGTAAGACCATCACCAACTGGGAGCAGTACAAAGACTCGCTGAGTGTGCTGTTGGGACAAGAGACCAAGCTCACCCAGAAGCTCTACGCCACTGCAGCCGCCCATCCTCAGCGCGTAGTATTTGCTGAAGCCGTCCATCCCACGATGCTCAAGGCTGCCGTCCAGGCTAAGGCCGAAGGCATCTGTTATCCTATTCTCCTCGGCAACGACGAGGTGATTGCCAAGATGGCGAAGAGTCTTGACCTCTCGCTCGAAGGCATCGAGATTGTCAATCTGCGCCATCCCTCTGAGCAGGAGCGCAGGGAGCGCTACGCCCGTATTCTCACTGAGAAGCGCCAGCGCGAAGGCTACACTTTCAAGGAAGCCAACGACAAGATGTTCGAGCGCAACTACTTTGGCATGATGATGGTGGAGACAGGCGAGGCCGACGCTTTCATCACAGGTCTTTATACTAAGTACTCCAACACGGTGAAGGTGGTGAAGGAGGTCATCGGCATCCGTCCTGAGTACAAGCATTTCGGAGCCATGCACATCATCAACTCGCCTCGAGGCACACTCTATATTGCCGATACGCTGGTGAATGAAAACCCTGATACTGACACGCTGGTGGACATTGGCAAGCTGGCAGCAACAGCAGTGAGATTCTTCAACGAGAAGCCTGTCATCTCCATGATAAGTCACTCAAACTTTGGAAGTTCCACCAGTGATGGCGCACTAAAAGTGAAACATGCCGTCGAACAGCTGCACGAGCTATATCCCGACCTGCCCATCGACGGTGAGATGCAGATTGGATTTGCCCTCGACCGAGAGCTGCGCGACGAGCAGTACCCCTTCTCCCGCCTTTGCGGAAAAGATGTCAACACCTTGGTCTTCCCCAACCTGACCAGTGCCCGTTCTTCTTACAAGATGCTACAGATGCTGGGAGCCGATGCCGAAATCATTGGCCCCATCCAGATGGGACTGAACAAAGCCATCCACTTCGTAGACTTCGATTCCTCTGTGCGCGACGTAGTCAATATCGTAGCCATTGCTACCATCGATGCCTATGTCTTCAAGGTGAAGGACCGTATCGCCAAGCAACAGAAAAATAATGCATAAGGTACTCATATCTCTGGCCAGTAACTACCAGCAAGAAGAGCATCTGCACCAAGCCCGGGAGGCGCTGGTGCAGATACTCTCATCACCGCATTATACTGAAGAGATTTGGACTGAGCCCGTTGGCAAGTCATCAGCAGAAGGCGTGCTCTACCTCAACCAGCTGGTACAGGCATGTTGCGATCTCGACAGCGATGAGCTCAATCTGCGACTGAAAGACATAGAGAAAGCCCTGGGGCGCACAGACTCGCTGCGCCTCCAGGGCCTTGTTCCCATTGACCTCGATCTGCTGCTGCACGACGAAATCCGCTTTCATCTGCGCGATTGGCAGCGCAGTTACGTTCGTGATTTACTCGTCATGCTCGACGAATCTGAGCCAAAGTATCAGATGCCGTAAAGCTCTTTCAGCTTCTCGCCCAATTTTTCACCACGCAGATTGGTGGCAATAATCTTTCCACTGCCATCAAAGAGGATGCTGGCAGGAATGGAGTTAATGCCATAGACACCAGCTGCTGCCGACTGCCAGTAACCCAGATCTGAGAGCTGCGGCCATTTCATGTTCATCTGTTCAACGGCTTTCTTCCAGGGGTCAGCCGAACGGTCGAAGGAAATACCGATAATCTCAAAGCCTTTAGCATGGTATTTTTCGTAGTTGGCCACCACGTTGGGCATCTCCTGACGGCAGGGCCCACACCATGATGCCCAGAAGTCGATCATCACATACTGACCCTTGCCCAGCCACTCACTCAGCTTATGCTCCTTGCCGTCCATATCGGGAATGGTCATGTCGGTGAACATCATGCCGGGCTGGCGCTTTGCCAGATTATCCCGCTGCATAATCAACGTAAGCATAGATTGATGGTTGTAGTATGGACGGCTCTCATTGCAGAACTCCTTCAGCTGTTCATAACTCAAGCTATGTACCAAGTCGCCAAGGTAGATGACAGGAATCATGTTATCAAGGTTCTCGCGGACGATTGCTATCTGGCGGGCTTCTTTTCTTTCAGACAATGACTGGTAGACGTTCACCACAGAATCCATCTGCGCCTGAGAGAACTGACCTGCACGAGCCTTTGTCATAATCGAATTAATCTCGTCGTCGATGGGTGTCATCTCACGGTCATAGCCATTGAGCTTCTCGTTGAGAGCTGAGCCCTTCAAGGTGAGGTCAGGAAGAGAGACCTTGAGCGGAGTGCCATCGTTGAAGAAAAGAGCAGCATGGTCGGACGTTCCCACAGCAAGAATGGCATTCTGAGGCAGTGAACCCTTCAGCTGGAACGAGCCCGACTTGACTTCGGCACTATCAACGATACTATGACGTTTCTCCACATAAAAGAGATAGACTTTCTTTATCTCAGGACTTGCCGTTCCGCTGATGTTGTAGGCAGTCTGCGCCTGAGCAGCCATTGCTGTCAGCGCCATGATAGCAGATATAAAACACTTTTTCATACGATTGTCTTTTTATAGTTGTTTCACGATTCAAACAAAATGCACGGCAGCACGGGCCACCTCTACTCCACCCGACTTCACGATACGAACATTGAAAGCATTCTCTTCAACTTGCTCGCGGAAGAACGAGAGCTTGTCGCCACCATGAGCCTCAGCAACATAGGCCACCTCGAAGCGACGAATGCTATGCTCGCGATACCACTCGACAGGCCACAGATCAAGCACATGCTCGATGTATTTCACAGAGTTGACATGACCGTTGATATCCACATCATTATAATAGGTGTCGATGGTACGTACCAGTTCAGCGTCGTTGCCCATCTTCACTCGTCCGCCTTTGGCGATGGGACAATCCTTGTCACTCACCACCCAGTCGTTGATGGCCCCATTATCGATGGCAAAGATGTCAGCTGGCTGGCGTGTCTCCGTGTCGATCATGGCCCAGATGCTGCGTCCATATCCGAACACATGCTCACCATCAGCAGACACCACGCGGAAGTTGCGATTCGTGAAGAAGCGCATCGCGCTCTCCACCCACGTCTCAACATTGAAACGCGTATACTGCCGGGGCATCTCCTCCATCTCGATAGCCAGGCGCGAGAGCACCCAAGTCCGCTGGATGGTGTTCAGATAGCTCATGCCAAATCCCCTGTCCGTAGAATGGAAGTCAGCTGCATTGAGCATGTGGTTGCCCAGGTGACCCATGAAGATCTGTCCGCTGAAGTCGCAATGGAAGGGCTCAGCCAGAAACTCGTATCGTCCTATCTTGTCCATTCTCAATAGGATTCTTTCTCGTTAGGAAATTCTCCGTTCTTGACATCTGTGACATACTGGCCAATAGCATCGGTCATCACAGCGTTCAGGTCGGCATAGCGACGCAGGAATCGAGGCGAAAAGCCCTGGGTCATTCCCAGCATGTCGGCCACGACCAATATCTGTCCGTCACACTCTGGACCGGCTCCGATACCGATGGTAGGAACAGGCAGCAAAGCCGTCACCTGCTTGGCCAGCGCTGCAGGCACTTTTTCCAATACGACGGCAAAACATCCCACCTCAGCCAGCGCCTGTGCGTCGCTCACCAGTTTCTTGGCTTCGCCTTCTTCCTTCGCACGTACGGCATAAGTGCCAAACTTATTGATCGACTGCGGAGTCAGGCCCAGATGTCCCATCACAGGTATACCGGCATCGAGAATGCGCTTGACAGTAGGCAGAATCTCTACGCCACCCTCCAGTTTCAGGGCGTCACAACCGCTCTCCTTCATGATGCGTATAGCGTTTGCCACACCATCGTGCTCGCCAGTCTGATAGCTGCCGAAAGGCATGTCACAGACCACAAGTGCCCGCTTCACGCCGTTCACCACAGCACGTGCATGATAGATCATCTGATCGACGGTCATGGGCAAAGTGGTATGATTGCCCACCATCACGTTCGATGCCGAGTCGCCTATGAGAATGCCGTCGATGCCGGCACGGTCGACGATGCCTGCCGTAGTAAAATCATAAGAAGTGAGCATGGAGATCTTCTCTCCTTTTTGTTTCATCTCAATGAAGCGATGGGTAGTCACTTTGCGCTCATCGCTTACTAGATAGCCTGCCATAATTCGTTCAATGTTTTATAATCGAAATTAGTATAATCTTTTATTTGACAATCGCTTAACGGACGTACCACATCCAATGGATTTGTTGTGACGAGTCCCACCACCATCATTCCTGCCGCACGTCCTGAGCGCAGTCCGTTGACGCTGTCTTCCAGCACCACACATGCCTCTCTCTCAAGGCCGAAACGCTGGGCAGCCCGCAGATAGCAGTCGGGCGATGGTTTACTCTCAGCGAAGTCCTCGCTGGTGAGGATGGCATCGAAGAGCTGCTGGAACTCAGGATGCTGCCTGTACACATTCTCCATCTTCAAGCGGTTGCTGCTCGTCACCACAGCCGTCTTCATCCCATGCTGGCGCAGGTCGGAGATAAAAGGCAGGAAGCCCTTCAGGTAGTCCAGCTGCATCTGAGCTTCAAAGGCATTCAGGCGGTCTATAAGGACCTGACGCTCGCTCTCCAGCTCACCGCTCCACCCCATATCGAGGATCTGATCCAATGTCTGCCCCTTGATCTCGTTCTCCAGGCCAGGATGCTCAGGATGATACAGGCGGCACTGGCTGCCCCAGAACACGGAGTACTGCGTCTCAGTGTCGATCACCACACCATCGAGGTCGAACAAGGCTGCTTTCAGTTCTTCTTTCTTCATACGCGGCTGCAAAGGTACGCTTTTTTATTCACTTCCCGCCATTTTCTAAGGAATAAGGAGCCGAAAGCACAGGCAATTAACAATAATTAGTACGCAGAATAGAGCCATATCACGGATTATTTCGTATTTTTGCACATCAGAAACAATACCAATAAACCATAAAACCTTAAAACAATGGAAGAACAACATCTACCAACTATTCAGGAAGTCTTTGCCTGGATGAGAAAGCTCTACGACGAAAGCTATTCCGGACTGACAAAGCTGGAGAAGAACGAGCAGCACATGTATGGCACGATGGTCACCACCCCAAGTGACAAGAAGTTCATCGTGCGCATGCTCGACGAGACCAGTCAGGTACGCGACACCCAGAAGCTGGCCGTTCGCGTCAAAGACCTCATCGACCAGTACGGCATTCCTAAATTCCTCAACTCCACTGACCACGCCCTGTTCTGGATGTACCAGAAGTTTGCTTACCTGCCCTTGTTCAACTGGGCTTCAGTGCCTATCATCAAGTGGCGTCTGCGTCGCGACACCAGTCGTGTCATCATCAATGCAGCACGGCCCAATCTGACGAAGCACCTGGCTACGCGATTCCAGGAGGATATCGGACAGAACGTCAACCTGCTGGGCGAAGTGGTGCTGGGCAACGAGGAGGCCGACAAGCGCTATGAGTCGTATCTCGAGGCGCTGAAGGAGCCCGACATCAACTATATCTCCGTTAAGATTTCCGGCATCTATGCCCAGACACACGCCTTGAACTATCGGGAGTGCTTCCCAGAGCTCATACGCCGAATGTCGGCACTCTACCAGGCTGCCATCGACAACCCCTACACCACTCCTGACGGGGTGACACGTCCGAAGTTCATCAACCTCGATATGGAGGAGTACAAGGATGCTCACCTCACCATGAAGCTCTTCAAGGATGTGCTCTCGCTGCCTCAGTTCAAGAACTACGAGGCCGGCATCGTCGTACAGGCCTACCTGCCTGATGCCTGGGGCTTCCAGTCGGAACTGCTCGAGTTTGCCCGCAAGCGTGTAGAGGAAGGCGGTTCGCCCATCAAGATGCGTATCGTGAAGGGCTGCAACCTCGATATGGAGAATATCGTCAGCGACCTGCGCGGATGGCCTAACCCCGTCCGCAGCAACAAGACGGAGGTCGATGCCAACTACCTGCACATCATCGAGCGCGGACTGAAGCCCGAGAACGCACGCGTGCTCCATATCGGCATGGCCTCACACAACCTCTTCACCATTTCCTATGCCTACCTGCTCACGCAAATGTACCAGACGCCGAAGGACTGCTTCTGCTTCGAGATGCTCGAAGGTATGGCCAACCATGTTTGGCGCGCTCAGAAGAAGCTGGGCAATCATGTCATCCTCTATACGCCGGTGGTCAAGAAGGAGCATTTCCTCAACGCCATCTCTTACCTTGTGCGCCGCATGGACGAGAACACTGCTCCCGACAACTTCCTCACCCACTCTTTCTCGCTACTGCCTGACACCAAGGAATGGAAGGAACTGGAACAGCAGTTCATTGATGCCTACAACATGAAGGACCACCTCGACCATACGCCTACCCGCACCCAGGATCGCAACAAGCCCTATGTCGGTCAGGAGCCGCAGGACGAGATGATCAACGAGCCCGACACCGACTTCGACCGCTTCTGCAACCAGCAGTGGGTGGAGAAGATCTTCGCGAAGTGGAAGGCCTCTCCTGCCCAAGGAGGGGAGAATGTTCTCGCGCAGGCCTCTTGGGGGGACTGGAAGCCGGGCGATCTGCTGCCCACGCAGATTGGCGGAGAGCTGGTGTTCAATGACGATCACGCTAAATACTACGACCGCTCGCAGGAAGGCGATGTCAAAGTATGTGAGATGTCGCGTGCCAACAAAGCCCAGACAGAGCAGATTCTCGAGATTGCCGACAGAGACCCGGGCAACTGGCGCAGCACCTCCATAGAGACGCGCCATAAGGTGATGTACCGTGCTGCCAACATCCTCGGCGAGATGCGTGGCGACCTCTGCGGATCGATGTGCGCCATCACTGGCAAAACCATCGAGGAGGCCGATGTCGAGGTGTCGGAAGCCATCGACTACTGCCGTTTCTACACCACTACGATGAAGAAATATGCTGCACTCGACGACATCGAGATGAAGGCCAAAGGCACCGTCCTCGTCCTCTCACCCTGGAACTTCCCCTGTGCCATTCCTTGTGGAGGCGTCGTAGCAGCCCTTGCCAGCGGCAACACCTGCATACTGAAGCCTGCCACCGTAGCAGCTCCTGTGGCCTGGCTCTTCGCAAAGGCTTTCTGGGAGGCAGGCGTTCCTCGCGAAGCCCTGCAGGTGGCCATCACCGACCGTGAGGCCACACCGCTGCTCACCTCCTCTCCCATCGTCAAGCATATCATCCTCACGGGTGGCACGGAGACGGCTCAGACCATCGCACATGCCAACCCACGCAAGCCCCTTTCAGCTGAGACGGGCGGAAAGAACGTCATCATCCTCTCAGCCAAGGGCGACCGCGACCACGCCATTATGAATGCCTGCCGTTCGGCCTTCGGCAATGCCGGACAGAAGTGCTCGGCATGCTCGCTGATGCTCGTCGAACGCTCTGTCTACGACAATCCCGAGTTCTTCGAGAAGCTCAAGGACTGTGCCTCGTCGCTGAAGGTGGGAGGCGTATGGAATCCAGGCAACATCGTTGGTCCTATGATTACGAACAAGAACGACAAGTTGGAGCAGGCCTTCCGTCTGGAGCCTGGCGAGCGCTGGCTCATCGCTCCTAAGTTCGTCGACGAGAAGAAGTTCATTCTCCGTCCTACCATCAAGGTCGATGTCAAGCCCGAATCGTTCACCTTCCGCACTGAGCTCTTTGCTCCGTTGCTCGCCGTAGCTCCCTTCGACACGCTTGAAGAGGCTGTGGCACTGGTCAACGGGCTCGACTACGGACTCACCAGCGGTCTGCAGTCGCTCGACGAGCAGGAGCAGCGCTACTGGAAGAACCACATCGAGGCCGGCAACCTATATATTAATAGAGGTATCACGGGTGCAGTGGTCAATCGTCAGCCCTTCGGCGGCATGAAGCTCTCAGCCTTCGGTCCCGGCCTCAAGGCTGGTGGTCCCAACTACTGCATGCAGTTCATGAACATCACCGACAAACCTGGGTCTAGCACCGACTACCGCCAGTCGTATGCCGAGTGGTACGAGCGCGAGTTCAAGCATGCCCGCAATATCCAGCCCAAGATACGCGGCGAGCAGAACGTGTTCCGCTATCTGCCGCTCAAGCGGGGTATGGTGCTCCGTCTCTTTGGCGACGAGACGCTCGAGCAGATTCAGATGGTGCAGCTGGCAGCACAGACCGTGGGCACTCCGCTCACCATCTCTGTTGATTCCAGCCATCCGCTGTTCAGTCAGCTCACAGGCAACATCAAGCAGGAGAGTCAGACGGCCTTCGTAAGCAGCATCAAGAACTACGAGCGCATACGCACCATCTCCCGTCAGGTGCCCGACGAGGTATTCACCGCAGCAGTCTTTGCCGACCGTTACATCGCCCAGTCGCTGCCTGTCCGCAACGGCCGCGTCGAGCTGGCGCTCTACATCAAGGAGCAGTCCATCTCCAACGAGTACCACCGCTACGGCTCCCAGATCGAGGTGCCCGCCATTGAATAGATTACTGACATCCTATAGCAAAGCCCCTTGCCCACTCTATTTGTGAGCAAGGGGTTTAACTTTAGGTGTGTGGTATACAATCGGTAACAATGCGAGCGCTCGTCCGCGACGGAGAGATTGCTAGTTGCGGACGGGCGTATGGTCCATTGCGGACGGATGTATACTCCGTCCGAAACTAGTGATCGCTCCATCCGAAACTAGTGATCGCCCCATCCAAAACTAGCGATCACTCCCTCCCAAACGAGCGAGACTAGGTAGGTGTTTCGCCATTTTTTGTCGACACTTCACTAAATCGCTGGAAACACCTTTATATAAAGGGCAAATGACAAGTGAGGTATGCCGATTTAACCTCACTTATACCTCACTCACACCTCACTTCCTACATCACTTTTGCTGAACCAATTTGGATACTGTTTGAGTGAGGTCACGAGTGAGGTATAAGTGAGGTTCAAGTGAGGTATAAGTGAGGTATCTCCAGCATACCTCACCTCGCACTTCCCCTTTATACAAAGGTATTTCCAGCGATTTAGTGAGGTATCGCCGAAAAAAATGCGAAATGGAGGAAAAACTAGCCTCCAATGATGACTTGAAGGCCGTGCGACTCTAATAGAGACTTGCAATGCTGCTGGAGTGCTTCTGACGGGGCTGCCATCGGGAGGCCTTGGGGATTGTAGGTGCTCCACATGCGCCGATGCTTGTCCTTGCCTACGTCATGATAGGGAAGCAGATTGACCATGCGCTGCTCCCAAGGGAGTGCTTTGAGGAATTGTGCTGTAGCCTCCATATTCTCCTCGTCGGCATTCACGCCATCGATGAGGGGGATACGGATGACGAAAGGACAACCTTGCTCAGCCAGGAAACGGATGTTCTGCAGAATGAGCTCGTTGGGGACTCCCGTATACAGCTGATGCTTCTGGCTGTCCATCACCTTCAGGTCGACAAGCATGAGTTCGCACTCGTCGGCAACCTCAGCGACAACCTCGCGAGAGGCATAGAGCGTAGTGTCGACACAACGATGAAAACCTCGGCGGCCCAGCTCACGGAGCAGTTCGAGGGTATAAGCAGGATGCATCAGCGGCTCGCCTCCGCAGAGAGTCACCCCTCCCCCACTGTCCTCCATGATGTCGCGCTCTTTCTCTATCTCAGTCATCAGCGCATCCATCGTCCACTCACGTCCACAGATCTCCAACGCCGTCGTAGGACATTCGGTGGTACAAGGGAGACCCACCAACGGAAGGCCCACCCCCTGCCCCTCCCTGTGAGGGAGGGGAGCTGAAAGACTATCCCTGCAAGGGAGGGAACAATTACCTTGTAAGCCCCGTTGAAACTGGATGCCGTCGGGGGTCAGTTGAAGCAGGTGATAGTTGCATGCGTTGACGCAGCTCTGACAGCCTATGCATTTCGACTGCTTATAGGTTATCTGCGGACGGGGGCTCCAGCTCTCAGGGTTATGACACCACACACAACGCAGCGGGCATCCCTTCATGAAGATGGTTGTCCGAATGCCCGGCCCGTCATTAATGGCATAGCGCTTGATGTCGAAGATGAGCAT
>JAEEGK010018400.1_pt1 | contig 15121 bp, 10 predicted proteins | sample 8958771 | NCBI WGS metagenome assembly JAEEGK01 (sample SAMN16246547, study PRJNA631951) | gut metagenome | biome: gut microbiome; feature: rumen; material: SC-attached | host: Bos | place: Iran: Karaj | collected 2018-10 | reverse complement strand
GCCTGTCATGTGCGCAGGCTGTCCTCACAGGGGCCTTTACTCCATACTTAAGAAGCACAACCTGACCGTCCTCGGAGACATCGGATGCTACACCCTCGGAGCCACCGCGCCGCTTAATGCCACAGACACCACAATCTGCATGGGCGCCTCAGTCTCCGGCCTTCACGGCTTCAACAAGGCGGGAGCCGCAGGCCTTACCGGAAAGACGGTCGCGGTCATAGGAGACTCGACCTTCATGCACAGCGGAATCACAGGTCTTGTGAACATCGCCTACAATGAGAGCGCGTCCACCGTGATCATCCTGGACAACTCCACCACAGGAATGACCGGCCACCAGCAGAACCCCACGACAGGTTTCAACCTCAAGGGAGACCCCTGCACCAAGATCGACCTCGAGTCGCTCTGCCGTGCTGTGGGAATCAGAAGAGTCAGGGTCGTTGATCCCTACAACCTCCAGCAGGTCGAGGAGGCTGTCAAGGAGGAGGTCGGATGCGGAGAGCCTTCAGTGATCATCTCAAGACGCCCGTGTGCCCTGCTCAAGACAGTAAAGCACCCCGGCCCGATCAGCGTGGATGAGTCAAAGTGCATCGGCTGCAAGGCCTGCATGAAAATCGGATGCCCTGCAATCAGCATTGTCGGGAAGAAGGCAGTCATTGACCAGACCCAGTGCGTGGGCTGCAACGTCTGCGCCCAGCTCTGCAGGCAGAGCGCCATAGGAAAGAAGGAGGCCTGAGATGACAAAGAACATAATGATTGTCGGAGTCGGCGGACAGGGAACGCTGCTTGCCAGCAAGCTTCTCGGAAAGCTCTTCCTGGAGAAAGGCCTTGACGTCAAGGTCTCCGAGGTACATGGAATGAGCCAGAGAGGCGGAAGCGTGGTCACCTATGTGCGCTACGGAGAGAAGGTGTACTCCCCTGTCATAGACAAGGGTCAGGCGGACATTATCATCTCATTCGAGATCCTGGAGGCCGCAAGATATGTCGACTTCCTCAAGAAAGGCGGCACGCTGATCACCAACACCCAGCAGATCAACCCCATGCCGGTGATCACCGGGGCTGCGGCATACCCGTCGGACCTGGAGAAGAAGCTCAAGGCGCTGGACATCAACCTCGAGTGCTTCGACGCCCTCTCCATCGCCCGTCAGGCAGGATCGCAGAAAGCGGTGAACCTCGCGCTTCTGGGAAAACTGTCAAATCACTTTGACTTCTCAGAACAGCAGTGGCTTGATACAATAGAGACCAGCGTCCCGGCAAAGTTCGTCGAGATGAACAAGAAGGCTTTCCTACTTGGCCGCAACGCATAATAGACAACGGAGATCAGAACCATGAAAGAGATGAGCAGGAGAAACCAGTACTTCACTGAGTCTGTCATCAGAAGGATGACAAGAATCGCAATCGCAAACAACGCGATCAACCTTGCGCAGGGTTTCCCTGATTTTGATCCGCCCAAGGCAATGACGGACCGCCTCAAGGAGGTCTGTGACCAGGGCCCTCATCAGTACCCCATCACTATGGGAGCGCCCAACTTCAGGCAGGCTCTCTCAAAGAAGTGCGGTCACTTCATGGGAATCACCCCGGATCCGGAGAAGGAGATGGTTGTCACCATCGGCTCCACCGAGGCAATGGTCGACACACTGTTCGCAATCACCAACCCCGGTGACAAGGTCGTGATGTTCTCTCCTTATTTCGAGAACTACCATGCCCAGGCCATCATGGCCGACTGCGAGCCGGTCTATGTGCCGCTCATCCCGCCTGAGTTCAACTTCGACTTCCAGGTGCTTGAGGATGCCATGAAGCAGCCCGGCGTCAAGGCCATCCTGATCTGCAACCCCTCCAACCCCAGCGGAAAGGTCTTCACTAAAGAGGAGCTGACATTCATCGCGGACCTCTGCAAGAAGTACGATGTCTATGCCGTCATGGACGAGGTCTACGAGCACATCGTCTATGAGGGGCACACCCACACCTACATGGCAACCCTTCCGGGAATGTGGGAGCGCACCATCAGCTGCTCAAGCCTCTCAAAGACCTACTCCGTCACCGGCTGGAGACTGGGCTATGCCCTTGCCCCGGAGCCGATCATGCAGAGGATCAAGCAGTACCACGACTTCAACGCCGTAGGATGCGCGTCCCCTCTGATGGAGGCCGCAGTCGTGGGCCTTGAGTTCCCCGACAGCTACTACGAGGAGTTCGGCGCCCACTACGCACACATGAAGAAGATCTTCACCGACGGCCTGAAGAGCATCGGAATCCCCTTCACCGATCCTCAGGGAACCTACTTCGTCCTTGCGAACATCGGCCCGTACCTCAGAAAAGGCCAGACCGATGTCCAGTTCTGCGAGGAGATGACCGAGAAGGTCGGAGTGGCTGCCGTTCCCGGAACCTCATTCTTTAAGGAGGACGTCCAGGACATCATCCGCCTGCACTTCGCAAAGAAGGACGAGACCCTCTACGAGGCCCTGAACCGCCTGGCTGACCTGAAGAAGAAGATGTGCTGAGCAGACTGCAGAATAATTGTAGAATAATAAAAGGCTGAACGAGTGACCGTTCAGCCTTTTCTATCTCAGATCTGGTCTTTCTCCGCCACGCGGCAGCAGTTGACGCTAAGGTTTCCGTTGCGTGCCCTGACCTCATCCAGAAAGCTCTTCGGAACCGTCTGGTCCTTGAGCTCGATATCATATCTCAGCTCATAGAGTGTACCCAGATTCACCGTCTTGACCGCTGAGAGACTGAAGCTTCTGGTGTAATTCTGAAGAAGGTCATCAAATAGCCCGTCATAGTCCATATCCTCAGGAATCTGTATCTTCAGTACCCGTTTCAGGCCATCGTTTCCGATTTTCATTGCTGAAACTGAAAGCACCACAACTGCTACTATTGCAAGGAAGATGGCCGCTGCCACCACATAGCCCATTCCGGTCGCGAGGCCCAGTGCCATCGCGATGAAGATCGCCGCTATCTCCCTGCCCTTACCGGCTGCGGAGCGGAAACGCACCAGGCTGAATGCACCTGCGATTGCCACTCCGGTTCCGATGTTACCGTTGACCAGCATGATCACAAGCTGTACTGCCAGGGGCAGAAGGGATAATGTGAGCACAAAGCTGGAAGATCCCCTGTTCTTGATTGTGAAGATGATTGCCGTGAGAATTCCCAGCACGACAGAGACTGCCGAGCAAAGAAGAAATGTCGATAATGTCAAACCTGATCCTATTACTGAACTGAACATACTTTCACCTCGCTGTTGTTTTTCTCTTTGATGATGTCTGTCTTATAGACCTCTCCGTATTTGGAGAAGGAATACGGTCTTATCTTGTATTTGCTGAGCATCTGTGAGACCCAGAGCGGCATGCTCAGAGGGTTCTTGATCTCCATCAGGACACCCACCTGTGGAAGAAGGTTTGCCGCCTGCCTCTCATCGAATGAGAAACCGTCTGTCTGGTAGCGGATGTTCCTGTCGAATGTAATCCTGAGGTCCCCTCCGTCGGCTGCGGCATAAGCCTCCCTGTCATAGGTGAGGAACGTCCTGTTCACGATCGGGTGTCTTTTCAGGAAGAAATCGAACTCGGAGAGCTGCAGGTCCGTAAGATGCTTCGGCCGGACTCCGCTGAAGACATAGAACATGGCATCGGTGAAGCTCATGCTTACCCTGCGCTTGTAGACAATGCCGTCGTACTTCTTTTTCAGTTCCAGGAACACCTTGTCGTTCCTGTACCTGTCCCAGTTGCCGTAGGCGCGGAGACGCATCTTCTCCTTGTACTCGGCACCATCCACAGATGTCCTTATGAGGTCATAGTTCGCGGTGTCCATGTAGATGTTCTTGATTGAGTAGCTTCCGTACTCATCAGCGACCATCTTCCCGTCAATAGCCTTGACCATCTGCTCATACTGGGAATCTGTGAGCAGATATTTCTTCTCATAACGCTGAAATAGAAGTTTTGCCTGTCCCATGAAAATGTCCGTCCTTGTATGTTGATGTCTTGAGCATAACAAGGGCGGACATTAAATGCGCTGTTTTGAGGAAAGTTCACATATTTCTACATTCTGTGAAGTTTTGTGTGGAAGAGCCTCAGTTCATCAGGATGTCATCAAGGCTGCGCTTGGGCACGTAGTGGATGTTGCCCTCGGCATTGCGGTAGTACTTTGTGTTTCCGTCCTTGCACTCCGTCAGGACAATCTCCTCTGCTGGCTTTCCGAAGGCCACCACAAGGTTGGGCTCGACGTTGTCAGGCATGTTGAAGAACTGCTTCAGGCTGTCCTTCATTATGCTTCCGATCATGATTCCGCCAAGGCCCTTCTCCACGGCGGCAAGGAGCATTGTCTGGGCCACGGCTCCGACGTCCCTCAGATAGTTCCTTCCTCCGACCCTGAGATTCTCGTCAATGCAGATGACCACAAAGGCAACAGGCTCGGTTCCCGGATAAGGGAGGTTGAGCTCAGGAAGCCCCTTTGCCCAGACCGTCATCTTCTGGACCTTTGCCACATCCTTCTCATCGCAGGCGATATAGTACTTGAGAGGCTGGTCGTTGACCGACGATGCCACATAGCGTGTCATGTCCACAAGGTCAACAAGCTCCTGCCTTGTGATTTTCCTTGACCTGTCATATGCGCGGTAACTTCTGTTCTTAACTGCAAGATCCTTTATCATGGCGTCCCTCCGTCGCTTACAAATATATCACCTCAACGGATACTGAGGTATACAAAAATAAGTCAATTGTGAGATACTTGCCCCGTGAGCACCGCAACCAGCACGCTTGACTTCACAGAGGGGAGCCTCGGAAGGAAAATCATAAGATTCTCACTGCCTCTGTTTCTGGGTAACCTCTTCCAGCAGCTTTATAATGCAGCAGACTCGCTCATTGTCGGAAACACCTTAGGACCCCAGGCTCTGGCAAGTGTCTCCTCTTCAGGAAGCCTGATCTTCATGATGGTGGGCTTCTTCAACGGCCTTGCCATTGGTGCCGGTGTTGTCATATCAAAGTACTTCGGAGCCCGTGACCAGGAGAGGATGCAGAAGGCGATCCATACCGACCTTGCATTCGGTCTGGTGGCAGGACTTTTCCTTACGGTGTTCGGAGTCCTGATGACACCTCATATTCTTGCATGGATGCGCACGCCTCAGGACATCATTGAGGGATCTATCACCTATTTCAGGATTTACTCGTTCGGCATTCTCTTCTGCGTCATGTACAACATAACTATGGGTATAATGAACGCCACGGGAGACTCCACGCATCCTCTGATATACCTTCTAATCTCATCGGTGACCAACATCATCCTGGACCTGTTCTTCATCAAGGTCCTGCACTGGGGCGTAGGAGGAGCGGCCGCAGCAACCACAATCGGACAGGCACTTTCCTTCATCCTTTGCATGATACGTCTTGTCAGGACAGACGAGGTCTACAAGGTCTACATCCGTAAGATCAGGTTCGATGTGCCCCTCTTAAAGGAGATAATCAGGTACGGTCTTCCGAGCGGAATCCAGAACTCGGTCATAGCCATAGCCAATGTCTTCGTGCAGTCCAACTACAACACCTTCTCCTCAGTTGCCGTGGCAGGCTGCGGCTCCTATGCCAAGATCGAGGGCTTTGCCTTCATCCCGATCAACGCCTTCGTGGCGGCCCTGACAACCTGCATAAGCCAGAACCTCGGGGCAGGCAACCATGACAGGGCAAAACGCGGCGCACGCTTCGGGATACTTGTCTGCATGGCACTTGCGGAGACCATAGGCCTTCTGGAGTTCATCTTCGCGAAATACCTGATCGCGCTCTTCAACGGCGACCCGGAGGTCATAGCATTCGGAGTGCGGCAGATACATGTGGAGTCCCTGTTCTACTTCCTCCTGGCCCTCTCCCATTCCATTGCGGGAGTCATGCGCGGAGCGGGCAAGGCAAAGGTGCCGATGTTCGTCATGCTTGGAGTCTGGTGCATCTTCAGGGTGCTGTACATCACAGTGGCCATGTCAATCTCACACACCATCGAGCTTGTCTTTGCCGCCTACCCCATCACATGGTCGATCTCCTCTGTCATATTCCTCATCTACCTGCTCCGCTCCAACTGGGTGCACGGACTTGAGTGAGCAGCCGTTTGGAAGTAAGATTCCAACTATGGCAGAAGAATCAGCAAAAGAGTTCAAGAGAATGGATCTTGTGGAGAGGCAGCTTGACTCCACAAAGGTGTTCGAAGGAAGGCTCCTTCACGTCTACAAGGACAACATCCTGCTTCCTAACGGAAACAAAAGCACCCGTGAGTACATAAAGCATCTGGGTGCGGTGGCAATCGTGGCCGTTGACGACAAGGGACGCATTGCGGTGGAGCATCAGTTCAGGTATCCGTTCAACGCCGAGCTGATTGAGATTCCGGCGGGAAAGCTGGACTACGTCGGGGAGGATCCGCTCTCAGCTGCAGAGCGGGAGCTGAGGGAGGAGACGGGAATCACAGCCAGGGAGTTCGAGTACATGGGACCTCTCTACCCCACCTGCGCTTACTCCAATGAGGTCATCCACCTTTACTGGGCAAAGGGCCTTTCGTTCGGAGACCGCCATCTGGATGAGGACGAGAGCATCAACGTGGAGATGATGGATCTCAAGGATGTCGTGAAGATGATTCTTGAGGGGAAGATCCAGGATGCCAAGACTCAGGCCGCAGTCCTCCAGGTCTGGACCAGAATGAATCAATCTGTTCGTTTTTGAACATTTTTTATCATAATCGTTCAGAAATCGAAATAAAACACTTGTCATACGACCATGATACTCTCTATTATACTATTGCAGGTCACAAGTCAGAGACTGCACTAACAAATAGGAGAATTAAAATGGACTACGCAAAAGAATCAGTCAAGAAGCATGCTGAATGGAGAGGCAAGATCGAGGTTATCGCAAAGGTTCCGGTGAACAACTCAGTTGATCTTTCACTGGCATATACACCTGGTGTCGCCCAGCCGTGTCTGGAGATCCAGAAGGACATAAACAAGAGCTATGAGCTCACAAGAAGATGGAACATCTGTGCTGTCATCTCCGACGGTAGTGCAGTCCTTGGACTCGGTGACATCGGACCTGAGGCAGGAATGCCTGTCATGGAAGGAAAGAGCGTCCTTTTCAAGGCTTTCGGCGATGTCGACGGCTTCCCTCTCTGCGTCAAGACACAGGATGTCGATGAGTTCGTCAACACAGTCTACAACATCTCAGGCTCATTCGGCGGAATCAACCTCGAGGACATCTCAGCACCGCGCTGCTTCGAAATCGAGCGCAAGCTCAAGGAGAAGTGTGACATCCCAATCTTCCACGATGACCAGCACGGCACAGCAGTCATCACACTTGCCGGACTGACAAACGCCCTGAAGGTCGTTGGAAAGAAGAAAGAGGACGTCAAGGTCGTCACCAACGGCGCAGGCGCAGCAGCTGTGGCAATCGTCAAGCTCCTGCTCTCAGCAGGTTTCAAGAACATCACCATGTGCGACCGCAAGGGTGCCATCTACAAGGACAGAGAAGGACTGAACTGGATCAAGGAAGAGATGGCAGAGGTCACAAACCTTGAGAGAAAGAGCGGAAAGCTCGCTGACATGCTTGTCGGCGCTGATGTCTTCATCGGTGTCTCAGCTCCTGGTCAGGTCACCAAGGAGATGGTCAGGACAATGAACAAGGATGCCATCATCTTCGCATGCGCCAACCCCACCCCGGAGATCTTCCCGGAAGAGGCCAAGGAAGGCGGAGCAAAGATTGTCTCAACAGGCAGAAGCGACTATCCGAACCAGATCAACAACGTCCTAGCATTCCCCGGAATCTTCAGGGGCACATTCGATGTCAGAGCCTCAGAGATCAACGAGGAGATGAAGATGGCCGCAGCCAAGGCTCTTGCAGAGCTTGTTCCCGAGGAGGAGCTCTCAGCCGACTACATCATCCCGAAGGCATTCGACCCGAGAGTCTGCCCGGCAGTCTCAAAGGCAGTCGCAGATGCCGCAAGAAGGACAGGCGTCGCAAGGATCTGAGGATTCAGCGAGACATGATGAAAGGCACCGGAACACAATCCGGTGCCTTTTTTTCACTATTTCACAAAAAGACCTGGGTTCAGATGCTTTTCATGAGGTTTCCGGATTCATCCCAGAAGCCCGGGCTGCTTCCGTCGCGCAGATAAAATAAGGTGCCGTAGCACTTCTTCCCGAACAGGTCCTGCGCCACCTTTATGTAGGTCAAAACCTGGCTGCGGTGAAGCTCGGGATCCATGACCAGATCCGTCTTGTAATCGATGACAAGGTTGTATCTATCTCCGAACACAAGCAGGTCCATCACTCCCTCTACAGCTACATCGGGATCATCTTCATCCGGAGCGTAGAACCTCAGCTCCGGCCTGCTCTCATGGCCGCTCACATGCTTGTTGTAAAGCTCACTCTCAAAGAAGGAAGAGGCAAGATCCTTTGCCGCATCCAGTAACTGGCGGTTCTCCTGATCCTTGTCACTGATATGGCACTCAATGCCGTCAACACTCTTGCCCTTGACCATGTTCTCAAGCAAGAAATGACAGAGCGTTCCGAACTTATCATTTGCATTCAATGACCTGATAATTGAATCAACCTCGAGATTCCTTAACATTGTTGATGATTTCAGGTCATCATTAGCGTCAGAATGACCCTTTGCCCCTGTGACACTCACGCGCTTTGACCGGGACTGGAAATCAACAATCGGAGGTCTTACGAAATCTATTGCCTCATGGCTGGAAAGCTGACCCTTGAGCTGAGTCTTGGAGATATCCCTCACCATAATATCAGGACAGGTGCATGTCTTGGTGACCGTGTCAAAGCCGATGACGGAGGAATACCACTTGAAGACATCGGCAGTTGACATATTGCCCTTTGAGGTGATCTCATAACCGCCCATCACAATCAGATGATCCTTTGCCCTTGTGAACGCCACATACATCAGGCGCCTGAGCTCTGCCTGCTCCTTTGCCTTGCGGTCATCCTCCAGGATCTTCAGGATGCTCTTGTTCTCGGAAGCCACCAGATCACCGTTGTACTTGAAAACAATGCTTCCCTTGTCATTCTGCGGCTTTGAGCCGGTACCGCAGTAGATGACGACCTTGAACTCAAGGCCCTTGGACTTGTGGACCGTCATTATCTGGACTCCGCTTCTGTCCTTATGCAGGACCTCGGCATCAGGAAGCTTCTTGCTGGTTCCCAGATAATCCCTTATGAAACGGGCATAGTCGGAAAGGCTCCTGCCCTCAGCCTCATAGCTTATGGCATAAGAGAAAAGATAATCGTAATGCTCCGTGAACGTCCTGCTGTCCCTGCCCCTGTCAAGGTATGCCTTGTACCCTCCCTCGATGTACAGGGTCTCAAGGACTTCAGGGATTGTCATCCTGAATGCCTGCTCCCTCATCTGATCAAGGAAGCAGCACAGATGCTCATAGCGGCTCTTGTCCACATCAAGAGGCTCAGACCCATTGATGACATTGTCGATGCTCCGGTCGCACATGCCGCAGAACGGTGATTTGAGCAGGGCAATATAGGACCGGGTATCGTACGGATAGAGGATGCAGTTGAGGAAGCTGTAGAAATCACTTGCCACTGCGTCCAGCATCAGGGACCTGGTCTCTGCTATCTGGTATTCAATGCCCCTGCGCTTGAGAGCCTTCTCTATGTTCATCTGGTTGGATCCGGAGCGGAACAATATGGCTATGTCAGCCGGCTTCGGGCGCTCACCATCAACCAGGAAATCATCGGTATTCAGGATCCTGTTGCAGTAGTCCCCTATCGCCTCGGCCTCCAGGATTCCCGCGTCCATCTCAGGATCCTTTATATCCGCCTTGTCAAATACTGCGAACTCTATCCTGCATCTGTCATCAGAGACGACACGCCCCGCATTGATCGGCTCATATCTTGCATCAAAGACCTGGTCTGATTCAGAGAGGATGCGGTTGAACACCTCGTTGAAGTGCCTGATCAGGAACGGATTGCTCCTGTAGTTCGTGCTCAGCTTCAGCGAGCTGCCGTTTCTTCCGATCTCATCCTGAAGGTGACGGAACACTGAGACGTCTGCGCCCCTGAAGCGGTAGATGGACTGCTTCTCATCACCGACGAAGAAGAGCTTGTCACTCTCAAGCTCATCCACTGTCGGGATGCGTCCCGCAACACCTTTAAGAGACCTCTTCTCTGCAAGCAGGTACAGCAGGTCCCTCTGGACAGAGTTGTTGTCCTGGAACTCGTCTATCATGATGAACCTGAAGCGGTTCTTGAACACGGAGCGCAGCTCCAGGTTGTCCCTCAGCGCACACAGCGCTATTCCAACGACATCATTGAATGTCAGCTTGCCCAGCCTCCGCTTCTCGGAGTTGAGCATCCCGGCGAATATCTCGATTGCCGTCTGAAGCCTGCTGACACTTACAGAAGACTTCGCCAGATCCTGAAGCACGCTGTACCCGGAGCCTTTGCCTGCAACGGGCACCAGATCATAGACGATCTCCTTGACCTCCTCATCAGATACTCCTGAGAGACTGAAATAATCAGATTCAGAGAGACTCTCCGACTCGAACAGGGAGCACATACGGTCATACTGCTCCTTGAACTTACCCTTGAGATTCAGTTTCCCAAGCATATCCAGGGCCGTTCCAAGGATCTGACGCCTTTGCTCATAGACCCTGCAGATTTCCTTATGAAATCTCTCGGATATACCAACAGCGTCATAATCTCCAGTAATAGTTATGTTTTTTGCAGCATCAGTGAAGAATTTCTCCATTATTTCTGACGGCATGAGAAGTGATGCAATGGCTCTGACCTCATCGGCGCAGTCCGGAGACGCGAGAAACCGTACTGCAAGGCGCTCGCTCAGGTCCTCAAGCTCGTCTTCCGTCATGACGCTTATGTCACGCGGCAGTGAGTATGAGATGCTGTCGCTTCTGACAATCTGCGCGAAGAAGCTGTCCAAGGTTGATATCGTGGCTCTTCCGAAGCTCTTCAGGGTATCCTCGGGAAGGCTGTCCTTTGCCTTCATCAGGCGGGAGTATATGCGCTCCCGCATCTCGCTTGCGGCCTTCTTCGTGAATGTAAGGGTGAGTATCTCCTCAGGCTTGACGTGCCTCTCCATCACAAGACGCAGAAAACGCCAAGAGAGAACCGCAGTCTTACCTGCACCTGCGCCTGCCGACACAACGGTGTTCCTTGTGGACTCAATGACCTGTCTCTGCTCCGGGTTCGGGAAGAACCTCTCGTTCTCCATTATCTGTTCAAAAGTCATTGCAGATTGAACCTCCTCCGGCAGATCGATCTCTCCTCACACCGCTCACAGGAGTCCTTGCTCGGAGTGGCCTTCCAGTTACCGGCAGAGTAACCGGTCCTGAGGCTCTCAATATCATGATCAAGCTTATCCTCCTGCGCCTTCAATTTCGCATCTTGGATCCCCTTGAACTGTGAGTCACGCATTGAGTAGAAATAACAGGCTTTGACACTGTCACCGTAAGGAGGTCTCTTGTCATAAAGCCTCTTGTACAGCACCAGCTGGTAGGTGGCATCTCCGCCTCCCTTCTTGTAGTCCAGGAGGAAGATGTTCCCTGAGGTGTCCTGGATGATGGTGTCGACACGGCCGGTGAATGAGCTGTCACTGTCCAGCAGATACTCGTTTTTCAGAGGCATGAACGGTCCGATGGCCCCAGTCTTCCTGCTTGGCTTGAGCATGATGTCCAGTATGGATCTCAGAGCCTTCATGTACTTGCCCTTGATGCACAGCTTTGTCAGATCATCAAAATCCCTGCTCTTCTCAAGGGCCTTGTCCATCTGGTCCTCAATCTCGGCGTAATATTGCTCAAGATGCTCCTGAGACAGGACCTGGCCGAAATGCAGTGCCATGAAGGCCTGCACCACCTCATGGAGGAAGGATCCGATTTTCTTGTCATCCTGCTTTGACGGCTCAAAATCATCCGGGACGTCTTTTGTCAGGTCAGACTGCAGATATGTCCTGTACGGACATCTGGCATAGTTGCTTATTGATGTGTATGAGAGCCTGACTCCTGACAGGTCGATCACAGGTCCGCCACCGTCAACCGCATAATCAGGACCACGGTCCCCCATGAAGGTCTTCTCCGCTGTCTCAAGGCTGCTCGCGTCAGCTTTCTCGAAATAGGATCTGAATGAAGGGCTTCTCATCTCCTCCACAGCATTGTTCAGGATGAAGAACGTGGGTGTGCTCTGGGCTCCGGAGTATGAGACCTCGGATCCGGATATCCAGACGTTGTCTCCTGATGATGTGTAGCACAGGATCATGCTGTCCGTCACATCATAGCTCTCACGGACGCGCACCTCATGGTCCTCAAGGAAGGCCAGGCATTTCTTCTGGACAAGGGAGTTGCCGTCATTGATACCCACAACAAAGTGCCATGGCACATTGATCAGCGCGTCCTGACCGTAGGTGTAGACCCTGATTCCGGTCCTCTTGTCCTGCTCGACATATGAGAGGTTCTCCACCTCTCCCATGAACACGGAGAAGAGGTCCCTGATCGCAAGGCCTGTCTGCCTGACCGCCTTTGTGATCTGCGCCAGCTCCGAGAACATGAACGAGTAGACATCCCGGTCCGACGGATCAGATGAGCTGAACTCGTCGTTGCCGAACAGGAGCGTGGTGAGACCGTGTATGTCCTTTATCAGCTCATCGCCGTCGTGGGCACGCCTGATGGCGGTGATTGCGCTCTTCATGTTCCTGTACAGCTCAAAGGCCCTGGAGCGGACAGGATCCTCACTGCCCAGGGCAAGCCTGCGCAGCTCCCTGAACAGGCTGTCATCAGAGAACTCCAGGTTTCCGCCCTGGATGTTGGAATCTGTCATGGTCCTGATGATCAGCCTGTTCGCCTCCATGTCACAGAAAGGAAGGGACGTGTTCAGAAGCAGGTTCTCAATGGATCTGAAGGAGAGGTTCTCACTTATGCACCTGCGCACAGCAAACAGGTATCTGCCGGGGACAGTGTCCGCGAGCAGGAGGCTCCGCATGAACGAAAGCGGTATGTTGTACTCCCTTCCCTTTCTCTCGAAACGCGGCCTGAGGGCATCCATCTGAGGCGTGGAAATCAGGATGTCCTGCATGGGGACACCTGCCTGCTTCAATTCCTCGAGCTTCTGAAATAATGACTCAATTTCCGCTTCCTCTGTGAGAAACTTCAGGTATTTGGCTCCTCCAGGCTCTTTTTTGTTCAAGGTATCGATGTTCGGCGATGGACCCAGATCCTTCAGGAGCATCTGCATCTGGATATCTGAATCAGACCCGACAAGTACATATCTGCCGCTCAGTTGGGGATTATTCTCCAGGCTGCATCTCTCCCACCCCGGCTCAAAGAGGCCGTTGCCCTGAAGGAACGCCGAATAGGCTGATTTCAGTACGGCAATGTCCCTCCGGATGGAGTTGCTCTCTATGACGCTTCTCTCGGTCTCCCCCAGGTCCGGCAGGATCTTTGTCAGGAACTGCACAAATCGCAGCCTGTAATCATAGAGGCTGTCCTTATAGAGATATCTCAAGGATGTCTTCTGCGTATCCAGGAAGCTTGTCACAAAGGCAAGCCTGTAATACTTGTTGGACGGCCTGAGATCGTCATGGCGGGGCAGGAAGAATGCCCTGAAGGTATCGAAAGCCATTGCCCTGTCAGCAAGGACGCTCCTTCTCCTGGACCTCACATAGGCAGAAAGGTAATGCCTTGCAGTGTTCTCCGTCGGAAAGACAAGCGTTGTCGCACCGTCATCGAGGAAGTCAAAGATTGTATTGGTGAGATCCGCAGGCCTGATGCTTAAGTCCATATTGATAATATACAACAAATCAAAAAAAAATATATTTTTTTCGGCGGAAATTCTGTCCGCATTTCAAGGACACTATGTTCACAAGATGCAAACAGAATCAACATCAACATCATCTGCTTCAAGAAATTAGCAGGGCAATGAATATGCAGTCCCATGAGTAATTATTCATCATTGTCCATGATTTGGAGACAAAACGACTGAGAAATACATAAATTTGCACCCCTCATAACTGCGGAACCCTATTGCACAAACATCGGAAAAAGTGATAATACCATAGAAAAAATTCAGACAAAACCGCATAAATCGTTCTGAATGAATGAAATGACTTACATGCGTTTTTCCAAAAAATTTTACTGGAAAACGCAAGTGCTTGGAGAGGAAAAAGATGTACGATTACAACACCTTCATGAAGCAGCTGGAGAAAAGGAATCCGGGAGAGCCGGAGTTCATCCAGGCAGCAAGCGAGATTGTCGCTTCCATCATTGACACAGTTAACTCCAACCCCATGTATCTGAAGAACAAGATACTGGACAGGATCGTCGAGCCGGAGAGAATCGTACAGTTCAGGGTCGAATGGGAGGATGACAACCACGAGATCCAGGTCAACCGCGGCTGGCGCGTGCAGTTCAACAGCGCAATCGGACCCTACAAGGGCGGCCTGAGGTTCCACTCCAACGTATCACTCGGAACACTCAAGTTCCTGGGCTTTGAGCAGACATTCAAGAACTCGCTCACAACACTTCCCATGGGCGGCGGAAAAGGCGGCTCTGACTTCTCCCCCAAGGGAAAGTCAGATGATGAGATCAGACGTTTCTGCAAGGCCTTCATGACAGAGCTCTACAGGCACATCGGACCGGACACGGACGTTCCTGCCGGAGATGTCGGAGTCGGCGGAAGAGAGATCGGATTCCTCTACGGCCAGTACCGCAAGATCCGCAACGAGAATACCGGAGTTCTGACAGGCAAAGGCATCAGCTGGGGAGGATCAAAGATCAGACCTGAGGCAACAGGATTCGGAGCACTCTACTATGCGGAGGAGCTCCTGAAGGACTTCGGCGACACGGTCAAGGGAAAGACAGTGGCGATCTCCGGTTACGGCAACGTCGCATGGGGAGCCGCCATCAAGGCCACACAGCTCGGGGCAAAGGTCATCACCATCTCCGGATCAAAGGGCTATGTCCTTGACGAGGCCGGCGTGAACACCGAGGAGAAATGGAACTACATGCTGATGATGCGTGCCATGAACAGCGGAGACCTGGCAGGCTATGCCCGCACATTCGGCGCCAAGTTCTTCCCCGGAGAGAGACCGTGGAACGTGCCGGTGGACATCGCAATGCCGTGCGCCTACCAGAACGAGAT
>JAEEGK010018399.1_pt1 | contig 15122 bp, 13 predicted proteins | sample 8958771 | NCBI WGS metagenome assembly JAEEGK01 (sample SAMN16246547, study PRJNA631951) | gut metagenome | biome: gut microbiome; feature: rumen; material: SC-attached | host: Bos | place: Iran: Karaj | collected 2018-10 | reverse complement strand
AGCCGGCGTGGATATCATCGTCCTGGATACTCCAATCCTCGATACGACCAAGTACAAGGATCTGCTCGGCAGTGTTATCACGGACATCGTCCTTGCGGTCCTGTCGTTTGGGGCGCAGTTGGAGGTAGACACGAAATCTCAGGCGCAGGCTGAAGGCATCGCTGCGGCACACCGGAAAGGTGTCAAATTCGGGCGTCCCAGCAAGAAGCCGGCAGACTGGGACCAGTGGTATTCGAGATGGAAGAACGGAGAAGTCACCGCCACCGCTTGTTACAGAGCACTTGGTATCAGCGCAGCAACCTTCTATAGGATGGTTAAAAGTTTGGAAGACTCGCAATAGAAACGATAGCAGAGGCTCCGCTAATTGGGCGGAGTCTCTGCCTTTTCAGAATACGGACTCTTCTCTTTTTTTATTGCCGGAGATGCTTTATACTTGTTTCGAATGGCTTTATTTCAAAACCGATGATTTGGAGAGGTGCAGATCAATGGCTTTTATGCACAGCAAGACCTTTGATATCATCAACAGCAGCAATATCGACGGATACCTGGACGATTACTTTGAAATTGACGATTATATCGCAAAACCAATCCAGATCCTGAATCTGAAAGGGTATAAAACGGAATTCTGCTGCAGTGGTCATCCCTACGACACCGTAAATGAACTCACGATGGAGAACGACGGCACCGATCCTCATGAACTTATGCCGGGTGTTGTTTCTGTAGAGTCGCTGCCAAACGGCTGGCTGAAAGTTGTGGTGCGCCAGGCGTTGGATTGTGAGGCGTACGTTGCTTTTGCTTCAAACGTGAACCTGCCTGAGCAGCTGCCCGAAGGCTGGTATCGGGTTCCCGATGCCATCCGCTGCCGATGGCCGTATGACGAGGATCCTCTTGTAAATATGCAAAACGTCTATACAGCCATGAAGAATCTGACGGTATGGGCAGATAGCTTGCCGGATCTCAGTTAGCAGAATGACAGTATGTGTCCACCGTTATTCATATAATACACACAAAGATAATTACAATAGTAGAGAAAGGATTACTGCTATGGGACAATCAGTCCAAATCGCAATCATGACCCCAGGTCAGCAGGTCAATGGTTTCTATATTATCAAGGACATTCGGTGCAAAACATCAACAAACGGAAGTCCGTTTCTCAGCGCAAAGATCCAAGATGCTTCAGGTGAACTGGAAGCGAAAATGTGGAACTACTCAGGCCCCTTGACTGCTGCGGACAACGGAAAAGTGATGCGACTTCACGGCGAAGTCACGGAGTATAACGGGGCACGGCAGATCATTATCCAGCATATCCGCCCAGCTGATGTCAGTGACCAATATGACCTCAAAGACCTGGTTCCTACAGCTCCCATTGATACAGAAGCAGCTATTGCGAAAGTCCAGGAGATTCTTGCCTCCATTGACGATGATGGATACCGCACCATTTGTGAAGTGATGCTGAAAAGGCACATGAACAGCTTCAAAACTATTCCGGCAGCAAAGAGCGTTCATCATTCTTTTCGTTCGGGCCTCCTGATGCATACTCTCAATATGCTCTGTGCGGCGGACTTTCTCGCAGATTTGTATTCTGAGTGTATTGACAGAAGCCTGCTGTTGGCTGGAGTCTTTCTGCATGACTTCGGAAAAGATCGGGAAATGATTCGCTCGGAGACCGGACTGGTCACGGAATATTCTGTGCCTGGTGCGCTTTTGGGGCACCTATATATGGGCGCTCAGGAAGTTGCTGAAGTCAGCCACGAGCTCGGCGTCGCCGAAGAAAAATCCATCCTGCTTCAACATCTGCTTTTGTCGCACCATGGCCAGCCAGAGTACGGGGCAGCTGTGGAACCTCAGTGCGCCGAAAGCGAACTTCTGTCCTTGATAGATCTCATGGACAGCCGCATGGAGATCTATGCGGAGACGCTGGCAGATACACAACCGGGATCGTTTTCAGGGAAGAATTTCGGTCTCGGAAAAGCCGTCTATCGACATAAATAAAGCAGAATCCTCGAGTGTCTTTTTGTTGAAAGTGCTCGGGGATTCTTATATAATGATAACGATATAAATCGAAAAATCACTCTGCGTTTTTCAAATTGTGCTGGTGAATGACAAACTGTGTCTATGTAAGGCATTATAATCAGATCATACCTTGGTGAAAGGATGATCCGCATGATAAAGAAGTCCAAATACGATCGGATTCTTTCCCTGTATTCTGTTCTCAATGCCGGCGAGATGATCGTGAAAGCGGAAGCAGCGAGGGATTTCGGCGTCAACGAGAGAACGATCCAGCGGGACATTGACGATCTTCGGGCATTCTATCAGGAGAACACGTTGGGTGTTGGTCACGGAAAGTCCGTGGTCTATGACCGTGCTAAGGGCGGATACTTGCTGGAAGACGCAGATAACAGCATCCTCACCAACAGCGAGATCCTTGCCGTCTGCAAGATCCTCCTGGAAAGCCGGAGCCTGGTGAAAGAAGAAATGCTGCCCATCCTGGATAAACTGGTGGATCGCTGTATTCCTGAGAAGAACAAGAAGACAGTTACTGCGCTGATCCGCAACGAGGAGTTCCATTATATCGAGCCCCATCACGGCCGAAAATTCGTGGACAAGCTCTGGGATCTGGGTACCGCGATCAAGGAGCAGCAGATCATCGAAATTGATTATGCTCGGCTCAAGGGGCAAACCACCGTGCGTCGGCGGCTGCAGCCCGTGGGGATTATGGTATCGGAGTATTACTTCTACCTTACGGCTTTCATTGATGATGAGAATCTCAAACAGTATTTTGATGACCCAGGCGATCTCAGACCGACGATATATCGAATAGACAGAATACGATCTCTAACTATTACTCAGAATCGCTTTCGAGTTCCCTATGCACAGCGGTTTGAGGAAGGCGAATTTCGCAAACGCGTCCAGTTTATGTTTGGGGGAAAGCTGCGGACCGTGCGCTTTGTATATACTGGACCGTCCTTGGAAGCAGTACTTGATCGGCTTCCCACAGCGCGGGTGATTGATGAAAAGGACGGGGCATACACCGTGGAGGCCGAGGTTTTCGGGGATGGGATAGAGATGTGGTTGAGGAGTCAGGGCGACAGCGTGAAACTGTGCCAATAATCGTTGCACAGTTTTGGAAGTAAAATGAATGGGGGATCAGCATGTTTTTGCTTCAGTACGATCCGTACAGTCAGACCGCGGAGGTGCGAAACTTGAGGAGTGACGGCACAGCGACCGGCTTTGGTGACATTAAGGCGACGCACGCAGATGAACTGCGTAGGCTTGAAAAAGACATCATTCTGCAAAACCGGATGGAGGCACTAATTGAGGTGCTCCAGAAAATCAGCGAAAGCGCAAAAGTTGATATCCGTTTTGTTGGTACGGATAAAGACTTCCGGGATTTTGAGAATGGAGTTAAGAGACTGAAGGAACAAGAAAAGCTTGATTCCGAAAGCAAGCTAGAGAAAGCGGAATCTCCATTCTTCCATGAACCTGATTACATCCGGAAGCAGCTGCGTGAGATCGCCGAAGATGTGTCCTTGAGTGTGGAACATCTCAAAGAAGAATACCCGGAAACCAGCAATAATCTGCAATTTGACGACGCCGAATTCAAAGACGTGTTAAACGAACGGACGCCTCTTGTGTTTGTTGGAAGCGGCAGCCACGGAAAGTCCTCCGTCATCAACGCGCTGATTGGGGCAGAGGTCCTGCAGACAGGAAACGGTACAACGACTGAGGCGGTTTATGAGATCATTCCGGATGAGAAAACCATTCGGGTGGTTTTTCTCGTCAATGATAACTGGTTTGAGCTTGACTTCAACGGCTCAAAAGAAGAGGCGGAGCAGCAGTTGAATACCGTTTTTCGGGATGAAGAAATAAGCCTCATGACGAACAGTCCCTATGATTGGGTCTATCAAGCGGTGGTTTTGATCAACAGACTGAGAGGGGTTTCCAAAGTCTCCATTCATGTCCCATTTAAAAACCTTAAGAGCATTTCCAATCAGGTCGTGATATATGATACCCCTGGTCCGGATTCCATGACGCGCACCGGACACAAAGGCCTTCTGAATGACGCACTTGGCAAATTCAAAAAGGGCGTTGTCATTTTCGTGTCTACCCCAACTGCAATTGAAAAAGAAACCCTTCGCGGTTTTCTGAAAACCTTTACAGATAAAGCGGAGCAATTGAAGTCAGTTCTGAACGTCAATGCCGGGATCATCGTAATCAACAAGTCAGATACAAGCCCCATTTCCAGTATAAACGATGGGAAAGAATCCAGAAAGAAACATTTGGCTGAGACCTCTGACTCCGACACTAAACAGGATTTCCAGGATGAGGAGGATCGGATTATTTACTTCGCCTCACCGTATCCCATCGGCATCCATAAAGCGCTGGGCGACATCTGGATGGATTCCCAGCTTGAGGAGCTCTTCGTAACTGATTCGAGTAAGGTTTGCGATTATGTTATCGATCCAGAGAAGAAAAAATTCTATCGGCCACTTGCTACGTTGGCTGAGCTTCCGCCCCTAAGGAAAGCCTGGATCGTTAAAGCCTATGAGGAAGCAGAGCGGCGTTTTGTGAGTAATCAAAGCGAAGAGAACCGCATAGAATTGATCGCGCATAACTCGGGGCTGCGGGCTTTGGAGTATGAGATTAAGTTTGTGGTAAACGAACTGTCCATCTGCAATCTGTGCGCGCAGGGCCAGATGCGTTTAGAAATTGTACTGAGCAAGGCTACGGACTGCCTTGTTGGTATCCGGCAGAATATCGGAATACTTGAAGAAGATAAGCGCAACGAATTCAACCGTATCTATGGTACTATTCTCGATAAGCTCTTTGGGGAGGATGGTTCGGTTTTAAGCGATGAGAAAAAAGCGGTGAAAGAGCACGTCGAGAAATCAATCACAGATAAAGCTGAAGAAGGGGAAGCGATTAGACATGCGCTGAGAAAGATCGAAAACGATATTAAAAGTGATATTAGCTGGGATAAGATTTGGAAGAAGAGAGACAAAGAAATAACGGAACAGGTAGCTAAAACTATTGTTGAGGCCACCAAGGAAATCCAGGATAAGAGAAACGCTGACGCAAAGAAATACTATCAAGACAGGTTCGTGGTTTTTAAGAAAAGATGTCAGGATGAAATCAACAAAGAAGAATCATTGTCCGAGGAAGAAAAGCTTCACTTCCTGAAAGACTGGGAAGCAATCGAGATAAGGAATGCTGATGTAACAATCGATGAAAACGAATTGAGAAAAACGATTCTTTTCATCTTTAAGCTTCCTGACCCAGCAAAGGCCCGAAAAGAAGCGGTAAAAAAGGCCGAACGTCAGATATATAATCACAAACTGAAAGCATGGAGTCATGTAATCAAGCTGTTCGAGGAATCCTGCGAAAATGCAAGAATGAAACTATATACGCAAGAATGGATCACGTCCAAGCATCCCAGGCTCAGGGAGCTTTCGGTTGAAGTTGAACGGCTTACCAAACAGAGTGAAGAATACGAGGAGCTTCTTGCTAAGGTCGAAAAGAATCTTGAAATTGTCAGAAGCCTGACAATGCGCAAGGAGAAAGGAAAGCAGCAAAATGAAAACTAATATCGACGAAGCCCTTCAGGAATTAAACCGCCTGAGAGAAGATGCATGTAGCGGGAAGCTCACGGAAATAGAATGCAAAATGAGGTTTTCAGAATTCCGGAAAAAGTATGGCGACGATTTAATTTACAAGTGTGATGTGAGCGATTTCAAGAATGAACCGGCTAGCAAGGAAAAACTCAGAAAACTTTGCGAAATCCAGTTACAGGGGGGCACGTCAGAAGAGGTCTTCCTGGAAATAGCAAAGACTGGAAGAAAGCTTCGGAAGAAGAAAACGGTTGGGATTATTGCAGTTATCGCGGCCATTGCGGCAGTTGCGGCCATCGTTGCTCTCATTGTCACCATTTCCAAAAAATGAACGGGGAAACGACAGGATTGGAGCGGCTTATCTTAACCCTTCACCTAATAGTCGAGAAAGAGAAAGGAGACATGACTGGAATGGACCCAAATGCGGGAAACCAGGCTTTGATAGTCCCAAACGGTCAAGTGGATGCTGATCCGAACAATAAACGAAAGAATCTATGGAAACGAGCGCAGCTCTCTGCTAAGGAGATCGGCGAACTTGAGAAACAGCGCAATGAATGGCTCAAAAGAATTGAAGATGAAAACAACGATGAAGTCATAAAAAACCTTCTTGAAACAGCGGAGCTGTATTTTTCCCATTCCTATCTCACTCGGCTTCAGACTGATTATTCGCCGATTACGGAGGAAAACAACGGCAACGAAAAAGATCAAATTCGCGTATTTGAGATCACCAGATGGGTCACGGATCCGGAAGAAGACGCCATTGAGAAACTGGCAAACTATTATCAGGTTTTCAGCAAATCAGATTGCAGCATTGCGCTTCTGTTTCACCGGTGCGCCGAAGGGTGCAGGGTATTCATGGCCATCCGCACCTTCGATGAAAATGAAGATTCTTCCGTGTCAAGTGCTATGTTTAACCGTGCCAAGGATAGTCTGAGAGGCAATTTCCCAGGCGTGCGCTACAGTACGGATGGCAAAGAAGAAGCGGAAAAAGAGAATGACGACGTGAAGAAAACGGTGCTTGGTCTGCTCTCGTGCGATGCTGAACGAAATGTCGCTGTTATCTCCAATCTTGCAGGAGAGAAATCCGAAAACTTCCGAAGTCAGACCATTGAAAAGTTGCTGGACGGAATGCGTCCGAAAAACAAATCCGATGAGTATACGGTTATGATGCTTGCTTCCCCGATTTCGGATTACGAGGACAAAGCCCGTACCATAGCGAATACATATACCGCGCTGAGCGCACATGCAGTTATTCAGAAGAATACAACACTTTCAGAATCCGTAAGTGTTTCCTCCACCGCAACCAGGGGCCTGTCAACTGGGGGCGGCTTATCAGTGATTGTGGTTCAAGCGCATGTCGATGGACACTGGGACAGTTCAATGGGAGAAACTAGAGCACTGGACCAATCAAAGGGTGTCACCCTGTCCTATACGAACTACGATGTTAAATATGTCCTGTCACTGCTGGAAAAGACTATGGAGCGGCTGGAGCAGTGCAAGGCCACGGGTATGTGGGATTATGCCACATATGTAATTTCCGAGGACAAGCCGACTGCGGGAAACGCTGCCCACATGTATGCCTCCCTGATCCAGGGAGAGGAATCCTATCTGGAAGAGTCCGCAGTAAACACTTGGGAAGGAAAGAATGCCAAAACCATTCTGGAGGCCCTTTCCGCGCTCAGGCATCCCGCCTTTATGCTTAAGCCGGAGAAGGTTAACGGGAGCCTCCCACTCGTTGCTGATGCTACAAACTTGTTTTCGACCATTGAGCTTGCCCACGCCATGAACTTCCCAAGGAAATCCGTCGCAGGGTTCCCGGTTACGGAGACCGCCGCATTTGGGCGGAGTATTTCGCAGCTGGACCAGAGTCGGAAAACCAGTAATGTCGAAATCGGTCAGTTGTGGCATATGCGCAGTTCGGATGGCGGCAAAGCAACACTCGATTCCAGTATACTCACCTCCCATGTGTTCATCACCGGCTCCACCGGCTCCGGCAAGAGCAACGCCGTCTACCAGCTGTTAGATAAGCTATGTCAGGAGGACAAGCACTTCCTTGTGATCGAGCCTACCAAGGGCGAGTACAAATCCGTGTTCGGCGGAAGGGAGGATGTCGCTGTATACGGAACGAATCACAAGAACACCGCGCTTCTGAGAATCAACCCCTTCAGCTTCCCGGAGGGTGTGCAGCTCTATGCCCACCTTGACCGGCTGATCGAGATATTCAATGCCTGCTGGCCGATGTATGCCGCCATGCCCGCCGTCCTCAAAGACGCCGTGGAACGGGCCTATGTTGAAGCGGGCTGGGACCTCCGGACCTCAGAGAACAAAAAGTTTGGACGGCTGTTCCCCACCTTCACGGACGTACTGCGCCAGATCAATATCGTCATGAACGATTCGGACTATTCGGCAGACAGCAAGAGCGATTACAAGGGTGCTCTGCGGACCCGCGTGAAATCTCTGACCAACGGCATTTTCAGCGAGGTTTTTTCCTGCGATGAGCTTTCGGAAGCTGTGCTTTTTGATCACGACGTCATTGTCGATTTGTCCGAGATCGGACCGGAGACGACTTCTCTGATCATGGGCATCCTCATTCTGAAGCTGCAGGAGTACCGGATGGCTGCAGGCGAAATCAACGCGGAGTTGAAGCACATCACGGTTTTGGAAGAGGCGCACAATCTACTGAAACGGACCTCCACGGAGCAGACCTCGGAAGGCGCGAATCTCACGGGCAAGGCTGTCGAAATGCTCACTAACGCGATTGCGGAGATGCGCACTTATGGGGAATGCTTCATGATCGTCGATCAGTCCCCCGGTGCGCTCGACCCGGCGGCGATCCGCAACACCAACACGAAGATCCTCCTACGCCTGCCGGATTATTCGGATCGCGAGCTGGCCGGAAAATCCATCGGGCTCAATGAGCATCAGATCATGGAGCTTGGCAAACTGGAGCAAGGCGTGGCGGCGGTTTACCAGAGCGGCTGGATCGAAGCGGTACTCTGCAAATTCGACTTGTATGATGAGAAGAGGAAACGCCAAAAGGATAATGCACCTGAAAAGCAGAGCATGGACGATGCCGCGGCAAAACTCCTGAATGCCGTTTTGTTCGGCGCACAGTTCTCTGAGTTTGCGGATACAATTCGTGATCTAAGAGACTCTATTGTTTTCAAATCTTCCCTGCCGATTGCGCTGAAACGCAAGGTTTGGGATGTGTGCGAATCGCCTGCCATTAAAGAGAACGAATTGGCTGGCATTGCCTATGAATTGTTGGAAGCCGACACGCTATTTGCAGAGAAAAAAGAACCCGGACAATCAGAGGTGGCGCAGCAATTCCGGCGTATGCTGCGCAGATATCAGCTTCCCGATCAGGCGTTAAAGCAGGCAGAAATGGAGAATCTGCTTGAGCTTTTGAGACTGGAACAGCGGCACAGAGAGACAGACCTTGTTTACGGCGCATTGATGGGAGGTGTCCGCTGATGAAATTTCCGTTTAAAAGCCCGGAGCAGGCTACGCCCGGCAGCGCAGATATCTCCCAAAAGCCGGATATTCAGGAAAAAAGCGCGGATGTCAGAACGCAGGATGCTCCTACATTACCTTCCCCCGAAGCGCCGGAAAAGGACATTTCAAAGGCGGATACCATCAAGGAAATCAAAGACGATAACGGGGAAGTTATCGGCAAAGACGGGGCGCTTGAACCGAACAAAACCTTTACCCTGAATGGGGTCGAGTACAAAACAGACGACAACGGAACGTTTTACTGCATCAACGGGAAGTACTTACCGGGAAAAACTTATCTCCTGAACGGGATCGAGTACAAAACGGATGACAAAGGTAGAATCTACTGTGTCTCTGCAAAGCTCCTACCCAATATTTCCTATCAATTGGACAAGGTTGATTATAAAACAGACGATAACTCTGTAATCTTCTGCGTTGCCGGACAGTTACAACCTAATTGCACATATCAATTGAATAGAAACATTTACAAAACAGACAAAAACGGGAACATAGTCAATTGCCTCGCAAAACCAAAGTTAAACCCGGAGAAACGGGATACCGTTGCGCAGAAAATGGCTGGGGGAACGGATCGAAAAGCCGGAGACCAAGGCGGTCACATCGTCGCCTGTTCATTCGGTGGCGACAGCGGAATTGGTAATCTAGTGGCGATGGATTCAAGGATAAACCAGGGCGATTACAACAAAGATATGGAGTGCTACATTAAAAATGCCTTGGAAGCAGGAAAAGACATAACGACCGAAACCACTTTAATCTATGCGGAAAATTCATCACGCCCTAGCATCATTAAAGTCGCCGTATTTGAAGATGAAAGACTCTCCGTTGAATTCTTTTTCGACAACGATCTCGGAAAAACCCTTCTTAATGAGATCCCAGGTCAAGGAAAAGAAGATGTTGCTGCAGAACTAGCTGAAAAAGAAGGAGTGATTTCATCTGTAAAAAAAGAATATGATGATAAGGGCACACTAAAATCTATTACTGTTTCAATCAGATTCGGTGAAGACTTAAAGCAGAAGGTCAAAGTTGTTGTAGATGAATTCTGAAAAGAGGGATCACATGACAGAGTTAGAAGAACGGACCGTTGCGGAACAAATCAAAAAGCTTGTGCCGCATTATAGTATGATTGAGTTTCGGGCGGCAGTAAGCCTTTCCAGCTATACTATTGAGTTCTATGTGACTTTGAACGGCAGAAAAATGCAGTGCTTTGAGATGATTGAAGAAGGGTTTTTCTCGGAGGAAGAATTCAATGACCTTTCAAAAACGATCGCACACTTTTTCAGAGAGCAGCCTGATTTTCAAGAAGGCAAAAGAAACATATATACCTTAACTATCAAATAATCCATGGTAGCCTTGTATATACCTTCAATTTGGAAAGATGCGTTTATTACGAATTCTTGCACAACACATATGTGATGCGCAAAATTAAAGATTCAAGCGCGGTGGCGATTGGTATCTGAACCGACTAGAAGCCCGCCGACTTCACTGAGAGCATCCCCGCAACTCCTGGAGCTATCTCGTACTTATCAAATACCACTATGGCCATGCCGCCCTCGTCGATATAGAAGTCGATCTCTCGGACCGGGATTCTCTCCAGCGCCGTGAGGGGGGTGTTCCCTTGACCGTCTGCCAACTCCGCAATTTCCGGATACTGCTCCTTAAGGCCGTCAGCAATGGCGGCCTTAATCATTTCCTTCGTGCCCGACAGCACGTCGTCCAGAAAAACCCGCTCGCCGGTGCAGCGGTCGAAGGTATAGCCGTCGATCCCGTAGTCCCAGACTCCGCCCATATACCAATCATAGGCAAAGGTGATGCTGATCCACCGATCAGAGACATCCTGCACCTCGGCTCGCCAGCAGCAACGGTAAGGTTCATCTTCCGAGGGCCTGCCAGGAACAGAGGCGTCAAGCAGTTCTCGGACCTTTTCCGGCTCGGTTTCCATGAAGTCCTCATAAAGCTCATTGAAGAAGTCGTTGAAGTGCTTCGCTACCGGGGTGAGCCCTTCCATGTGGGGGATCTCGTAAAAGATCTCCACGTTCTCATTGTCCACGTCCAGCTCAAAGTGCCGGATGGTGACTTCTGCGGTATCTTCCTCCGGACTGAATCCGTTTTCTGCGCTGAACCCGCAGGCACATAGGGCGATCAACAACGCAGGAAACAGGAACAACGCAATTAGCCCGCCAATTTTGGCCCATTTCTTCATCATCTCTGCATTTCCCCCTACCAAACTGCAACAATGGAGTAACCATAGGAAGAGTATAGCAAGCGTCAATGACAGCAATTGTCCATCTGAGCAAACAGGACTCTTTTTAATCTATAGGGATTTCGCAACGGTGTTCACCGTCAGCAAGGGAATCGAGAGCACAAGGTCTTTCTTCTTGGCCTTGTGCTCTTTTTTTGAAAAGCCAGATATTTTTCTTGCCAATGACATTACCTGTCCTTGTTCTCTCCTATACTTGTGTTGACACTGGATGAACTCAGTCAACCACAGCACTGACACTAGAAAGGGTGGAATACTATGCTTTGCCAAAAGAAACTTCTTGCTTTTATCCTTGCAGCAATTCTCTGCTTCTCCATCAGTGCCTGCGCCCAGCGGGGCCAAAACCCGGATGTGAATACCGTCAAAACGGTGGAAACGGTTTCCGACAGTTCCATAGACACTGATCCCGAGGAAACGCCCGTACCTTCCCCGACGTCTGTTACTACCCAGACGCCCGATCCCACCCCTGAGCCCACGCCAGAAGCTACCCCTGAGCCTACCCCGGTTCCCCAAGTAAAGATCAATAGAAGCACGGTTTATGAGGACGTGTACGGGACAGCAGTATCCTTGCGGGATGCTCTGTGTAAAGCATTTCAGTCCCTCGAAGGCTATCAGCCCGAAGATTTCGCCACTGTGATCGAATCAGAGATGCTTGCGTGGGCTGCGGATGCCGATCAGCAAAGCCATGGCAATGGTCAATTTGTCTCAGCCGTATTGTCGCCGGGAACGAGAGTGGTCGATAATGATTATGGGATCTCCGGCTATGCGGCGGCCCAGTATTACCGTTCGGATGATGATTATGTGAATATCGAGATGGAGTTTGAAGTATACAACGGGTCAGATCCAGACAATCCGACTCTGGTTTACTTCACCAAGGTTGACGTTGGCATTCTGCCCGAATGGAGCAGTGTTTACTCGTATAACGCGAACGATGGGCCTTATGAGTATATTGGGAGCTACTCAGACAGCACGCTTCCCCTGACGGCAAACGAGGATGCAGAATTCATCTGGAACAGTATGCAGATGGCTATGATGAGAAGCTGGGCAAGTGAGTATTACGAGCCGGAACCGGAGCCGGAACCCGTCCAGGAAGAACTGAGCCTCGATGAGATCTTGTCAATCTGGAGAGTGGAAATGACAAGCCTGATCAGTTCGTGGAAAAAGCAGGTGAACAACGGCGTCGAGTACAGATCGCAGATCGATAATACGTCATATAACACCCTGTTCCCGAACTATGAATACTCGGAAACAATGGTCACGATCAAAACGAAAGTGAATTACTGGTACAGGTATGTTGGCGGCGATCCCTCAGGCTATGTGAATTCGACGGTTAAGATCGACAAATACACCGGTGAGATCATCTCCAGTTATATCGGGTAGCCGCAATCAAGTTATTTCCATACTTTTTTCTGATTGAATGACAGGCTATGTCTATGGACTCCTTTATACTGATGCCGACAAACAATGCAAGCCCTCTGGTCTTTTATGGCTAGAGAACACTACGAAAAGAGGTGCAATAATGAGCGACTGGAAAAACAGTTGGAAAGTGTACAAGGATCTCCCGTTAACGCTCACGGCATGGGGTGGTTTGCCTGTGGGATGCCGCAACGATATCCGTGCGGAAATCACGCACACCTGTGCGGAGGTTATGCGCGTTACCGGAGATAACCCGATGCTTTCCCCGGATGTGAAAAACGTCCAGCTCGAAATGATCGAGAAAATCGGGAATCTCCTGGGTTACGCTGTCAAGAGATCCGAGGCCGTGGATATGCTGCGGAGCTGGGATTACTACTCGCTCGACCAGGAAAGGATTCAGGCTAACGGCAAGCGCTTCGGAGCCCACATAGCTAAAGCGATGGGTGACCCCATTTCCCATTGGTGGGCGGAAGAGTATACTCGCCGCATCGGATGGTTGGCAGCCGATCAGCTGAACAAAAAGCTCAAAGAAGCGAACCGTGACGCTGAAAAGAAAGCGTCAGAAACGGAGGCCATGAAGCAGACCACGGAGATTTTCCGCCTGATCACTAAGATGAATCAGGAGGAACAGAAGCCAAGGGAAACGGACGATCCTGAGTTTGCGAAACTCAGAGAAGAAGTCAAATCTGCTCTGCTGCATACCGCAGCTGGTTCTCCTGAGCGGGAAGCGCTGCTTTCTGCATATAGGAGGATGCTGCATCTCCCCACGCATCCCGAAGATACTGCTTCGGAAGAAGCCACGAGTGACAAGGATGACTTCGATGAGATTCTCCGGTACTTCAAATAGCGGTACGTAGGAAGTAACCAAAACAGAACATGCGAACACATCAAGTCAGATAAACAGCCAGTTTACCGGGATTCCTTGGCAGGAATCCCGGTACCGCTTATTGAGGCCGATAGTCCATGACCTCGAAGCAGATATCCTTGACTTTCAGCTGGCTCTCTGGTTATCCTATGGAATGAAGAAGGCGAGAATGATATGCAGGAACTCCATGGCAAATATACTTCTGCGGTGATCTATTCCGGCAGTATTGAGGACTATGCCTTGTCCCAGATCCAAACGCTTATCGATAACCCGGTTTTCGCCGGCAGCAAAGTGAGGATCATGCCAGACGTCCATCCTGGCCAGATCGGGCCTATCGGCTTTACAGCGACAGTCGACAGCAGCATCATGCCGGGAATCGTGGGCATCGATATCGGCTGCGGCATGACGGCGGCAAGGCTAAAAGCGGGAAGGCCGGAGTTCCAGCGGCTGGATTCCGTGATAAGGGATACTGTGCCGTCTGGCTTTCAAATCCGAAAGGCAGCCCATCGTTTCGGATGTGACTTCGATTACGACCGCCTGCTCTGCTCAAGACATGTAAATCGGGATAAGGCAGAACGAAGTGTGGGAACATTGGGCGGCGGCAATCACTTCATTGAGCTGGATATGGACAGGGCTGGTGGGCTGTGGGCTGTGATCCACAGCGGAAGCCGCCATCTTGGGAAGGAAGTCTCCGAATACTATCTGAACGAGGGACAGAAGTACTGGAAATCCAGGAATATAAAAATCCCCCATGAGCTGACCCCACTGGAAGGCGAGCTCATGGAGGCATATATACACGACACGATCATCGTTCAGGAGTTTGCAGCACTCAATCGGGAAGCCATTCTGGACGAGCTTTGCCGGGGTATGAAGTGGAAAATCCTTGAATCCCGCACCTGCATCCATAATTACATTGATATCTCAGGAACAGAAAAGCTGATCCGCAAGGGCGCGATCTCTGCAAAAGACGGAGAAAAGGTAATTATCCCAATTAACATGCGGGACGGTGTCATTATCGGTACCGGCAAAGGCAACCCTGACTGGAATGAATCTGCACCGCACGGAGCAGGGCGCATTATGAAACGGTCAGATGTCAAACAGAACTATACTGTCTCTGCCTTTAAGAAGGAAATGAGAGGAATCTACAGTTCGCGGATCGGGGCTGAAACGCTTGATGAAGCACCATTTGCTTACCGCGGACTTGATGAAATCCGGACTGCTGTTTCCGACACCGTCTCCGTTGAGGATGTTTTGAAACCAGTGTATAACTTCAAAGCCGGAAGTGAGGACTGAGAGGATCTTCACTGATATCCGAGCTCATAGTGATCATGCTTCGCCCAGGCCGGAACGGATCTGCGCTTTGCCGGTGAGACTCTTTCACATGGCAGATTAAAAGAACGATAGCACTGAAGAAGATGAGAACCAGGAGAATAGCTGCGGAAACCACAATGATCAGCATCTTTCG
>JAEEGK010018397.1_pt1 | contig 15123 bp, 9 predicted proteins | sample 8958771 | NCBI WGS metagenome assembly JAEEGK01 (sample SAMN16246547, study PRJNA631951) | gut metagenome | biome: gut microbiome; feature: rumen; material: SC-attached | host: Bos | place: Iran: Karaj | collected 2018-10 | reverse complement strand
CCGACCTTGATGGTCGTGTCGTCCGGGATGTAGTGGGCGTTCGGCGTGGCATCCACGGAGGAATGCATCTTGATCTCGCCGACGGTGGCATTCCAGATGTCGATGACCTTCACGAACTCCTTCGCGAAGTCCTTGATGGTCGCTGCGGCAGGCTCGACGCCGCCGGTGGCGGTAAAGTCGGCGTTGTCGAAGAAACTGACCTGCTTGGTCGTATTGTAAAGGGTCGGATAGCAGATCATGTCACCCGTCGCGCCGGCCTCCAGGACGAGGGAGCCGTCGTTCTTCTGGGCATACACATTGATCTTGTTCTCACCCTGGGCCACCTCGCCGTTGCGAAGCGCCTTCCCGTTCTCGTCCTTGCCGCCCATCGCCTTCGTGACCGTAACGCCCTGAAGTTTGATGCGACGGGCGAGATTGGCATTGTAGTCAGCCAGCAAGTCGGCAATGGTCATCACGGTCTCCGGAATCGTGCCGCCGTCTGCGATGACGGCAGCATCACCGATCGCAGTGATCTGCGGAGCGCCGTTATAAAGATAACCGCTACCCTTGACGACACCGCTGATCTTCTTGCCCGCGACCAGGCCATGGCCGTTCAGGTAGAGCAGGATTGCGCCGGACGCGTCCTCGATAAAGGCGTTGTTGCCGTTGACATAGGAAACGACCGCACCCGTGAGGTTGGCGCTGTAGGCGCTCGGGTTGTTGCGGTCGGTGGACGTGATCTGGGCCGTGATCTCCGCCACGGTGGTGGCGACGCTCGCGCCCTTCTGGGTGAGGGTCAGTTCAATGGCGGAGACTCCGTCGGCGGTCAGGGTGAACTTGGCCACGCGGGCCTCGGCAGCCGTGTTGGCCGCTACCTTGACCGTGATATTGCCGCTCTCGGTGCCTTCCTTGGTGTAGTCGGTAACCCAGGCATAGGTCTCCTTCGGGGTGACGGTCCACTTGGCGATGTTCTTCGCCGTGACGGCAAAGGTCGCCTCGGTCTCGTCGGCGAGGATCTCGGCCGCATCCTTGTCCACGGAAAGCAACGGGCTGGAGCCTTCCTTGAGGGAGATGAGCCAGGCCTCGTTCTGGACGGTCTCAGGGGTGTTGCCCTTGTAATTGACGCACTTGCCGTAGACGAGGACCTCGTCACCGACGCTGATGTTGCGGGCGTTCGGATCGGAGTACTTCACGCCGGTCTTCTCTCCTTCCGGAGTGATATAGAGGCAGCGGTAGCACTGGAAGACCTTGCCTTCATTCTTGCCGTCATCGGAGATGTAGAAGTGGGCATTGCCGTAGTCATCAGCCTTATACGGGGCGGTGATGCTGCAGATGATACCCTTGATGTACACCTCTTCGGTCTTGGCGTCGCCCGGCTTTTCGGCGACCCAGTCATAGGCCTTGGAAGCCGTGAAGGGGTTCTCCTTGGTGCCGTACTTGACGCCGCCGCTCTGTTCGACGGTCAGCAGCTGGGTGTCGTTCCCGGCCTTGAAGGCGATCTCGGCCTTGCGGGCCTTCTCGCCGCCGGCAAGGACGGCGACTCTCACTTTCGAAATACCCACTCCGCCGCTGGCGGGGGTCACGGTAACCCAGTCGGCATCCGCGGGAACGGTTGCCGTCCAGGACGCCTGGGCGTTGACTTCGACTTCGGCCTCGCCGGCCGTCTTTCCGTCAAAGCTCAGCATCGAAGGCTTTACATCGACAGCGAGGTTCGACTCGCTGACCGGAGCCTCCAGCTGGCAGCCCGTGAAAAGGGCCGCGCCGGCCAGAAGGCCGAGAAGCAGTTTATGGAGTTTCATATGCATTGCGTCGGATTAGTTGAACATATATTTGACACCGAGCTGGAGATACCAGCACTGGCCGCGGGACTGGGAGAGCCGCCAGGTATGGGGGGCGACACCGTTCTTGTCCGGAGCGACGTTGGATTTGAAGATCGGCTGGCCGTTGGCGTTGACCGTGTCGAAGACCATGATCTGGCCGTTTTCGCAGCTGTCATCCAGCACCTTGCTCACGCCCCAGGTGTCGTTCATCAGGTTGGTGAAGTTCATCAGGTCGGCGCTCAGCTGCAGGGTCTGGGTGGTGCCGCCGAGGCGGATGCGCAGATCCTGGGTGACGCGGAGGTCGAACTTGTGGACCATCGGGGCGAAGGCGGAGTAGGCCTCGGCATACTGTCCCATGTGGGAGGAGAGGTACTGGTCCTGGGCGATGAAGTCCATGACGTACTTCTTGTCCTGCTCGGTCGTGAAGAGGATGTCGTTGCCGTCCTTCGGGATGTAGATGAGGTCGGTGTTGATGCCGTCGCCGTTGAAGTCGTTGGCGTAGGTGAAGCTGTAGCCGCCGGGGATGTAGCCCTCATAGAAGACGCTGATGAGCGTCGGCAGGCGGAACGGGGTCTTGTAGCTGACGGAGGCCATCAGGCGGTCCGGAGCGGCGAAACGGGAGTTCTGCAGCACCGTGAAGTTCGGGCCTTCGACCGTGTAGAGGCCGGTGAACACGGACTCGGCGTTGTTGCCGGGCATGCCCGTGAGCTCCTTCTGCTCGGTGTGGGTGTAGGAGAACATGAGCTTGAGGTTCCTGACGGGCTCGATGTTCGTATTGAAGTTGAAGATCCAGCCGTAACCCTTGTCGGTGTTGGTCAGCACGTAGGCCGGGATGTTGGTCCAGCTCTGGTTGGCCTTGGACGGATAGATGTGGCGGTTGTCGGGACCGGTGAAGCGGGACCAGGAAGCGTTGTCCTTCGTGTTCCAGTTCTTGATCAGGGTGCCGTTGACGGTCTTGTTGAAGATGCCTTCCGCGGTCATCGTCCAGGGGAACGGGGTCGGGAGGTTCAGGTCAAGGGCGAGGGAGGACTTCCAGATCTGGGGCATCTTGAAGTTCGGGTCCACGCCGTTGACGGCGGAAGGTTTCGTACCGTCCGCAGGGCTCACGGTGCTGGGGAAGCCCATGCCCACGAGTTTGTTGTAGAGGGCGGCGATGTTGGCCTTGCCGTTCTCGGTGGCCAGGCCGCCGGCGAACTGGGCCAGAATGTCGTTCACGCTCGCATAGCGGCCTTTGACGGCGTCAGGAAGGTTGGCATAGCGGGTGGAGGTACCGATCTGGGCCTGGTACTGGACGAGACCGCCGTTGGTCGGCATGTTGGTGAAGAACACGAGCGGGAGACGGCCGGAGAAGAGGCCCGTACCACCACGCACCTTGAAGCTCTTGTCACCGAAGACATCCCAACTGAAGCCCACGCGCGGGGAGAAGGTCACCTTGGCGGTAGGCCATTTGCCGGTATCGATGTGGGTCAGTTCGTAGTTGTAGACCTTGGGGAAGTAATCCAGTGCCAAGATCTTGTTGTTGGTCATCAGGTCGCTGTTGTCGAAGAACAGGCCGTCGATACGGAGACCGTAGGTCAGCTTGAAGCGGTCGGTCACGTTCCAGTCGTCCTGGGCGTAGACGCCGGCTTTGTGGAACTGGACGCGGGCGGCCGGATACTGCTCGCCGTCGTAACCGTAGGTAAGGCAGACCACCTGCGGAATGGCACCGCTGAGGAAGTCTTCCACGCTCTTGTAGCGGTAGTAACCCGTACCGTTACGCATATACTGGTTGTCAGCCATCTGGTATTCGTAGTTGATACCGGCCGTCACCTTGTGGGATCCCTTGTACCAGGTCACGTCGTCCTTGACGTTGGCGATGGTGTTGTGCACGGCGTTGTTCCAGGTGAACAGCTCATAACCGAGGGCCATGTAGTTGTTGGTCTGGGTGTCGTCGAGGATGTCGATGAACGGGAATTCCTCGGAGTTGGTGCCGCGGACGTCATCGAGTTTGGAGAAGGTGGCCAGGAACTGGTTCGACACGTTGTCGGACAGGCGGCTGTTGAGGTCGAGCGACCAGGTGCTCACGAGGTTCTGCATCGAGTACATCGAATTGGCAAAGGACATCGAGTACTGCGAGATACGGGCGCCGGACATACGCGTGCCACCGTCCATCGAAGAACCGTTGGGGTTGTTCCACACGTTGTTCTTGGTGTAGTTGTAACGGAGGGCCAGCTTGTGCTTGTCGCTGATGTTCCAGTCGATGCGGGCCAGGATCTTCATGTTGTTCTCATTGGCCGGGAAGTCGGTCCAGGAACCCGTGTCGTAGCCGTATTTGCTCTTCACGTATTCGGAGACGCGCTGCAGGTCGGTCAGGCGGGTGCGGGAGATGAAGTCATCCGGGTTGGCCACGCCGTTGGAGGAGCCTCTCCAGCGGTTGACGATGGTCGGGATCTTGGAATACTCACCGTTGACGAAGAAGAAGAGTTTGTTCTTGATGATCGGGCCGCCGGCGGTGAAGCCGTAGGTCGTCGTACGGTTCTTGGCGCGGGCATTGGAGATCTGCTCGCCGTCGACGGTATCACCCTGGAGGTTCTCGTTCTTATGATAAACATAAGCGCTGCCCTTGAAGGTGTTGGTACCCGACTTGGTGATGGCGTTCACGCCACCGCCGATGAAGTTGGTCTGACGCACGTCATAGGGCGAGATCACGACCTGGAGTTCCTCGATGGCGTCGATGGAGATCGGGCTGCCGCCGCCGGGGAGCTTGTCGCTCAAACCGAAGTTGTTGTTGAAGTTCGCACCGTCGACCGTGAAGTTGGCGGTACGGCCGTCGGCACCGGCGAAGCTCATGCCGTTGCCGCCGTACGGCGACAGACGGGTGACGTCGGTGATGGCGCGGCTGACGCTCGGCAGGTTGACGATCTGCGCGTTGTTGATGTTGGTGGCGGCGCCGGTACGCTCCGTCACGAGCTTGGAGGAGGCGGAGGCCACGACGATGGCTTCGTTCAGCAGTTCGGTGGCCGTCTTCAGGACGACATCCTGCTGATAGGTTTCAGCCAGGGAAAGAATGATGTCGGGGACGACGATCGTCTGGCAACCGATCAGGGAATAGGTCACTTCGTAAGGACCGCCGGTACGCATACCCTGGATGGCATAGCGACCGTTCTCGTTGGTCACCGCATAGTACTGGGTGCCGGAAGGAGCGTGAACCGCAACCACAGCAGCACCGATCAGAGGCTCGCCGTTCTCATCGACGACGGTACCGGCGAAGCTTGCGGTAGTCACCTGGGCGTAAGCCGGAACAATCATCAGCAGAAAAGCGGCAACAGCCAGGAAACGTTTGATGGTTTGTTTCATAAAGTTTGGTTGGTTAATAATTTAGTTTTTATGTTGTTTTACTTATAATCCCCATAATGAGGCTGTATAGGAAGCCTCTACCGCCGCCTCGATATTGTCGTCGAGGTTGCAGAAGAAGTCGAATCCGGTCAGTTTTTCGATGTCGTCGACGCTGCGGGCGTAGGAACGCGAGAAGTTCACGTCGCCATAGCTGCGGTTTTCGAACCAGAAGCCGATGGCCGCATAGCCGTTGTTGCCTTCACCGGGCTTGTACTTGAGCACCACCTTGAAGTAGGCCTTCGGGATTGCCACGTTTTTCCCTTCATTGTCCTTGAGGTACTTGATCTCGGGATCGGAAGCCGTCTGCAGGACGCAGCCCGTCACCACGTAGAGGGTGTCGTTGGTGCTGGTCAGGCCGCGGAGATGGGCCTCGGCCTTTTCCCATACATAGGTGTTGAGGTCGTGGTTCTGGGGCGTGATGTTGGTGAAGTAGAAGGTCTGCTCGTTGGCGGCCGTCGTGCAGAGACGGTCGGCCGAAGGAAGCTGATGGCCGCGGTCCCAGCCGGCGATGCCATATCCGGTAAAAGCGGCGCCCTGGTAAGAGCGGGGCAACAGCGGATCATAATCCCACTTGTCGGTGCGCTGGACGCCCGAGGTCATGCCGCGGTAAAGCGGATAGGCCACCCAGAGGGAGACGCGGTTCTGCAGATCGTACCAGAAGGAATAGTTGCGTACCTGCTGGCCGTCATAGGTCATGTCGTGGCTGAAGAAGGCCTTGCCTTCCGTTTCCGGCGTGGCGGGCAGTTCCAGCCAGGGCTGAACCTGGCTCGGCGTCACGGTCTCATACGGCTGCTGGATGACCGTCAGTTTCGCCACGGAGCCGTCGGTTCCCGTGAAGGTGATCACGGCGGAGCGGCTGGCGGAAGCGCTCGGGTTGCGGGCGTAAGCGACCTTGACGACGGCGGAACCGTCTCCGCTGGCGGGCGTCACCGTGAAGTCGGCGAGCGAGGAAGTTGCGGTCCATCCGACCGTGGCCGTGACGGCCAGGTCGAATGAACCCGCCCCTCCCCAAACCGAGGTTTCAGCATACGGCAGGGCGATCTGAGCACCGGAACCGAAACGGTCGCCGGTCAAGCCTGCATAGTCGCTCTTCGCCGATACCGTAAGCTGGAATCTCGTTCCGTATTTTCCGGCGATGCCCTTGAGGGTACCGCTGCCGGAAGGGACGGTTTCGTCCCGGAATACGGCATATCTAGAGGTAAATATGTCGAACTCGCCTCCGTCCTTGCCTTCCATTCCGATGGAAGTGTTCTCGGACGAGGAGGAGAAATGCTTGCCCAGGAACTGCGCCTGGACCTGGACGTCCTTCACGGCCACATAGGTCGATTCATAGTCTCCGGTCAGGAGTTGCGCCACGGTGATCTCGCGGGGCGAAGGGGTTTCCTTCCCGATCCGTTCGATGTTGTCGAGCGGCAGGCCGTTGACCTGCAGCGGCCCCTGCTGATAGACGGAGAGGGCCTGGTTGAACAGATAAACCCGCACCTTGTCGCCCCGGGCGAATTCTTTGTTGTCACCGGTACAGTAAAGCATCAGGCCGGCTTCTCCGTCGGAAACGACGATCGTCTTGGCGGAAGTATAGTTGTTTAGTCCGCCGTCGGTGTCCCGGCGGTAGTCGCTGATCACGACGCCTTCGACGGCCACGTTGTCCGAAATCTTGGTGTCGGAGCCGGTGTAGCGGTTGCGGATTTCCCGGATCGACACGAGTTTCGCCTCGCCCTGCTGCCCGCCGAAGCGCTCGCCGGTCAGGCCGGCGACATCACTCAGCGAAGTGAGGCTGAGCTGCATCGTCGTGCCGTATTTCATGGCGATGCCCTTGACCGTGCCGCTGCCGGCAGGAACTTTCTCACCGAGGAAGGATGCGTATCTCGACGTAAAGATGACGAACGTCTCGCCGGTCTTGGCCACCATGGAAATCGAGGTGTGGGCGCTCTTGTCGCCAAAGGTCTTGCCCAGGTCGGAGGAGGCCACCTGCACGTCGGGGACGGCGATGTACTGCGACTCGGCCGCATTCGACAGGAACTGTTCGATGGTCACCGCCTTGGCGGCGGGCGTTTCGCTTCCGACCTTGGTGATCTTGTCGAGCGGCAGGCCGTTGACCTGGAGGGGACCGTTGTTGTAGACCGAAAGGGTCTGGCCGGTCAGGTCGGCTACGACGACGTCGCCGAAGGCGAACTGCGTGTTGTCGTTCGTACAGAAGAACTGCAGGCCGCCGGTGGCGTCCTGGACGATGATCGTTTTCTGCGAAGTATAGTTCTCGAGACCGCCGTTGGAAACGCTGCGGAAATTGCTCACGACCGTACCCTTGATCAGGGTCGGATCCGTGATCTTCACGTCGGAGCCCTTATAGAGGGCCCGGACTTTGGCGATATCCGAGATCGGGAGGGCGGCCTGGGTCACGGTGACCGTGGCGGAGTTGTCGGCCGTGGAAAGCGTCAGGGAGCTCTGACGGGCTTCGCCGTCGTTGGCTTCGACCTTGACTTCGAAGGATCCGTTTCCGGCACCGGAGACGGTGGAGACGGTCATCCAGCCGCCGTCGACGCGGACGGTCCAGGCGCCGTTGGAAGTGACCGAAATCTGCTGCGAGCCGCCATCCGCATTGAAATTGAGCGAAGTAGGCGACACGGAGACCGTAATCTTCTCAGGCTCGTCGGGCTCGCAAGAGGCCACGGCAAGCACAAAGGCTGCCAGCAAGGCAAGCAATCTGTAAGGTTTCATAGTTTTGCAGGCTTGAAACGACGGCGCAAAAATAAGAAATCCCTTGGATTTGGCAAACCCTATTTTCTGCGTAGTTCAGGGCAAGTTATCAACAATCCGAATTCTTTTTGTTTATAAGATTTTATCCGTATCTTTGCGGCCCGAACCAGTGGATGGATTTGTACTGCTTGCCAACCACTTTAAAAAAGGCTAAAACTATGTATCTCTTTACCTCTGAATCCGTTTCCGAGGGCCACCCGGATAAAGTGGCCGACCAGATTTCCGACGCAATTCTCGACGATTTCCTCCGCCAGGACCCGGCGGCGCACGTCGCTTGTGAAACCTTTGTAAGCACCGGCCTCGCCGTCGTCGGCGGCGAAGTCACTTCCCGCGACGCCTATGTCGACATTCAGGGCATCGTCCGCCGGACGATCCGCCGGATCGGCTACACCAAAGGCGAATACCATTTCGACGCCGACTCCTGCGCCGTCCTCTCGGCCGTGCACGAGCAGAGCGGTGACATCGCCATGGGCGTGAACCGCGCCGAGAAAGAAGAGCAGGGCGCCGGCGACCAGGGCATGATGTTCGGCTACGCCTGCAACGAAACGCCCGAATTCATGCCGCTCCCGCTCACCCTGGCCCATATGACGCTCATCGAACTGGCGCGCATCCGGCGCGAGAATCCTTCGCCGATGCCGTACCTGCGTCCCGACGCCAAGAGCCAGTATACCATCGAATACGACGACGACCACACGCCGCGCCGCGTCCACACCCTCGTGCTCTCGACACAGCACGATCCCGACGTGGACCAGGCCCGCATCCGCCGCGATGTGGAGGAGATCCTCATCCCGCGGGTCAAGGCCCGCCTCAGCGCGGAGAACGCCGCCTTATTCCAGAAAGACATGATCCTGCACGTGAACCCCACCGGACAGTTCATCATCGGCGGTCCCCACGGCGACACCGGCCTGACCGGCCGCAAGATCATCGTCGACACCTACGGCGGCCGCGGCGCCCACGGCGGCGGCGCCTTCTCGGGCAAGGACCCCAGCAAGGTCGACCGCAGTGCGGCCTACGCCGCCCGGCACATCGCCAAGAACCTCGTGGCAGCCGGCGTCGCCGACGAAATCCTCGTCCAGGTGGCCTACGCCATCGGCGTGGCCCGGCCCGTCAGCCTGTCGGTCAACACCTACGGCACGGCCCACGTGCCCTTCACCGACGGTCAGATCGCCGAGAAGGTCGGAGAACTCTTCGACCTGCGCCCGGCGGCCATCGTCGAACGCTTCGGCCTGACCAACCCCATCTACGAACCCACGGCGGCCTACGGCCATATGGGCCGCGACCCCTTCGTCAAAGAGGTCGAACTCATCCGCGACGGACAGACCGTCCGCCGCAACGTGCAGTTCTTCGGTTGGGAATTACTCGATGCCGTCGACCGCTGCAGAGCGGCCTTCCAGCTTTAACAGCAACTGCTTGGGCATCGGACCGTCGAGCGTCGGCGCCGACAGTTCGTAGTAGACGACCGCCGTACCGGCTTCCTTGTCGGCTTTCACGGAAACGATTTTGAAAGAGGTCTGTGCAACGGCCTCTTTCATTTTTTGTGCAATCTCGTCCGGCAGGCGGTCCTGCAGCGCGGCTCCTTTGGAAAGATGGCCGGAAAAAGCAGGCGTCGCGAACGTGGCGGCCTTGGCGTAATCGGCCGAATAATACGCTTTCAGGAACTGCTCCGCGACATCGCCGACCCGCCTTTCAGTCGAATGGCAGGACGTAAGAGCCAGGAGGCAGAAGCCCAGGATGAGCCAGGATGCGGTCTTTTTCATAGGGTCAGATGTCCATTTCCACGACCGTGATGCCCGCACCTCCCTGCTGGACGGCCTCGTCGCGGAAGGATTTCACGGCCGGCACGGTCTTGAGGTATTTGCGGATCTCCTCGCGCAGCACGCCGTTGCCCTTGCCGTGCAGGATCTTCACCTGCCCCACGCCCACCATCGTGGCGTCGTCGATGAAATGCATCACGATGTCGAGGGCGTCGACCAGCCGCTGGCCGCGGATGTCGATCGTGGGCCGGAATTCCAGCTTGCGCCGGCTGATGGATTCGCTGTCGTAGTGGATGACCGGGCGGAAAGTGCTGCGGGATTTGTCTTTATATTGCTGGTTGGAAATCTTTTCGACCTTGCCGGGCGCAATCTTCGAGATGATGCTCCCGATCGACACGGAAATATACTTGGCGGCGATCTGCGTCACCTCACCCACCATGTCGTTGTCCTTCAGGCGTACTTTGTCGCCCACCTGCAGTGGCGTGGCGTCGATGGCGGGCTTCTCTTTGCGGGGCGCCGGGACAGGTACCTCGCCGCGTTTCTCCTTACGGGCGCGCTCACGCTCTTTGCGGGCCACGATCTGCTGCATTTTGCGCTCGATGTCGGCGTCGGTGGCGGTAGGGCGCTCTTCCTGGATGGCGTCGCGGGTGCGGGCCAGCTGTTCGCGGGCGGTGCGCGTCTTGTCGCGTTCGGCCTGGGCTTCGCGGATGTCGCGGATGGTCTTCTCCACCTGGCGGTTGGCCTCGGCCAGGATTTCGGCGGCCTGTTCACGGGCCTCGTCGAGCATCCGTTTCTTCAGGGCCTTGACGTCTTCGAGCTCCTTCTGGTACCGGTCGGTCAGGCTTTCGAGCGTCTTGTCGGTGGTCTTGATGCGGGCGAGCTTCTCGTCGAGGACCCGCCGGCTGCGGGCAATCTGGCGCAGGTTGCGCTCGATGTTCACGAATTCGCTGCCGGCCCGCTCCTCGGCGTCCTTGACCACGTCGGCGGGCAGCCCCATCTTCCGCGCGAGTTCAAAGGCGAAAGAATTGCCGGGCATACCCTGCTGCAGCTGGAAGAGCGGCTTGATGGCGGCTCCGTCGAAGAGCATCGCGCCGTTGACCACGCCGGAGCTCTTGTCGGCGTAGAGTTTCAGGTTGGTGTAGTGCGTGGTGATGACACCATAGACTCCCATCGCGTCGAGGCGCGCAAGGACGGCTTCGGCGATGGCGCCGCCGGCAGCCGGTTCGGTGCCGGCGCCGAATTCGTCGAGGAGGACGAGCGAATGGGGCGTGGCGTGGGTGAGGATGTCGCGGATGTTCTGCAGGTGGGAACTGTAGGTGCTCAAGTCGTTTTCGAGCGACTGGTCGTCGCCGATGTCGATAAAGATGCTGTCGAAGATCAGCATCTCGCTGACCTCCGACGTGGGGATGAGCATGCCCCACTGGAACATATACTGCAGCAGACCCACCGTCTTGAGGCACACCGACTTGCCGCCGGCATTCGGGCCGGAGATCAGCAGGATGTGCTTTTCGCGGTTCAGCGAGAGGGTGAGCGGTACGATCTCTTTCTTTTCGCGCCGGAGCGAAGCCTCCAGCAGGGGATGGCGCGCCCGGCGCAGGTTGAATTCGCCGTTGTCGGAGAGGATGGGCATGCCGGCGATCATATCGAGGGCCACCAGCGCCTTCGAGCGGATGAAATCGATCTCGCCGATATATTCGGAGGCGGCAATCAGCATCGGCAGCGAAGGCCGCAGGAATTCGGTGAATTCGAGCAGGATGCGGGCGATCTCGCGCTGCTCCTCGAACTGGAGTTCGCGGATCTGGTTGCCCAGTTCCACGATTTCGAAGGGTTCCACGAAGGCGGTTTTGCCGGTGGCCGATTCGCCGTAGACGATGCCCGGCAGTTTTTTCTTGGTGCCGGCGGGGACGGGAATCAGCATCCGGCCCTCGCGGACCACGACTTCGTCGTCGGAGCCGACCAGGCCTTCTTCCTTTGCGGCGCCCAGAATGGCGTTGATGCGGCGGCCGATCTGCCCTTCCTTGGATTTGAGGCTGCGGCGGATCTCGCCCAGCGCCGGGGAGGCGCTGTCGCGCACCTCGCCGGTCCGGTCGAGGATCGATTCGATGCGGCGGCCAATCTCGGGTTCATAGCTGACCGAAGCGGAAATCTGGCGAAGCGTGGGATAGAGGTCGTCCTTGCAGTCCTGGAAGAACGACAGGATGCGGCGAAGCGTGTCGAGGCTGGTGCGGAGCATCCGGAGCGACGGCAGGTCGATCGTGGTGCCTTCGCCCTGCAGCGGGAGAAGGAACTCTTTCGTGTCGAGATAACCGCCGGCCGGGAAACTGTCTTCGAACAGGCAGATGAGCCGCATCTCGTCGGTCAGGCGCAGCCGGAACATGATCTCGGCGCCGTCGCGCGAAATCTGCTCCGCCGCCACCTTGCGGACGGCGTATTGCGTGGCGCATTTGGCCGCTATCTTTTCCCGAACCTTGTCGAACCCGATTTTCTGCTCCAGAACCATAGCGCCGCTTCCCTATTTGAACGAATTTTCGATGGCCAGGCGGAGTTCCGTGATGCTGCCCATCGTCTGGATCTGCCCGTCGGAGACGAACGAGATGTCGCCCGTCTCTTCCGACACTACGATGACCGAGGCATCGGAGACCTCCGACATACCGATCGCGGCGCGGTGGCGCATGCCGTAGTGCGCAGGGATATCCTGGCGCTGGGTGATCGGCAGGGTGCAGCGGGCCGCCAGGATGCGGTTGGCCGTGATGACCATCGCGCCGTCGTGCAGCGGGGAGTTCTTGAAGAAAATGTTCTCGATCAGCCGCCGGTTGATGCGGGCGTCGATTTCGTCGCCTGTATCGAGGATGTCGCCCAGCGCCGATTCGTGCCGCAGCACGATCAGGGCGCCGGTCTTCGTCTCGGACATCTTGCGGCAGGCTGCGGTCAGCTCTTCGAGCTCGCCGGGCGCCATGCCGCCCGCGCGGGACTGGCGGAAGAGCTTCTTGAACACGCCTTGCTGCGCGGCCGTGGTGCTCGAACTGATGCGCAGCAGGAAGCGCCGGATCTCGGGCTGGAAGATGACCAGCAGGGCCACCACGCCCACGCCCAGCACCTGGCCCAGGATGAAGGAGAGCAGTTTCATGCCCAGCGCCCGCGAGGCGATCCACACCACATAGAGCAGCAGCACGCCGATGAATATGTTCACGGCCGACGTGCCGCGCACGACGCGGATGAGCCAGTAGATCAGCAGGCCCACCATCAGGACGTCGAGCACGTCGATAAACGAGATGTTTATAAAATCGAACATATTCGTACAAAGTTAACAATTATTTCCGCTGCCAGAGCAGTTTTTTGCCGAAGCCCAGGCGGTTGTCGGTGTATTTCATCCGGTCGGGCAGGATCAGCCACACTTCCCCGCCCTTGAACACGGCGTACGGGAATCGTTTGAGGTATTTCAGCCGGCAGCGGTCGAAGAGGCCGCCGTCGCAGCGCCGCACCGTGCCGGCGAACTGGAGGCCGCGGATCTTGCCGATTTCCTCGGTTTCGAGCACGATCGAGCCCGTCACCTGCGGATTCTCCAGGAACAGCTGCGCGTGCCGGGTTTTGGCTTCCGAGGTGATGATGAAGCCTTCTTCCTGCGGGTCAAACACATAAAACGCATTGGCGCACCAGAGTTCCTGCACGCCTTCCGCCCCTTGGGACGAAGCGCACGCAACGGTCATCACGTGATGCTCTCCGATAAAATCCAGGATCCGACTGTCAATCATATTGCAAAAGTACGCAATTTTGGCTACCTTGCTGCAGATTCAAACGGGGCGAAAGATATGGGCGGGTGTTTTTCTCAACAATGGTTTTCCAGTCTCCGGGGCCTGCGGGAATTGTTTTTCCCGCGGCGCTGCATCGTATGCGGCCGCTTCCTGACGGCCGACGAAGCGGATGTCTGCACCGCCTGCCGGGAAGACCTGCCGATGACCTACCAGTGGGACATCGTCCAGAATGCGGCGTTCGAGCGGCTGGCGCGCCGCTTCGACGTGGAAGCGGCCGCCACGCTCTTCTTCTTCGGTGCGGAAAGCGACTACCGGAAAATCATCTATGGCATCAAGTACGGCGGCCGGCGGGAGCTGGCCCGCCGGATGGGCTTCGAACTGGGTACCCGGCTGGCCGGCAACCGGGACTTCCGGCGCTGCCAGGCCGTGATTCCCGTGCCGCTGCATCCGCTGCGGCGCTGGACGCGCGGCTACAACCAGGCGGAAGAAATCGCCTGCGGCCTGGCCGCGGCCCTCGGCGTTCCGCCCGAGACCGCGCTGCTCCGCCGCAGCCGCTACACGAAAACGCAGACCCGCCTCCACGGCGCAGCCAAAACGAAAAATGTGCAAGGGGCTTTCCGCATTGACCCGGGACGGGCCGCGGCCCTGCAGGCCGCCGGCGTCCGTCACGTGCTTCTGGTCGATGATGTCCTGACATCCGGCTCCACGCTCGCCGCCTGCGCCGCGCCGCTGACAAAGTCGGGGTTCCGCGTCGCGTGCGCAACGCTGGCCTTCGCCGGAACTTGAAAAACAAAGCTAGGCTTCCTGCTGTACGGTCAGCACCAACGTCACCGCAGGGTACTCCGTCAGCGCGAGCGTAATGCGGAAAGTGCGGGTACGGCCGGTCGTGTTCTCAGGAATGGGCAGGAGGGCCACATCGGTGCGGTTGGGGCCGCCAATCGCGGGTTCGAATTCCGCTTCCCCTTCGTAGGGGGCGCCGTCAAGGGTAATGCCGACCAGATGCCACGGATAGTTGCTGTTGACGCTGAAGCGGGCGACGCCGCTTTCACGGCCGATGGTTTCTTCCGTCGAGGCGGCCGTCAGGAACGGGCCGCACTCCTGGGTCACCGCGATGCGGGCGGTGCGGGAAAGATTGTCCAGTTTCGTAACCAGGGTGATGCGGACCGATTTCGTGAAATTATTCCGGTTGGGGCCCACCTTCACGTGCATCGGGGCGGTAAAGTCGGCCGAATCGGGTGTGAAAGAGATGGATTCGTCGCTGCAGGTGGCCTTCCAGTGACCGTTGGAAAACACCACCACGTCGAACTCGCCGCCGTCGGGACCGAACGTAAACATATCCACGTCGGGCACGACGCTCAGGTTCGTTTCCTGGTCACAGGAGGCCGACAGGGCGGCTGAGACGAGCAGGGCGGCAAGAAGCAGGAATCTTTTCATATCGCAAATATATCAGTTTTTTTTCATACCTTCGCACAAATTACCACGAAGAACGTGCGAAAAGCCGCAACAATTATCATTCCACTGGTCCTCCTGGCGCTGCTGGCGGCCCAGTTCACCGCCTGCGAGAAATATGTGCTCCCGGAGGTGAACGTTTCTGCCGACACGCTCTGGTTCGGCGCGGCCGCAGACTCCCAGCGGCTGACCGTCTGGACCAACGTCATCACCACCGCCGAACCGGACGATGCGGACGGC
>JAEEGK010018395.1_pt1 | contig 15128 bp, 9 predicted proteins | sample 8958771 | NCBI WGS metagenome assembly JAEEGK01 (sample SAMN16246547, study PRJNA631951) | gut metagenome | biome: gut microbiome; feature: rumen; material: SC-attached | host: Bos | place: Iran: Karaj | collected 2018-10 | reverse complement strand
CGGGCTCGGGACGACCGCAAAACCGTTTTGACCGTTTCGGGATAAGGCCCGGTCGGACATATCCGTCATCACGCTCCGGCAAGAGGTCTGCCTTGCGCCGAAAAAAAGCACGAGTAAGTATATACTTAAAACGAGTCTGAGAAACACGAATTTCAGCCATGTGTTTGAGAGTAGTGTAATTCCAAGCGGTAGTAAAACATTCAGATGCTCCGCCACTGTGCGGTGCTACTTCATATACTTGACTCATTTCTTTGTCGGGCCTGCCGTCGGGGGGCCCTATTTCTATGCTCGTTTTACGCTTACCTCTCTTCAATCTGAATTTCCGATTTTATCACGGGTAAGCCCGGGTCAAAGCCCAATTCCGGTTTTATTAACTGCATATATTGCTCCACTAAAGCAATTAGAAGTAAGTTTTTTTCATTCTACTATTGACATATTTCATTTCTTGTGCTACATTTTCGGCAGTGGTGAAAGAAATGAAAACTATGATAAAGAAATGTCCGTCATGTCGGCATGACCTTACCGTTGCGGTCCTTCGCTGCCCGGAGTGCGGTCTTGAGATGAAAAACGATTTTGAGATGAGCCGCTTCGATAAACTAAGCGACGAGCAGGCCGATTTTCTGACTGCATTTCTGAGAAACCGCGGCAATTTGAAAAATCTTCAGGCAGAGCTTCAGATATCCTATCCCTACGCCAAAAAGAAGCTGGATGATGTGCTCGCGGCTTTGGGTATTGCCGCGGAGGAACAGGATGCGGACGATCTTCGGACCGTCGACATCAGCAACGTCAGTGTGGATCGGAGCAGTATGAAAGCCTCTGAAATCATCAAGGCAAAGCTCGTCGAGGCGGGCGGCCGCACAAAGGTGCGTCTTTTCGGCGGTGAGCTTCGCGATATCATTGCCTCTCCGAACGGTCGGGACTTTCTCTGTCCGCCGATGATCCCGTTATCATACGGCGTCTTTGACGCTGTGGTCGATCTTCTGCTGCGCAGTCCGGGATACAGAGCACGGAAAGGAAACGCGAGGAACTTCAGGCTCGGCGAGCCGGGATGCGAGGAAAACACCGTCGCCGGCACTGTCCTTGAATTCATGGGAAAAAAGCCCGGAGAGACGGGCCTCGATCCGGTGTTTATGCTGGCTGCGGTCCTCGAATGGGCGGACATTGCTTCAAACGGCCGCGGAGAAATATTGCTGAAAGAGTCTTACAGGAGCAGACTATGATACATTTTATCGTTATTGTTTTCTTTAGCTTTTGGATCAACCTGCTGTTCAAAAAGAACCGGTATTGATCATTTGTTTTCCCGACACGCGTGACCGTTATTCAGAGCAAAGGACCCCTGCCTTTTAAGCAGAGGTCCTTTCGTTTTTTCCGCTTTGCGCGGCTTTTCCCTTATTTCTTCTTCGACGGGTCTCCCGCGCCTTTGGACATGGTCCAGTGGCGGTAGGAGCCGGCGGCGTCCCCGCTCGCGCGGGCCTTTTTGGCCGCCTCGGTATACAGGCCGTACTCGTGGGCGATCAGGCACTCGGTGTAGCTCTTGTCCGTGTGGGCGTTGCGCGGCAGGGGCACGTCCTGCTCTCCGGCGAGGATGTCCTGCACCTTCGCCACGTTCACGGTATGGGTGCTGCTGCCGTCGGCCACGGCCACCGCCGCCGCCACTCCGGCGGCCTGACCGGTGCCGACGCACTGCGGGATGAGGTTGACGTTGTCTATGGCAATGCGGTCGGCGGAGATATGGCGTCCGGGGGCGAGAAGGTTTTCCACCTTTTGGGGCAGTATGGAGCGGTAGGGTATCTCGATGGGCGCGTTGTCGTTGAGGCTGTCCACGGTGCAGTGCCACGCTATGCAGTCCTCGTGCTCCTTCGGGAAAGCCCAGTCGTTGGAGGAAATGACGTATTCGCCCACGATGCGGTGGGAGCCGCGGGTGCCGAGCTGGGGGGCGACGTCGTACAGGAAAGCGTCCTTGAATACCTCGGGCGCGTAGGTCTTGTAGGCGGCGAGCACCTCTCTCAGCGCCAGGCGGGTGCCCATCTCCGTGGCCGTCTGATCGGATATTTTCGAGCAGTCTCTCCTGGGCTGCCAGTTGTTCACCCAGCTCACGTCGTCGGTCGGGCCGGTGATGATGCCGGTGCGGAAGCCGTGGATGCGGTAAAGCTCCTCGGAGAGCTTCTGCGCTTCCTCGCGGTGAGAGCGGTTCCAGGCGTTGTAGGCGTTCTTGCTGAAGCCGCCTATGCGGTACACGAGGGCGGTGGAGGAGCAGCGGCACTCGTCGTCGATGGCGGAGGAGGTGGGCGCGCCGGACAGGCGGCAGAGGTCCGCGTCGCCGGTGGCGTCTATGACCACCTTGGCCATGACGGCCTTGCGGCCTTCCTTGGACTCGAATATCACGCCCCTGCAGACGTTCCCCTCCATGATGGGCTTGACGCCCCAGCTGTGGTAAAGGACGCGGACGGAATCGCTGAGCTCGTTGAGCATGATATCCATTTCTATCTTGAGCTGAGTCGGGTCCAGCATGAAGCCGTGCTCCACGCGGGCGGGAGGCGAGAACGTAGCTCCGCCGACGTCGGCCCATTTCATGACCTCCGCGGGATCGGTGACGCCCGCGAGAGACGCGTCCGGTCCGCGCACGGCGCCGGGTATGTCCTTAAGGCGGGTATACCATTCCTCCTGGATGCCGCGGACGTAGGTCTTTTCGTAAAAGGAAAGGCTGGGTATCAGCAGAACGTAGCCTCCCGTCACGTCGCCGCCGCAGTAGCCGTAGCGTTCCATGAGTATCACGTTTTTGCAGCCCGCCCTTGCCGCTGCGACCGCGGCGGAGTGTCCGGCGCTGCCGCCGCCGACCACCAGCACGTCGCATTCGTCGTAAACCGGTATGAGAGTCTCGGGCTCCAGATAGGTCTTCGCGTTCATGTGCGTTCCTTTCCGCCGGGCCGCCGCGGGCGGCGCGGCTTTTTCATATTCTTTATGCCGTTATCATATCACGGCGTCCCGCTCTCTTCAAGTGCCTGAATAATCTTTTCCGGGCGCGCGAAAAGCGGCGTCTTTTGATAATATGCTTCTTGACGGCAATGGAAAAAAAGTGTAAATTTATATTAGGGTAATATTGACTTTTTTATATGATAAACGGTATATCGGCTTGAGCGCCGGCCCGGAGGAGTTCCCGGACCGAGCCGATACGTTCACCGGAACAGGAGATACCTTACATGGCGGATTGGGTGATAGTCGTCGACGACGACGTGACTAACCTTAAAATGGCGGGCCACATCCTCAGCAAGAAGGGGATGCGGGTCAGCGCCCTCAAGTCCGGCAGGGCCCTGCTGGACTTTATCGGCGCGAACGACGCCCCGGACCTTATACTGCTCGATATCAAGATGCCGGAGATGGACGGCTTCGAGACCCTGCGGAGGCTGCGGGGGCTCGAGGCCGGGAAAAACGAGATACCGGTGATCTTTCTGACCGCCGACGAGAGCGAGTCGTCCGAAACGACGGGGCTTTCTCTCGGGGCGATGGACTTCATCAAAAAGCCTTTTGTCCCGGACGTGCTCGCGCTGCGCGTGCGGCACATCATCGACCTGAGCCATCTTCAGCAGGATCTGTCGCGCGAGGTGGAAAAAAAGACGCGGGAAAACGAAAATCTCTTCATAAACCTCGTCGCCTCGCTCGCGGACGCCATCGACGCCAAGGACACCTATACCAACGGTCATTCCGGCCGCGTGGCGGCGTACGCCAGGGAGATAGCCCGCCGCTTCGGCTATTCGGCGCGGGCCGAGAGGGACATATACATGATGGGCCTGGTGCACGACGTCGGCAAGATAGGCGTGCCCGACGCCATCATCAACAAGCCCGCGAGGCTGACGGAGCCGGAATACGACGTCATAAAGACGCATACCGTCATGGGCGCGAAGATACTGAACAACATCAACGAGATGCCCGAGCTCGTCACCGGCGCGCGCTGGCATCACGAGCGCTATGACGGCAGCGGATATCCCGACGGGCTCAAGGGAACGGACATCCCCGAGCAGGCGCGCATAATCGCCGTGGCGGACGCCTACGACGCCATGACCAGCCGCAGGAGCTACCGCGACCGGCTCCCTCAGGCCACCGCGAGGGAAGAGCTCGTAAGCGGCCGCGGGACCCAGTTCGATCCCGTGTTCGCCGACATCATGATCGGGATGATAGACGAGGACAGCGATTACCGCCTGTGCGAAGGCTGACGAAACGGCTCTCCGCCCGAAACGGGCGGGCGCGGGGAGCATGATCCGCCGATCAAATCCGGAACGGAGGAGCGAGCAAAAGCAGACATGAATAATACCACGAAGAAAAACGCCCTCTTCGAAGCCTCCCATATGATGATCCTGGTGACCTACACCGCTCTGGTGTTCGCGCTGGTCGGAGAGGACTTCCTTATGGGCTGGGAAAAATGGCCGCTGATCCTCATAGCCGCGGCGATCGCCTTTTCATGGAGCATACACATACGGCAGATGTTCTCGGACTACGGCCGCCTGCAGATCTACGTCGTCTTCATGATGGCAACCATGTTTTTCTACGGCGTCCACGTCACCAGCGCCTTCGACCTGGCCCTGGTGATGTGCTCCGTCATCATCCTGTGTACCACCACGGGCGTAAAGTTTTTCATCACGCTGGCGCAGATCACGTATTTCGTCACCTTCCTTTACGACCTCGTCTCCATACGCATAAATACGCCGGAGATGTTCGACGAGCTCGTTATCAGCCGCTCGATGCTGCATATCGTGATGATGATCGTCGTGGGCAGGCTCGCGAGAATGATAATCGACCGCTGGAACCAGGTGCTGGACCGGTCCGCCGAGGAGGTGGAGCAGCTCACCGAGACCACCGGGCGGCTCAACGATTTTCTGACCAATGCCTCCCATGAGATACGCACGCCCACCAACGCCGTGCTCGGCCTGGCGAACATGTGCCTCGAGCGGGAGACGGATCCCGGGCAGCTGGAGCATCTCGGCGCCATACGCGACGCGGGCAAGCGCCTGACGGAGCTGATAAGCGACATCCTCGATTACGCCGATATCGACCGCGGCCGTGTTTCGGTCAATACCGACGACTATATGCTCTCTTCCGTGCTCCACGACCTCGTCATGGAGCTGAAGCCCCATATGTCCGGCGGCGCGGAGCTCATCATAGACGTCGACCCCGGCATCCCCTCCGTTATGAATACGGATATCTCCAAGCTGAAAAAGATCATATGGCATCTCGCCACCAACGCTCTGAAATTCACCCGGCAGGGCGGCGTATACGTGCGCTTCTCCGCCGAGGCGCGGGACTACGGCATAAACCTGCTTATCGACGTATCCGATACGGGCTCCGGCATGACCGAGGAAGAGGTCGACCGTCTCTCCGACGGTTTCTATCACTCCAACTCCAACCGCGCCCGCTCCAGCGGCGGTCTCGGGCTGGGCATGGCCATAGTCTACAACTTCGTCGCCGCTCTCGGCGGCTTCATGCGCATAGAAAGCCGCCCCGGCGAGGGTACGGACGTCCGCGTGTGCCTGCCTCAGACGGTGGTGGACTCCGCCGGCTGCATGTCCGTGCGCGACCGCGGCAAGCTGGTGATCGGCGGATATCTGCATTTCGAGAAATTCTCCCACCCCGTCGTGCGGGATTACTACAATACCATGGTGCGCAATATCGTCCGCGGCCTCGGAGTCAGACTGCACAGGGCCGAAAACATCGAGGATCTCAAAAAGCTGCTTGAAAACCTCACTCTCACTCATCTGTTCGTCGGCGCGGAGGAATACGGCGCCGACGCCGCTTTCATGGAGCGGCTTGCCGAAAGCGTCACGGTCACGGTGATCGCCGCGGAGGGCTTTTCCCTCCCCGAGGGCTCGAAAGCGCATCTGATGGAAAAGCCCATCTACTGCTTCCCCGTCGCCGCGGTCCTCAACCGCGACCCTACGGGCGCGGTGACCGAACGGCGCATGTACTGCCGCGGCGTCCGCGCCCTCATAGTGGACGACGAGCCGCTGAACATCACCGTCGCCAAGGATTACCTGCACCGCTACGGGATCGAAACGGTATCCGCCTCCTCCGGCAGCGAGGCGATCGCGCAGTGCGCCCGGGAAAGCTTCGACATAGTGTTCATGGACCACATGATGCCGGGCATGGACGGCATAGAGGCCCTGCGCCGCATACGCTCCGACGGCATCGGCTTCTGGAAAAACGTGCCGTTCGTGGCGCTCACGGCCAACGCCGGAAGCACGGCGAGGGAAGAATTCAGGAAGGCCGGCTTTGACGCCTTCCTCGCCAAGCCCATCGACTCGGCCGATCTCGAGCGCGTTCTCCGCAGCGTGCTCCCCAAGACCGCCGTAAGCTACGACAGCGCCCCTCCTTCCCCTCCCGGGCCTGCGCCGCGCCCGGCGAAGGCTCCCGCCGCCGGCGGCTCCGACGCGGGCGAAAAAGACGCTCTCGCCCCCCTGCGTTCGCTGGGCGTGGATACGGAGCAGGGACGAAAATACTGTCAAAGCGACGATGAATTCTACCGCGAGCTGCTCCTGCAGTTCGGCTCCGAGGCGGCCGGAAAGCACGAAGAGCTCGAACGCTTCTGCCGCGAGGGCGACATGCCGAACTATGCCATCCGCGTCCACGCGCTGAAAAGCACCGCGAAAATGATAGGCGCTTCCTCCCTTTCGGAGAAGGCCCGCGCCCTCGAGACGGCTTCCCTGGCGGGCAGCACGGACGAGGTGCGCGCTCTGCACCCCTCCGCCATGGAGGAATACGAAGCCCTCACCCGGGCCATCGCCGCCTTATCCGGCGGCGCGGCCGCGGAGACGGGCGGCGGGGAGCCGCTCCCGCGGGAGGACGGCCCGGAGATACTCGAATTCGAACCGGAAGGGCCGGAGGTACTTGAATTCGAACCGCAGGGAGAGGAGTAAAACCGATGGTCAAAAAGCTGATCAGACTGATATTCAGCGAGGACAGTCCCATCCGCGAAAGGCTTTTCGCCCTGATCGTGACGATAACGGGCATATCCATCACTCTCGGCATCGTCGTGGACATAATCACCGGCGCCGCTTCATGGCAGGATCTGTTCGCGTTCACCGCCGGGCTCCTGCTGCTGATCTTCACTTCCGTTCTGACCATCAGGAAAAAGAAGTTCAGACTCGGCTCCGTCGCCATAGCCTTTTTCGTCATCTACGTGATGCTGCCCGTCACCTTTTTCTTCAGCGGCGGACTCTACGGCGGCTCGCCGATATGGTTCATATTTTCCGTGCTCTTCATAAGCCTGCTGTTCGCCGGGAAAGCGAGGATATTCTTTCTTATCTCCGAGCTCGCCGTGGCGGGCGCATGCTATTTCCTGGCCTATACCAGGCCCGAAATGCTCCACCGGAGCACGGAAAAGCTCGCGCACATAGACTCATATACCGCGCTGGCCTTCCTCAGCCTGGCAGTATGCGCCATAATCAGCATACAGATCGAGCTGTATAAACGTGAAAACGCCCGCTCGGAGCGCCGGAAAAAGGAGATAGAGGAGCTCAACAACGCGCAGAGCCGCTTTTTCTCCGGCATGAGCCACGAGATACGCACGCCCATAAACACCATCATCGGTCTCAACGAAATGATACTCCGCGAGGATATTTCCGACGAGGTCGCGGAGGACGCCGAGAACATCCGCTCCGCCAGCAAAATGCTGCTGAGCATCATCAACGATATCCTCGATATGACCAAGCTCGACTCCGGCAGCATGCAGCTCACCCCGGTGACCTACCGCACCGGCGACATGATATCGGAGCTCGTGAACATGTTCTGGGTCCGCGCCCGGGACAAGGGTCTGGAATTCCGCGTAAGCGTGGCGCCGGACGTCCCCGCCGAGCTCATCGGCGACGACGTCCGCGTCAAGCAGATACTCATAAACCTGCTGAACAACGCCGTGAAATATACCCGCGAGGGCTCCGTATCCCTGTCCGTGGAGCGCGGGCGGCAGGAGGGCGGCATAGTCAGCCTCGTATGCTCCGTCACCGACACCGGCATAGGCATCAAAAAGGAAAACATCCCCTATCTCTTCACGGCCTTCAAGCGCGTGGACGAGGAGAAGAACCGCCATATCGAGGGCTCCGGCCTCGGTCTGTCGATAGTGAAGCAGCTCGCGGACCTCATGGGCGGCGCCGTCACGGTAAACAGCGTCTATACGCAGGGCAGCACCTTTCTCGTAGAGCTGCCTCAGCAGATGGTAAGCGACGAGATCGTGGGAAAGCTCGATCTCGAGGCAAAGCACAAAAGCGAGCGCGAAGCCTATCATTCCCGCTTCGAGGCCCCTCAGGCGAGCATACTCGTCGTGGACGACAACGCCTCCAATCTGCTGGTGGCCAAAAAGCTGCTCAGGGCCACCGGGGTCCGCATCGAAACGGCGTCCTCCGGCGCGGAGGCGCTGAGCCTGACTCAGGACAACGCTTATCACGTGATATTCATGGACCACATGATGCCGGAAATGGACGGTCTGGAATGCCGCAGGCGCATCATGGCCCAGCCCGGCGGCAAATGCCGCGATTCAAAGCTGGTCGCTCTTACCGCCAACGCCGACAGCGCCAGCCGCGCTCTGTACGAGCGCGAGGGCTTCGACGGATATCTGACCAAGCCCATCAGCGCCGAGGCCCTCGAAAACGAGCTTTTCCGACTGCTGCCGAAGGAGCTCGTCAAGACGTTCGCCGACGGGGACGAGGATCTGCTCAAGAAGAGCACCGCGTGGATACAGTCCGACCGGCGCAAGCGCATGGTCGCCGTGGCAACGGAGAGCGTGGCCGATCTGCCCGGGGAGCTGCTGGACAAATACGATATCGCCGTCATACCGCACTTGATAAGGACCGAAAGCGGAGTATTCAGAGACGGTCTCGACCTGGAATGCGACGGACTGCTGTCGTACATGGATCCCGACAAAGACAGGGTCAGCACCTCCGTCGCCGACGTCGCCGCGCACGAGGCTTTCTTTGCCGAGCAGCTCAGGCGGGCGTACAACGTTATTTTCGTTTCTCTCTCCGACAAGCTCGCCAACAGCGGATATTCCGCGGCGACGGAGGCGGCGGACTCCTTCGACAACGTGACCGTTACGGACTCCCGCAGCCTTTCCGGCGGGCTCGGTCTGACGGTCCTGGAGGCCTGCCGCATGGCGGAGGAGGGCAAGAGCCCCGCCGAGATCACAAGCCGCCTCGAGGAAATGCAGGATCTGATACAGGCGAGCTTTATCGCCGACAATATGGACTATCTCTCGCGGACGGAGCACATAGCCGTATGGGCTGCCCGCATCGCGAGGACCATGACCGGGCGGCCGATCCTCGCCATGCGCAAAGGACGGCTGCGTCTGCAGCAGATCGCCTTCGGCTCCCGCAAACGCTGCTGGAAAAAATACATTGCCTCGTGCTTCCGCTCCACCGGCAACGTGGACACGCGCCTGCTTCTGATAAACTATGCCGGCCTGTCCCGGCAGGAGCTGAACTGGATCAGAGAGCAGGTCGAGAGCTACGTTCATTTCGACGCCGTCTGCTGTCAGAAGATCTCGGCGGCCACGGCCGCCAGCTGCGGGCCCGGCGTCTTCGGGCTGATGTTCGTCAGAACGGTAATATGAAGCCGCCGCAGGCAGGCCCCTCCCGGGCCTGCCTGCGGCTTCGTATATCCGCGTCCGCCGCGCCTGTCGTTTCGCCCGCGCGCCGCCGTGATCGTCCTTTTATCGGGGAAGTATTGCAATCCCGTTTTTTTATTGCTATAATATCCACCGATGTTTTTCAGTGCTTCGGGGCGTTCGGCCGTTTTTCGGCCTCCGCTCCGTTGAAAGAGGGAATCAGGTGCGATACCTGAGCGATCCGGTCACTGTGAGCGGGGAGCCCGGCGGCGGGCATCCATTGTGCTTCGGCACGAGAAGGAGCCGTCCGGGCAGCGATCCGCAAGCCAGGAAACCTGCTGAAAAACGTGGTCCTGTCTCCGAAGAAGACAAAAGCCACGTAATTGACTGCGCGGGACTGCCGCGCAGCTTGTTGCCGTGTCTGCTTTTGTCAAAGCAGACCTTTTTTTATTTTCGTCACTTATGAAAGGAACGGTCATAAAAATGAAAAAAACACTGTTTGCAGCGCGCGTTGTCGCCGCGCTCGTATTCCTGCTCGCGCTGTCCGTGTCCGCGATGCCCCAGAGGGCGGCGGCGGTCTATGAGGACGGCAGCTACACCGTGCCCGTAAGCGCCGAAGGCCTGGGACGCCACAATACGTTATGGTCCTCCGCTTCCGTCACCGTGGAGGACGGAGCAATTTACGCGGACGTCACCTTCGAGCGCGTCGATCCCCGCGACCACGCCCCTCAGTTCGACTGGCTCAGGACCTCTCTGGGCACCTTCACTCCGGAGATCGACGACGCGAGCTTCACCTGCACCTTCCGCCGCGTACAGATCGAGGATCTCGGCAGCGTGAACGTGACCCTGCAGACCTCGGCCATGTCCCAGCCCTACGAGGTGGAATATACTCTTAAATTCGACGGCAGCTCCGTCCCGGTAAAGGCCGAGCCCGCGGCGCCCGAGGAGCCCGAGCCCGAAGCGCCGGACGACATTCCGGACGACAGCCCCGAGCCTGCCGCGGAAGAGACCGCTCCTGCGGTTGAAGAGCCCGCTCCCGCCGAGAGCGAGCCGCCCGCAGACGCGGAGGAGACCGCGGCGCCGTCCGTTCCCTCCCCCGCCGACGAGCCCGACGACGCCGACCCGGACGAGACCGGCGAGCCTGTCTCCGGCGAAGTTCCTCTGCTCATCATGCCCGCTCCGGCTGCCGATCCCGTTCCCGATGACATCGAAACGGGCGAGGCCTTCGTTGACGAGATCCTTGAGACTCCCGCGCCCGCGGAAGAAACGGCCGAACCCATGCTCCCCGACGGCGAGCCCGAAACCGGCTCCGACGTGCCCGAAACGTCTGAGGACGCAGACGAAAGCCCCGCCGCGGACGGTGACGCCGATACCGATACCGACGCCGACGGCAAAGACGCCGAAAAGACAGCCGAGCCGGTCGGAGGCGATACCTCCGCTGCGGACAGCGCCGTGACCACCGGCGCCGGGGCTTCCTCCTCCGGCGGGAACACCGTCATATATATCGTCATAGCGGCGGTCGCCGTCATCGCCGTTATCGCGGTGATATGCGCGGTAATGAAGAGCCGCAAAAAGAAAGGCTGAGGGCCGGAAGGACATGAATATAAAACGCATCGCATCCGCTTTATCTGCAGCGCTGCTCGCGCTGTCGCTCCTGCTCGCTCTGTGCGCCTGCAGCGGCGCTCCCGCCGCGGCGGACGGCGCGCCGGAGATAAGCGGGCTGAAATACGACAGCACGGTGCCCCTCAAATACGCCGATCAGTTTTCGATATACAAATACTCCGGAGGCTATTCTCTGATAGACATCCCCTCGAGCGGGCGCATCCTGGTCGTCCCGGAGGGCGGCGAAGTCCCCGACGGTCTTGACGCCGACGTGACCGTGGTGCGTCAGCCGCTTGACGGCATATACCTCGTCGCCACCTCGCCCATGGCACTGTTCGACGCCCTTGACGCCCTTGACAGCATATCCTTCGTCGGCAGCAAGACCTGGTACACGGAAAGCGCCTCCCGCGCTCTGGAAGAGGGCAAATTCAAATACGCCGGCAAGTACAACGCCCCGGATTACGAAATGCTCATAAACGGCTCCTGCAGCCTTGCGATAGAGTCCACAATGATACTTCACAATCCGGAAGTATATGAAAAAATGCTCGAGCTCGGCATCAATACCGTCATAGAGCGCTCCAGCTACGAGGATCATCCCCTCGGGCGCACCGAGTGGATCAAGGTATACGGCACGCTGCTGGGCAAGGAGGCCGAGGCCGAGGCCGTTTTCGAGGCCGAGGCCGCCAAGGTGCGCGACCTGGAGTCTCTCGAGCCCACCGGCAAGACCGCGGCGTTCTTCTATATCAACACCGCGGGCAACGTCGTTACCTACAAGACCAACGGCTACGTGCCGTCCATGATACGCATTGCCGGCGGGGAATACATATTCACCGACCTCGGCCTTGACGACGACAGCAAGCTCAGCACCGTGAACATGAGCATGGAGCAGTTCTACAACACCGCCAAAAACGCCGATTTCATAATATATAACTGCAGCATCGTTTCTCAGCTCTACGCGCTTTCCGATCTGCTCGACCGCAGCGCCGTGCTCGAGGATTTCAAGGCCGTAAAGGAAGGCAACGTGTGGTGCACTACCGACAGCATGTTCCAGCAGACCGACAAGATGGGCAGCATCATCCGGGAAATGAACGCTATTTTCTCCGGAAGCACCGACGGCTCCGATCTGCAGTTCATGTTCAGACTTGAATAAGCGAGGGACCGTCTTATGAGCAACCGCTCCGCAAGCCTCTCCCGCGGCGGCGCATACGCGCGCTATTGGGCCGTGTTCATCGGCCTTGCAGCAGCGCTGGTCGCGCTGACCGTGTGGAACATCAATTCCGGCAGCGTGCATATCTCCGTATCGGACATCGCGCGCATCATTTTCCTGCGCGAGGGCGACGAGACGCAGATGAACATCGTGTGGAAGCTGCGCCTGCCCCGCATCGTCGCCGCGGCGGTGATGGGCGGCGGCCTCGCTCTGTCCGGCTTTCTTATGCAGACCTTTTTCGGCAATCCCATAGCCGGGCCCTTCGTTCTGGGCATATCTTCCGGCTCGAAGCTGTTCGTCGCCATAGTCATGATAGTAATGCTGCGCGTCGTTTCGTTCATTTCCTCGTGGATGATGGTCATAGCCGCCTTTGCCGGCGCTCTGATAGCCATGGGCTTCGTGCTGCTGGCGTCCCGGTCCATAAAGCAGATGTCCATGCTGCTGGTGGCGGGCATAATGATAAGCTATATCTGCTCGGCGATCACGGAATTCCTCATCACCTTTGCAAAGGACTCCGACATAGTCAATCTCCACAGCTGGTCCCAGGGCAGCTTTTCCGGCACGAAATGGGGCGACGTGCGCGTATTCACGGTAATAATACTCGTCTGCCTCATAGGCGTGTTCCTCATGTCCAAGCCCATAGGCGCTTATCAGATGGGCGAGTCCTACGCGCAGAGCATGGGCGTGAACGTAAAGCGCTTCCGCGTCCTTCTCATACTCATGTCCAGTCTCCTCGCGGGCTGCGTCACGGCCTTCGCCGGGCCGATATCCTTTGTGGGCATAGCGGTGCCCCACCTTATCAAGATGCTGCTGAAAACCGCCAAGCCCATAATAGTCATACCCGCTTCTTTCCTGGGAGGCTGCGTTTTCTGTCTGTTCTGCGACTATATCGCCCGAACGGCCTTCTCGCCGGTGGAGCTGTCGATAAGCACGGTCACGGCTCTGTTCGGCGCGCCGGTCGTGATAGGCATGCTGATACGCCGTCACGGCGGGAAGGGATGAGGTGACGCCGTGAGCGATTATTATTTCCGCACCTCCGAGCTTTCCGTCGGCTACGGCGGCAGCGTACTGATACACGATATAGAGATAAACATAAAAGCCGGCGAGATAGTCACGCTTATCGGCCCGAACGGCTCGGGAAAATCCACCATCCTCAAGACCGTCACCAAGCATCTCGCGGCAATAAAGGGCGACAGCTTCATCGCCGACGCTTCCGTCGGCTCCATGAGCTACAAGGAGCTGTCCCGCAAGCTGGCCGTGGTGCTGACGGAGCGCATAAAGGGCGAGCTGCTCACCTGCCGCGACGTCGTATCCACCGGCCGCTATCCCTATACCAACACCCTCGGCCTGCTTTCGCCCGAGGATCACGAAAAGGTCCGCTCGGCAATGGAGCGCGTCCACGCGCTCGACCTGGCCGACAGGGATTTCACCGCCATAAGCGACGGCCAGCGCCAGCGCATACTGCTCGCCCGGGCCATATGCCAGGAGCCCCGCATCATAGTGCTCGACGAGCCGACCTCCTTCCTTGACATACGCCACAAGCTGGAGCTTCTGAGCATACTGCGCTCAATGGCCAAGGAAAGCGGCATAACCGTGATCATGTCTCTCCACGAGATAGACCTCGCTCAGAAGATCTCCGACAAGATAATGTGCGTCAGCGGAGACGTTATTTCGCACTTCGGTTCCCCCGACGAGATATTCCGCGAGGAGATCATCAACGAGCTGTACAGGATCAACAACGGCGCTTACAACATAATCTTCGGCAGCGTCGAGCTGCCGCCGCCCGCGGGCGAGCCGAAGGTATTCGTGATATCCGGCTGCGGCAGCGGCATCCCCGTTTTTCGCCGCCTGCAGAAGCGGAACATCCCGTTCTGCTCCGGCATCCTGTATAAAAACGACATTGATTATCAGGTGGCGGTGAAGCTGGCCGCCGAGGTGATCGCCGAGGAGCCCTTCATGCCGATAAGCGACGAAGCCTACGGCCGGGCGCTGGACGCCATGAAGCGCTGCGGCAGAGTCGTCTGCGCGGGCGTACCCATAGGCGAAACCAACAGGCGCGTCTCGCAGCTTATCGCGGAAGCCGAAAAGCTCGGCCTTATCGCCGACCCGGACGAATACTGAATACGGCCCGGCGGCGCTCGCCGCCTTTATATCAAGCGAAAGGAAAAATCATAAATGGAACAGTTACCCAAAAAGCTTTTGTCCCTGCTGCTTGCCCTGACCCTGCTCTTCGGCTGCGCGGTCTTCGCCTCCGCCGACGGCGAGCCCGTGGAGCTGAGCATCACCAACAACACCGGCATGTTCAAGGCCGTCACCGCGAGCCTTGCCGACGGAGGGAGCGTGCTCGTCGTCGCCCTCAACGGCACGGGATACCACAACCTTTTCAAGGGCACCTACGAGCAGGCCGCCGCCAACGGCGACGCGCGGGAAAACTGGATAAGCGCGTATACCAACACCGCCGGCAAGCTCGAGTTCCGCGTCCCTCTCGCCCCGGGCGAGAGCTATATCCCCATCGTCGCCGTATCCGACTCTTACCTCACCCAGTACGAGCAGGGAAACAATTCTCTTCTGCGAGCCTTTTTCCCCCGTCAGTTCGTCGTGGACGCCGAGGCGAAGACCCTCGTGACCGGCGACTATGAGCATACCGCTCCCCTTTCGCTGACGAACGCCTCTCAGACTCTTTCCGTCAGTTCGGCCGCGCTTTCGGTCGTCGGCGGCCCCAACTCCAACAATTAC
>JAEEGK010018391.1_pt1 | contig 15129 bp, 13 predicted proteins | sample 8958771 | NCBI WGS metagenome assembly JAEEGK01 (sample SAMN16246547, study PRJNA631951) | gut metagenome | biome: gut microbiome; feature: rumen; material: SC-attached | host: Bos | place: Iran: Karaj | collected 2018-10 | reverse complement strand
AATATATTTACTATACTAATTATATCATATATGCATAGTTTTTAAGATCCTGTGCATGAAAAAATAGGCAAAGAAAACGAGAAAATTACAGCCGGGAACTACTGGATAAACACCAGCGGTAACGATACTATTGAAGAATTTATGGGCTTTATAGGTTCTGAAGACATTAAAAAGATGCAGAGTCTTATGGATGGTGAGGCAATTGATGTTGAGGTAAGAGAAGCACTGTGTTATGGAGATCTGAAAAATCATGATATAAATGATTTCTGGACTCTGATGCTTTACACCGGATATCTTACCTTTAATCCGCTATACAACAGCCTGAAAGAAGATATGTACAGTGTGTACATACCAAACGAAGAAATTAGAAAGTGCTTTAAATCCAAGATTCTTAATTTCTATAAAAATAATACCGTCATGAAAAACCGCACCGATGAGCTGATAAAAGGATTGTTCACGGGAGATGCGGAATTAATCGAGACAAGTCTTTGCAGTCTTCTTGCTAAATATGTGTCCATCAGGGACTTTTCCACCAGAGCGCCAAAGGAGAACTACTATCAGGGATTCATGAACGGACTTCTGATAAACGGTGGTTCCCTTATAGAGAGCCATCAGTCAAATATGGAGTCAGGAAACGGCTATGCAGATATGATACTGCTCTCAAAAGATAAAACAGATATAGCCGTTCTGGAGCTGAAAATAGCAGCCGGGGAACTGGATGACCGGGTAAGTATTGCTGAAAAGGCCGTAGAACAGATAATAGATAAAAAATATGCCGGCCGTTTTATAGAAAACAAAACAATAAAATCAGTTTTTGCCTACGGCATCTGCTTCCACCAGAAAGTATGTTCTGTCGTTGTAAAGAAGCTCAAATAAAAGCTGAAACAAAAATTTAGTTCCTGAAATCGAAAAAACAGAAAAACATCTAAATAAAAAAAACAGAATAACATACCTCTAAAACAAAACAGGCTGACCTAAAAAAATCAGCCTGTTAAAGTTTTAACCACCTGTCTTCTGCAGATTATGAGTTCCGGTAGAAATATGCTCATATGGCGGTTTTTCCTGAAATACTATCATATACTGCCGTTACATCGGATTTAACTGCAGAGAACCATCCATACCGCTCTGGGTTATGGTGAATCTTTTAATACGCCCCTGCTTATCCTGATAGGAAATACCGTAGTTCGGGATAGTCCCCATCATGGTAAGTCTCACAAGTAGAGGCCTATCCGGCTGGAGCTTATCAACTGAATACATGTTTTTTATGTCATAGGTAACATGACCATTATCATCAATACTCTCAAAAGTCAGACCGAGAACAGTCAGATTTTTTACCGGCTCACCGGCGCTTACCATAACTCCGATGGAATTCTCACCTTTGTCCGCCACATAGACATCATACTGGGAATACCTGCCGGCAACATCCTGTTCATAGTTTATGGATACGGCAGGCTGCTCTGCAGCAGTACCGTCATTGTCCTGAATATTCTCTACGGCTTCAGACTCCTGAGACAGGACCACGTTTTTATTACTTTTATAAGGGCCGTCCTTGATATCATCCTCGGAAAGACTGTTCTCATAGGATGACATCGGCTTAACTCGGAAGGTGATGCTCTTTTTAAAGATATTCTTTCTGATGGCCTTGTAATCGTCAGCAGTAACCTTCAGCTTATGAACACTGTCAGGGTTCACCGGTGAATCGTCATAAGGAAGAACAGACTCGGTACGGTAGTATCCCGGATCCAGCTTATAGGTATTATCAGCATCTGTCACCGCAAAATACTGTTCCATGATAGACATTGCCCTGAAGGCATAGATGTACTTGTAGACACCGAAGGAGCTGCTGTCATAGCTGTCATACCCGAAGACATCCAGATCCAGCATGCAGAAATTTTCATGTTCAGAGGATTCAAACACAATAATCGGCTGATCCTCAGCCACCGTAAAGAGCGCCAGGACATTCTGACATAATGCATCGTCCTCTTTAGTAGTGGTTCCTATAAGAAGATCGGGCATACAGTCGCTGTTCAAATCCTGAATTCTGAACCCGATCCTGGAGGAGGCGTTTTTCAGACCGTAATTTCTGACAAAGTCGGCAACCCCCCTTTCACCGGCAACAACGGCATGATGTTCCGGTCCTTTTTTCAGGAGATCTGCTATACCGTTAAGGTAGTTAACGTAATACTTCTGATACTCGGAACCTGAATCGCATACTTTCTTTGCATCCGCATACACTGTACCTGAAGCCAGCAGCATCATTGTACTCAGCAGAATATTTTTAAGTTTCATAAAATCACATCCAAATACTACTCTGAACTGAACCTTCTGCCGCAGTCATTTCCGTGCAGCAAACCTCAGCAGTCAGTCTTCTCAGTTTTTCTCTCAGCTCATATTAAACCTGATAACTGCAGTTTTAACACTGATAACTTAATTGAAGGTTAAACAAACTCTTCCGGCTTATGAATCTAATCAATCTGTTTTATTAAGAATACGGCTACTGAATATTTCCGCACTCTGCCATCTGCTGCAGTAACTACCTGCATGGTACACTGAATGATCATAACTGCCGGGGACTCACAAATATGTAATCGTATTATTCTATCAGACGCAGAATACCTCATAGTAACTAATAGTGCGGAATAAGCCCTTTTTTGTGACATAACAGCTAATAAGCCGCTCAGAAAACTGCATTGGAACAGGATTTCTGAACAGTGCTTTTTCCGGCGTTATTTATTCCAGACTGTGAAACAGGGACTTTTTTATGCCTGTCCGCTGACATACAGTGAAATCATATCCCGGCATTATCCGGAAAACTGCATAAAAAAAACACCGGACATATTATGTGAATCACGGAGCAAAACATTGAGTGCCGTCTTGACCCTGATACAGCGATATTGATACTCTGAAACTGTAGTAAGCCGATGTTTTTACGTTATTACGGGAACGGATACCGCCGTATTCATTTACGTGGAAAAGGTGTAAGGAGGATGCTGCCTCACTGCTTATTCCCATACAACCGGTGCATTCATTCCGGATACATCCAGCCGATGACGTAAACGGTATCCGGCGAAACCTTGCAAGAAAGTATCAGCGCTTTGTTTTCCATGAGGGCTTCATTATGGATTATCTATATCAGGGCTATGACAGTCAGATTATTACAGAAGGGGTAATTTATAATTTCATCAAGACACTTGAGGAGCTAAATTTTAACGAATATGAAATAGACCACCTTATCTGCAATGTTCACAAACTTGATTTCTTTACCCGAATAATGCCGTTTATTCCTGAATCTCTGAAGGAAAAAGAAGAAGGCGTCATGCTTATAAAATCCATGCTGCACGCCGTTAATGAAAACTTTGAAATATACGCCGGAATAAATGTATAGGTGCATAGGATCATAGTGTCCAGGCTCTGAATTTAAGTTCTCCTGAATTATAGTTAGGAATTTAAATTCAGTGATTAGGCAGTATGACTGATTGACATAACATAATAACCGGTAAGTAAATGGTGATACCTATGAGATACATACCAACATACAATGACCTTGTCAGCTTTAACCAGTTTTTATGTCGCGCAGATTATATAGAGCTCCGGGATATGACCGTTATAGATAGAATTGTTGATTGTCTGCAGTCACTGGATAACAACGAGGGCTTTCGCACCTCTATGGCCACGGCCATTATGCACGGTATTCTCAGGGAGAGACCTTTTTTCTATCATAACCGGGAAACCGCCCTTCTTGCAGTTAACACAACAATGATTATGAATGAATGCATTATCAATACCACCTGTGATGAATATAATGAGGTTGCCGAAGCTGTGGAACAGGGAAATATGACCAGGGAACAGCTGAGGCTCTGGATCATCGAACATTACCGGACCATTGAACCTATAAAAAAACACGTATATAAAACATCGGAATAAAGTGTGATTTCAGGTTCACAGCCAGAAATATCTTATTTTGCCACAAAGGCAGTTTTAATAAAAAACTGTACTCAGGATCAAATCTTATCCAGTACTCTTACTTGTAGGTATGAGAAAATGTTATTGAGTACTCAGACCAGTCAATACCTAGCATGACAACAATTCTTCAATTCTGACCGGCTGCGATTAACAATAATAATTAAATGACATATCAAAAAAAGGATAAATTATGCCGGTTAATATATCAAAACAAATCATTGAGCTAAGAATAGACGAGATTATGAACAATAATCCAGACTATTTTTCAAATGACGATAAAGATAGTAGAAAATCAAAATGCTTTCTTCTTTTAGGTGTTTCTGCTTACCTTGATAGAGACCTTTCCGAGGCTATGTCTTTCATAACAGATGGTGGTAATGATGGAGAATTTGATGCGGCGTATATTGAAGAAGCGCATGATGGACAGGTAAATGTGATTCTTTTTCAATCAAAATACACAAGAGATCTTAATAAAGACACAAACTTTCCATCTGATGCAGTTGAAAAGGCAGTAAATACCATTAAAACTATATTTGATCCGGCAAACAACACCTTATTAAATGAAAGTAGCAGACGAGTAGTCGATGAAATACACTCTCTTATACTTGATGGCCATATTCCATATGTCACATTTGTCATGTTGAATAACGGTGATAAATGGAACGATGCAGCACAATTATATATAGACAATGAATTTAGGGATGAAGAGCAGGTTAGATTTGAGCATTTCGGAACTCAGGATATTCTAGGATATATAAAAAGGAAAACACCGATTGTTACAAACATAAATATGTCCGGACTTTCAATTCAGGAAAACTTCAACTTCAAACGAGTAATAATCGGCAAGGTTAAAATAACAGAAATCTTCAGGATAATGAATGAATATGGTGATTCATTATTGGAAAAGAATATAAGAAAATATCTTGGAAAAAATGAAATAAACGACAGCATTGCGGATTGTCTTAAAAGTGGTCAGGGTGCTAACTTCTTTTTTTATAATAACGGAATTACCATGGTTTGTGATCAGTTCAGTTACAATGCACTGCAGGAAAAAGACTGGATTGTTAAGTTGAATGGTCTCCGGATTATTAATGGCGGACAAACGTGTCGTACTCTGCATCAAACTTTATCTGAAAATAATAATCTGGATATTAACAATGCATATGTTTTACTAAGAATTTATGAAGTCAGCGCAGATGACGAAGATATTGTAAAAGAAATAACCTATGCTACCAATCATCAGAACCCGGTTGATCTTCGAGATCTGAAATCCAATGACTCTATGCAGCAATTGCTTGAACAAAGTGCTAAAGATTTAGGATATACCTATAAAAGGAAAAGAGATAACAGCTCTTCATCAAACATTATTCCATCAACTGTTGCTGCAGAAGCAGTTCTGGCTATCTGGAGAGAATCTCCGCATCTTGCCAGATATAAGAAATCAGAGATGTTCGGGGCTTATTATAAAAAAATCTTTGATAATTTGAATGCAGCGCAGATGATAATTGCAGTTATGATCTTCAGGCATTGTGATGCTGTCAGAAAACGTACAGCAGAAGATAAAGATATAAATGCAATGCGCTCCTATAGCAATTATTTCATTGCGTGCATGGTTGGAAAAAAAATATTACACGATTTGAACATAAATAATATAGACAAACTGACACATAGTAATTTTGAGGAAGTTAAGAATTATTTTGATACCGAGAAAGATAACCTGATCACATGGGCTGAAGAAAAGCTAAAAAATATTCTTGAGAAATATTTTAATCTTAGTGAAAGAAGCTCTATTTCAGAAATTGATGGAAGAACTATGGCTGCAGCATTCAGAAGATTCGATATTGTAGAAGGCTATCTGAAAAATCAGGAATGGTGGGACAAAAATTTATCATAGTACTGTTCACGTTTATAAAAAATACAGTCCTGACAAAAAGCAAATACTGCCGGAATCCCTTATATCTCCGGCAGCATTACCTGATATACATATAAAACTATAGAACGACCTTGTTTTCAACCAAACTAAAGAAGAGGATTAGTGCCGTATTTATTAGTATCTGAATCCGCCGGCAGTACACATATGATAAAGACAATCAGATGCATCACAAAAGTCAGTCCGCCTAACAGAATAAGCACAATAAAACAGCCTGGGGAAATACTGTTACCGTTTAGCCCGTTAACTATCAGATGTATCATGACGACAGTAAATCCTATGACAAAAAGAGCGATTGACAAAAGCACCGGCACCATCAGCAAACCGCTTACGCCGCGATCATGAAGACGTCTCACGGTAGCCGTGAAACAGGCTATCGTAAAGAATAAAGAAACCGCCCATCCTAAGACCGGTACCATTAAAGCCAGAAAATGAATAACTGTCGAAGCCAGATAAAAATACCAGAACTCAGAACGGCACGCCCGCCCTTTTATGGTAAAGGCCTTGTTTATTCCCACCTTGGCGGCATCAAAAAATTCAAACCCCCTGCCACCTCCGGGATTGGGAATATTATTAAAAAGTCCCAGTCCAATGTCATCAAGGCTCACATTCGGATCAGCATAATTAAAATCCGGTCTGCCGGCAGTGTGGTTATCCGCTGATTCGCTGCGCTCTTGAGTGTTATTCCCGTTATTGCTGTTTTCAGAGGCTTCGTGATTATTTTCCGTCATAGAGGTATCCTTAATTAAACAAGGTGCAAATTCTATACATTTAAATTTATGGTATCCCGATGACAATGTCAATATTGCTGCCGTTCACAGCAGATAATATTCAGAACTTTAAGGAAAAAATAAAAGGTAAAAAACTTGGTGAAAATCAATCAAAGAAAAATATTAAAAGTGGAACCGATCCAGCATAACATCCAAAGTATAAATAATGATCAACAGTACGGAACTTACAATATAGTATCAGACTAAGTCCTAATTTCTAAAGAAGTGAAGTAATGTATGACATTACCTCTTTTGTTTATGCCATTGCCTTTTATTATTTCTGAAGGAAAGACTTTGTCATATAACTAACGTTCCCAATAATGACGAGCATTTGCTCTATACTCGTCTTTTTTGAACTGTTATTATTTCTTGTCTTTTTTCAGTATATCTAAGATATCACTTAACGTAGCAAGAATCCTTGTTAGAGGCTCTTTACGTTCTTGCTCGGTATTTCTCTTCTTAAATACAAAAATATTTAGAAATGCCAACGCCACAGAGAGAAAAGCAACCATAACTGAAAATATAGATAAACCATAAAACCACAATATATCGGAATTTCCTTTTTCTTTATAAACCTCCACTATATTGTCAAAACCGAAGAATACTCTACGAAACAAAAGAGCAAGTAAAACCAAAATAATTAAATATCCAGCAAACCAAGTCCAATATCTTAAACATCTCCTAGCTACAACATTTTTTACCTCTTCTTCAATCTTATGAATGCGCGCCTCTTCTTTTCGGCGCTTTAAGCCATCCCAAGAATCTTCGGCATTATTCTTTCCTTCTGGTTTTTCAGCTTTTTTTCTGCTGAATCAAATTTTTCAATACCAGAAGCATCAGGATTTATTTCTATCTGCTCATTATCAGTATCATTGTTATGCTCAGTCATTCTTTTTTCTCATTATTACCTTTTTGAAATAATCTGCTATCAGTTCATCAGGGATCTCCTGATGTAAATCACGACCGCCATTGGTGCATTTAAACCAGGCACCATCCTCTGAATGAGACCAATTAACCAATGTTGTAGCACTGTATTTACCGAATAATTTTAAGGTCGCTTCAATCGCTTTTCTTTGGAGTTCAGTAAGATGCTCAAAAACATCTTCGTTTCTATTAATTAACGCATCAATGAAATTAGAGTGCTTTTTCGTGAAGTTATAGACACTAGGGAAAACAGGGCCATGTTCCCAAGCCTTAGGATGCTCGTCACAGATACGAGTATCAGAAATTGATAGAACTGCACCATATACGCAATACATCAGTTTTTGCAGTTTTGTCAGATTTATAAAGTAATTCTCATCAGCACAAAATTTGGTTATATAAGCTGCCACATCTTGACTGTCTAAATGTAATTCCTTAGTCATTGTCGCCTTCTATAAATCATCAATGTAAAAATCATCTACTTTAATTTTAATTTATTTTTAAAAATTGTGATTTATTTCACAAACCATGTGAATTACTTCAACTATTGTAAAACTACAATATCTCTCAGCAGTTCATGAAGATGATTGGGACACTTCTCCAGCACCTGTCTTCGCTCCTCGAAGTAGTTAGTTCTAAAGTACGCTCTAGTAACAGCAGAGCCTACAACGTGAGTCAGACAGATGCTTAAAATAAAAGATGATCTTGAACTGCTTATCAACCACTGAACTGATTAGTAGACTTCTTTATCAGGTACTCTAAAATTCTCTCCAACTCGCTGGTCATTGGAATATTTATACCTTCTTCCAATGTTTCTGTTTTCTCTATCAATAACACTTTGACTAAAAGATTTTATCACTTACCTTGATATTGTTAATTTTCTCAAGCCAGAGCAATAATAAGAAAGAGAGAGAGTACATTACCATCGGTCAGTTCCGCCTCGTCCTCTCCTACTTAGATTATTTGCTCTTTACAAAAAAAGGAATTCAACAGAACCCCTTTTTTGGGTTCATCCGGCACTATGGATTAACTTGTAACAGCGCCACAGACGAAAGAAGTACATACAGAAAAAAAATCAAGGAAAAGCCATACGTAAAAGACAGGTTCTCCTCAGATATTAAAAGAGCTGCACCTTGAAACATTCGGCAAAGTTTCTTGAGGTAATATCACACAGTGTTTCATAATCGACCGATTTAAGCTCCGCTACAGCTCTGGCGGTATATGCCACAAATGCAGGTTCATTAGGCTTACCTCTTTTTGGAACCGGAGCAAGATAAGGGGAATCCGTTTCCACCAGCATCATATCCAGAGGAACATAACGGCAGGCCTCACGGACATTCTCAGCATTTTTAAAGGTTACGATTCCGGAAAATGAAATGTAGTAGCCTAGATCAAGGGCTTTTCTGGCTGTATCCCTGTCCTCACAGAAACAGTGCATCACCCCGCCGCAGTCACGTCCGCCCTCAGATGAGAGCACATCAATGCATAAACCTGCTGAACCTCGGGAATGAATAATCAACGGTTTCTGCATCTCCTTGGCAATATTTATCTGCCTTATAAAGCTTTCAATCTGAATATCTCTGGTCTCCGGGGTATTGAAAAAGTCCAGTCCGGTCTCCCCAAGAGCAATGACCTTATCAAGAGAAAGGTATTCCTTCAGCATACCGTCGCTCCAGTTCTTATTCCCCTCGTTGATATTTTCCGGATGCAGAGCGGCGGCACACCATACCTCAGGAAAATCCTTCAGCATTTCATACATTTTCGGGAAGCTCTCAAAATCGACTCCCGGAGCCAGAAAATGAGTAACCCCCGCTTCATGAGCCTTTCTGATTACATCCTTAACGTCACTATGAACATTCTCATAGTCCAGACTGTCGAGATGACAGTGAGAATCAACTAAAAACATGATAACCTTCCGTTCTGCTACTATTCAAAGGGACTGTTTTCTTTTCCGGAAAATATTCCTGTTTTACCCGAACCTATCCCCGGACTTATCCCGGCTACTAATTCTAAGACATACCGGAGGTTATAACAATAATTCTTTTTACCTGAAACCTTCTTTCAGTGCTCACTCTAATGCTTATTCCAAATACCGACTCCAAATGCCCGCTCCGGATACTGATGCGGATTCTCACTCAGGAAGATGATTCAGGTGCTACTCTATGCGCCTGTATTTTTTATTTTTTGGAAATAGATACCTGTACAGACGGCTTTATGACAACAAGACAGTACAGCTTAAAGTGAAACCGGTCATTCAGTAAAAAATGAATAAAATGTAATCTTAAACAAATAATAAGCCGTCACATGTGATTTTTAATTGAATGTATACCGGAAGTGCTGTATACAGATTATCATTATCACAGCTTTTTCTCAGCAGACACCGGATATCCGGACAGGAATATACAACAATATAAAACAAATCACCTGGATATAACCATGACAAAGTACAATCTCACAGAAAACAGTAAAGAACTGGATAAACTTCAGCAGAACGATACCGTCATCTTTGGTAAATATTACTTTAATGACAGCAATACCACCGAACCGATGGAATGGATTGTTCTCAGGAATGATCATGGCAGAATACTTCTTCTATCCAGATATGCCATAGACGGGCAGTACATCAATGACCGGGGCATCAGCAGCAGTTCCGGATCACTTACATGGGAAAAATGCTCCCTGAGAAAATGGTGTAACGAAGACTTTTTAAACAAGGCCTTCACGACCGGAGAACAGCATCTTATCAGCCTTTCTAAAATTAAAAATTTCAAAAAGGATCTTTCCCGCTACCGGAACACTCTCGGTGACAGCACTCCGGATACTGACGAAAACATAACTGAAGACCGGGTTTTTCTTTTAAGCAGTGACGAACTTGATATTTATCTTCCGAACAGGGAGGATCGCTTGTGTCAGGTTACGCCGAACTCCCGCAGAATTATTTCAACAGACTCTAAAAACAACTGTGAATGGTGGCTCCGCACCTGCTCATCCATGGGCGGGATTTCTGATTATGCCACCTCAGTAAAAAAGAACGGCGACACCTATGACAAAAACTCACTATCCACCAGGTTGGCCGTCCGTCCTGCTCTCTGGATTTCCGCATGGTCAACATCTAATGCCGCACCTGCTCCAGGTCCAGCTGTCGCAACAGATCAAATCAGGAGAGAACCGGAGAAAACCCCGTTAAAGGCACCGGAAAAACCTACAGTAAAAACTCCGGTTCAGGAAAAGCTTTCTATTCAGGAAAAAACACCGGAAAAACCTGCAGTGAAAACTCCGGTTCAGGAAAAGCTTTCTGTTCAGGAACATACTAAGATTAAGGAAAAACCATCTGTTTCATTTTCTCAGGAAAAACCTGCAGAAAAAAATTATGACGAAAAGAACACAGCGAATACATCCGGAATCGGCAGAAAATCAGACGTCAGCATGGAACATACCGGTGCCGGAGAAAAATTAAGAGATAGTAATAAGCATCAGGAATCAAAACATCCTAATTTTGACAGTCTGTCATCAGGAAGCAGGACGCAGAAGCCGGATACAGCCGAAGCACCGCAGAAATCCCCTACTGCAGCCCCTATGGCTCCGGTATCCCGTGCCGAGGAAAAACCGCTGAACAATCTCAGCAGCACACCTTCTCAAAAGAATACTGCTGCAGATAAATCCCCTGTCGCCGGTAATAACCGCGCATCCGGTGCCACCGGCATGATAAGCGGGACAGAAGCAGCGGTTTCCGCAGGATCCGGCATGATTATTATAAATAATGATGATACCAAATCTCCTGACAATCCGGTTAAACAGCCGGCCAAACCTGCTCCGTCCGTTAACTCTGATAAAGTAGCAGCCGGAGTTCACAATGCCGTAGCCGGTAATACAGCCGGCCAGAAAGTAGCTGACAGTAAAAACAACTTCTTCCATTTAAAGAAAAGGAAGCATTATGTCTATAATCCGGATATTTCCTCAAATCCCGGTTTCAGCTCAGAGAGTACAGCAGGTTTCAGTCAGGGAGCCGGAACAGACGGCAGTTTTTCTGATACTACCGGATTTACCGCCGGATCATCCGCAACAGACAGTTCCTCCTTCACAAATTACGGTTACAGTTCAGACTCCTTCTCCTCCGCAACCGGCAGCTACAGTGCATCCGGTTCTGACTACGAGCTTGACAATTATCCTCCATATAGATCCTATACCAGATACTGCTCTTTCTCTGAAGCAGTCAAATACGGCAACCTATACTGTTTTTCCATGAATAAAAAAGCCAGCAGATCGGAATACTGCTGGTTCATACTCTACTTCTTTATAGTTCTGGTTGTGGCAACCATCCTGTTTGAACATAAAGCCGATGATCTGCTGAACTTCATCTATCTTATTCTGATGTATCAGGGATTTGCCATCACTGTAAGAAGATTCTACGACATCACCGGGGTCATGTTTGTCTCAGTTATTCTGGCAATTATGGGGCCTATGCTGCTGGTACTGCCGCTGCTTGCGATGGTTATCCCGTCAAGAACAAAATAGCAGCAGTTTCAGTAGAAAAAAATGGCTTCCGCATGAAAATGCGTCACCTTATGCGTGACCTGATAAAGTTGTTATTTCAAAACACATGCAGGATTAAGGCATGAGAGTCCTTCCGGCTGAACAGCCGGAGGATCCTGCAGTTTTCTTTCCCCGATAGTTTCAGACATGTGCATTTTCGTAACACTTTTTTACGGCATAATAAGAGGACTGCCGAATCCATAAACATGAATTCAGCAGTTCTTTCATTAAAAGACAGCCGGAATTTTTCAGGTTCGGATGATCTACTGCCGGCATAATCGCATTTTCCGAGTAACGGATTACTGAAGAAAACCGGCTCCTTCTACATATAAAAAATATTCCGATTAATCTCCGGCAGTTAAGCTGACAAAAATAATCATTTCCAAATAAATCTCTATATCTGCCCTCAAAAGAGTCAAAATGATGTACAATTACACATGCGCCGGCAGGATTCACCATAAAGAACTGATTCTGCCATAAAACAATCAGAATAATTGATTTCATTCAGGCAGTCTTGCAGAAAACTGCTCAATTACAGCAATTACCGCTGTCTGACTGCTTATAATCAAGGAGATAATAAAAATGGCTGAAGAAACTATTTTTTCAAAAATAATCAAACATGAAATTCCATCTGAAATTGTTTATCAGGATGATGAGGTAACCGCATTCAAGGATATCAGTCCGAAAGCTAAAGTACATATCCTTATTGTGCCTAACAAGGTTATTCCGACAGTAAACGAAATCGAGGACGAAGATGCCGCTCTCATCGGCAAGATGGTTCTCACTGCCAAGAAACTCGCAAAGGATCTCGGATTTGCTGAAAACGGCTACCGCCTCGTTATCAACTGCGGTGAAGACGGCGGTCAGGAAGTTCCTCACCTGCATTTACACCTGCTCGGCGGTCAGAAACTCAGAATAGTTGGTTTAGGCTTCTAAACAGGATAATCCTTTTTATGTTGATTAAAAAACTCGGTACCGTATCTCTGCTGGCTGCGTCAATTATGCTGCTTGACGGCTGTAATATCCTGTCAGACCTTTTTGGCGGCAAAAAGGAGGAAACGGTAGTAGTGCAGCCGGAAAAACATGCCACTCCGCCAAAGGGACAGGCTAATAAAAAGAACGGTAGTAGAAAACCCCGCAAGGATAACTCCGGCCGTAATAAACCAAAACCGAAAGACAACGGTTCTGCGGTAATTGTTGAAAGTGAAAATGAGCATACACCTACAAACAGCGACAGTGAAGCCGCCTTGCAGGAACAGCAGGACACAATTGACAGCAAACCGACGGTTAACAGTCGCAAGCCGGGACAGGGAGGCTGTATCGGAGACAGTTCAGTTATTGCGGAAGGATTAGGTGAACTGGCAACAGAAGCAGGATATTCATTCCAGCCACGTCAGCCTAGTCTGATGATGGTTACCAGTATTTCAGTGGGAACAGGTGTGTGCAAAGGAACCAGCTCCTACAGCAATGTGGTAAACACCAATCTGGCGTCAACCGGCAGATTCAATCTGGTCAATAATGCCGTACAGCAGAAGATTGTCAGGTCTGTTGCCGGAACATCATATGCATACCTGGTACGCGTGGCAAAATCCCAGAATATCGATTATCTGGTATCCGGAACTGCCGTAAGAAGCGGAAAATCCGTCAATATCATCCTTAAAATTACCGATATTAAAAACGGGGCAACCGTCTGGCAGAGAAGCGTAACCAAGTAAAAGCGGCCATATCCGGCCATACGGATTACATTATATTGAAAACGCCTGAGGAATTTCGTTCTCGGGCGTTTTATTTTATAAATACTTTTCGTCAGTATTCCTGATTTATTCCCCTGATTCCTTGGTATTATCCTGTCTGACTATCGGAACTAACCTGTCAGCAGTATTCCGCACGCGACCAATTATAACATATTTTTTTTGTAATAAAAATATGTTATAATTGATATATAGCATAGGAGTGATTTTATGGCAAAAAGAAAAAGAAGAAAAGAAAAAGCTTTACCAAAAGCATTTTTAACTGAAATTAAAGGTATATTATTAGTCTTAATATCTATTATAGGTTTTTTAGGTATTGATAATGGATTTGGTATAGCTGGTAAAGTTGTATCTGGTTTTGCTGTATTTTTAGCTGGTTCTGCCTATTTAATTCCTATAATATTATGTTTTGTAATAGGTGGATATATAATTATTAAAAGAGAAGATCCTAATTTCTTTACATCAAAATTAATTGGTCTTGCTATTATTTCGATTGGTATATTAGTACTATGTCATATGCCATATGTAGCTAATATTAAAGAAACAGGTGGTATGGCAGTACTTGAAACTACTGTAAATGAAATTATGGCATCACTTAATAACTTAAAAGATGTATCAGGTGGTGGAATTATAGGTGGCTTATTTGCTGTTTCATTTGCCTTATTATTTGATTTAAAAGGTACAGAAATAGTTGCTATTGTATTAATAGTTTGTGGCGCTATAATGTTTACTGGTATTACTATTTATGACATTATTTTAAGTATTAAAAAAGGTGCTCATAAAGGAATGGAAGAATTATCAAAATTAAGTAAAGCTGAAAAAGCTAGACTTGCTAAAGCTAAAGCTGCTGCAGATAAATATGATGAAGAAACTGTTCCTATAACTAATAGTAGTGCTCCTGAAAAAGAAGATAAAGAAGATAAAATTGTTATTACAAGTCTACAAGATTTAGAGAAGATTGAAGATAAACCTGAAAAAGTAGAACAAAAAGTATTAGATAGTGATGATACATATGATGGTGAATATGTAATGCCACCAATTACATTACTTAATAAAGCAAAAGCAAATAAAGTAAATCAAGATAAAGATGTACAAGATACAGCTAAGTTACTTATATCTGCTTTAAATGATTTTGGTGTACCGGGTTGTCATATTGTAGCAGCTCATATAGGGCCTGCAGTAACGCAATATGAATTAGAAATTAAATCAGGTACTAAATTAACTTCTGTTACAAGTTTAAATAAAGAATTAGCATTAGCGT
>JAEEGK010018386.1_pt1 | contig 15131 bp, 12 predicted proteins | sample 8958771 | NCBI WGS metagenome assembly JAEEGK01 (sample SAMN16246547, study PRJNA631951) | gut metagenome | biome: gut microbiome; feature: rumen; material: SC-attached | host: Bos | place: Iran: Karaj | collected 2018-10 | reverse complement strand
CGAAGAGGAAAAGCCTAACGTTGAGGACTGGAAAGTCGGCGACAAGAAACTGCCTTACGAGGTGTTGGGCACCGTGAAAGGCAGCGAACTGGTGGGCCTCGAATACGAACAACTCATTCCTTGGGTCAATCCGGGCGAAGGTGCCTTCCGCATTATCCCTGGCGACTATGTCACCACGGAAGACGGTACAGGTATCGTCCACATCGCCCCGACCTTCGGTGCCGACGACAAGCGCGTGGCTGCTGCCGCTGGTATTCCGCCTTTGCAGATGATTGACAAGGATGGCAAAGCCCAGCCTATGGTCGACCGTACAGGTAAGTTCTGGCTGATTGAAGACCTTGACCCTGAGTTCGTTAAGAACTGCATGGATGTGGAAGCCTACCGCCCATACGCTGGCCAGTTCGTGAAAAACGCCTACGACCCCACCAAGACCGAAAAAGATAAGTCATTGGATGTCGACATCGTGGTGATGCTGAAGGAGGAAGGCAAGCTTTTCAAGAGCGAGAAACACACGCACAACTACCCGCACTGCTGGCGTACCGACAAACCTGTGCTTTATTATCCTTTGGACAGCTGGTTCATCAAGACCACGGCCTTGAAAGACAGGATGATTGAGCTGAACAAGACCATCAACTGGAAGCCTGAGGCTACTGGTAGCGGTCGTTTCGGCAATTGGTTGGAGAACCTTGTGGACTGGAACCTTTCGCGTTCTCGCTATTGGGGCACACCGCTGCCCATCTGGCGCACCGAGGATGGCAAGGAAGAAATCTGCATTGGCAGCGTTGAAGAACTTCGCAACGAAATTGAAAAGTCCATCAAGGCGGGCTTCATGACAGAAAACCCATACGCCAGCGAAGACTACACCAAGTTTGACTTGCACCGTCCTTATATTGATGGTGTCATCCTCTGCTCTGCAAGCGGCAAGAAGATGTTCCGCGAGCCCGACCTCATCGACGTGTGGTTTGACTCAGGTGCCATGCCGTATGCACAATACCATTACATGGGAGACAAAACAGGTCTTCCCTTCCCCGCTGACTTCATCGCCGAGGGCGTTGACCAAACGCGTGGCTGGTTCTTCACGCTTCATGCCATCGCCACGATGTGCTTCGACAGTGTGGCCTACAAGAACGTGGTTTCCAACGGCTTGGTGCTTGACAAGAACGGCAACAAGATGTCCAAGCGTTTGGGCAATGCAGTTGATCCGTTTGGTGCCATCGAGAAATACGGTGCCGATGCCGTGCGTTGGTATATGATCACCAACTCGCAGCCTTGGGACAATCTGAAATTCGACGAAGCCGGTGTCGATGAGGTGCGCCGCAAGTTCTTCGGAACTTTGTACAACACCTACGCCTTCTTCGCCTTGTACGCCAACATCGACAAGTTCGATTACAAAGAAGCCGACCTCGCCATCAGCGAACGTCCCGAAATCGACCGCTGGATCCTTTCGGAGCTCAACTCCCTGATTCTTGAAGTCGACAATGCTTACCAGAGCTATGAACCAACCCGCGCAGGTCGCGCCATCGCCGACTTCGTTGATGCCCACCTCAGCAACTGGTATGTGCGCCTCTCGCGCCGCCGTTTCTGGAAGAGCGAGGACAACCAAGACAAGCTGTCGGCCTACCAGACCCTTTACACCTGCCTTGAGACCGTGGCAAGACTGAGTTCGCCCATCGCTCCATTCTTCAGCGAACAGCTCTACCGAGACCTCAACAATGTCACAGGCCGCAACAAAGCCGAATCCGTCCACCTGACCGATTTCCCGATGGCTGACAAGACCTTCATTGACAAGGCCTTGGAGGAACGTATGGAGATGGCACAACTCGTTTCTTCTTTGGTGCTCTCGCTGCGTAAGAAAGCCAACATCCGCGTGCGTCAGCCCCTGTCGAAAATCATGATTCCTGTCAAAGACGAGAACATGAAGACGCAATTGCAAAAGGTGTCGCACCTCATCATGAGCGAAGTGAATATCAAGGAAATAGAGTTCCTATCGCCCGACAACAACATTTTGGTGAAGAACGTGAAGCCCAACTTCAAGACCTTGGGCAAGAAGTACGGCAAGCAAATGAAGCAAATCCAGGCCTACTTCACCAACATGAGCCAAGAGGAAATCCATGCCTTCGAGAAGAACAACGGTACCCATCTGAATGTGGACGGCGTTGATGTCGAGCTGACCCTCGAAGATGCCCTGATTTCAACACAAGACATCCCTGGCTGGGCTGTCACCTCCGAAGGTGACTTCACCGTGGCCTTGGATATGACCATTACCGATGAGCTGATGCAGGAAGGTCTCGCCCGCGAAATCGTGAACCGCGTGCAGAACCTCCGCAAGACTGGCGGCTTTGAAGTCACCGACCGCATCGAGCTGCTCATTGAGAAGAACGAAAAGATTGATGCCGCCGTCGAAAAGTTCGGTGACTACATCTGCACAGAGACCCTTGCCACTATTAATAAGGTGGACACGTTAGAAGGCGTGGAAGCTGAGGAATTGGTGGAAGGCGTGAACGTTAAACTGATGATTAAGAAGAAATAATACTGACACGCTTCGCGTCATTGCGAGGAGGAACGACGAAGCAATCCAGAGAAAAAAACTTTATTGTCTGGACTGCTTCGTTCCTCGCAGTGACGAAAGCCTTACTAAAAAGCTATACAATCATGGACACTAACAAGAAAGAACCACAGGTGCGCTATTCAGATGAAGACCTTGAGGAATTCAAAGCCCTGATTCTTGAGAAGCTGGAACAAGCTAACGCCAGTTTAGATACCCTGAAGGCCAACCTCTCCGGCGGTGAACACAGCACCGACGACACGGCACCCACTTTCAAGATTTTGGAAGAAGGCTACGCCGTGGCTGAGAAAGAGGAAAACGCCCGTCTTGTGGCTCGTCAGGAGAAGTACATCCACAACCTGGAACTCGCCCTGATGCGTATTGAAAACAAGACTTACGGCGTTTGCTGCGAAACCGGAAGACTCATCCCTAAAGAAAGACTTCGCTGCGTGCCCATCACCACACGCTGCCTTGACGCTAAACTGAAAAAGAAGTGAAAAAACAAGGCAACCGCGGCCTGATATGGTCGTTTGTGGTGATTTTTCTCGTCTTGCTCTTCGACCAGATTCTCAAAATTTGGGTGAAGACAAACATGACCCTTGGCCAAGATATTCCTGTCATCGGGAATTGGTTCAGGCTGTTGTTTATTGAGAACAACGGCATGGCCTTTGGCTGGTTCGGCGGTGGCGGCTTCTTGAAACTCGCCTTGAGCATTTTCAGGATTGTGGCCATCATCGCGCTGTTTTGGGTTTTGGTCCGATTGTCGAAGAAAGACACCAAATTCGGGGTACTGTTCGGCATCGCCCTCATCACGGCAGGTGCGATGGGCAACATTATTGACAGCGTGTTTTACGGAAGGATTTTCAGCGAAAGTACCTATACCCAAGTCGCGACACTTTTCCCCGATGGTGGCGGTTATGCCGGCTGGCTGCACGGCCGTGTGGTGGATATGCTCTATTTCCCCATCATCGACGTGGCCCGCGAGAATGCCTCCTGGTTGCCCAACTTCTTTTTCGGCCCCGACGGACATTTCATCTTCTTCCGACCTATCTTCAATTTCGCTGATGCGGCTATCACTGTAGGCGTGTTTTATATGCTCATTTTCCAGTGGAGTTGGCTGAAGAAATTAAACTGAAGTGAAAAAAAAGTTTGTAATGGCTTTTTCATACTTATCTTATTTTCAATGTTTTAAAGAATATTTTTTGCCAAAAAGTTTGTAATGGGCTTTTTAGGCACACTTTGAGGCATCGAAATGCGTTATCTTTGCATCACAAACATTTCGATGCAACAAAAAATGAAAGTTATGAAAACATTCAAGACATTGACCATTGCGATGGGGCTTCTTTTAGCCTTGTCATTCACCTCGTGCCAAAAGGAAAAAGCCGGCATTTATTCACCCAAAAAGAAAATCCAGCAGATTTATTTCTCGTGGAGCGATACGGAAAAAGAGCCCTTCCAACATTGGGAATGGAACGGCGACCAGCTCAGCTCTATCACGCATTATTCCGACTTCGACCTGAAAGACGACACCTGGATTGAGAAATTCACCTACGAGAACAACCGTGTCAGTCGGGTGGACAACTACACCAACTCCGAATACATCACCTACGCGTATGACGGCGACCACCTGAAATCGGCCACCGTGTTCTACCGTAACGCCATCGCCTGCACCTGGGAAGTAAGTTACGAAGGCGACAAAATCAGCAAGATGGCTGGAACGTTTTACGACACTTTCAAAAAAGACGGTGCCAAGCTGCATTTGAATCCCCTGTCGCATTTGCTTCCTCCTGCCGTATGCAAAAAAGTGGCCCAATGTGAACAGCAAATGGCCAATCAACGTCACGAGGAAGAGACCTATACCCTTGCCATCCTGCTCACTTGGACGGACAACAACATCAGCAAAATCGTCTGTACCGGCGACGGCGAGTATATGGACTTCCAACTGCAATACGACGACAAGAACTGTCCTTGGTACGGTTTTATGGGCGGTCTTGAAGACTATCTAATCAACTTTACTTCCGGACACACTGGTTTCACAAAAAACAATGTGACCGAAATCATCCTTACGGAAGACAATTACGTCGACACCCTACGCTTCGCTTACCAATACGATAGCGACAAGTACCCTGTTTTGCAGACCAGGTACTTCACCGACGACCCTGACGACAAAGGAGTGCTCTATTTCGAATATTAAAACTATAATGATATGAAAAAGACAAAAATTCTAACTTTGGTTATAGCCACAGTGTTATTGGCATTAGCCTCCTGCAAGCCGATTGACGACCCGCAGCAACTGACCAAAGATGTGGTGGTCACCACCGCCGAGCCGACCTATGTTTCAAGCACTACCGCCTTGTGTGGCGCGGAAGTGACTGCCGAAGATGCTGGACTCCTTTTAGAGCTTGGCGTATGCTGGAGCCAGTCGGAAAACCCTACCATTGATGACCAAAATTCAAAGACTTTCAAGTGTTCGCAACCTTATCAGTGCTTCTTGATGGACCTCGAACCCAACACCCAATACCATGTGCGCGGTTTTGCCAAATATGGTACGGAATACTGCTATGGCGACGAGAAAACCTTCACCACTCTCGGAGCCGATGCACCCTCATCCTCACCTGTCACCACCATTGAAGCTACCGAAATCACTTCACAGTCTTTCCGAGCCGGTGCCAAGGTGGAACCCTTTGGCGTATCCTACTATATGGCCGGCATTTGCTTTAGCATTCAACCTGATTTCACCATTGAGGACTGTGTCGGATATGAAATTGGCTATGACGATGAGAATGGCGTTTACCAAGTCTATTGTCAAGGCTTAAGTCCCAACACGACATATTATTACCGTGCCTTTGTGGCCTGGGACGAAGAAAGCAACCCACATTTTAACTTCTTTCCCAATGGCTATTCCTACCTCTATGGCGAAACCTTTAGCTTCACCACTCTCGACATACCCTTTATGTTAGAACTCAGCACCTATATCAACTACTACAGCTGGAGTGACCACTATATCGAAGCCTTTGGTAGTATGCACTGCAACAGGCCAGAAGTGGTCGACCAAGTCGGTTTCTGCTATAGCACAACCAACGAATATCCGCAATTTGAATCCGACCTTTATGTTACCGCTGCCACTCCTACGTCCTATGAATGGTACGACTTCTATGGCAACATTTATAACGTGTCGGCCAACAAAAAGTATTACATCCGAAGCTATGCCCGCTACATGACCGACAGCATCAAGTACGGAAATGTCGTTTCGATTGACACTTACTGATTGACGTGATGAAAGGCGACAGGACACGAATCCTACTCATTGTTTTGGGCATCGTTGTTTGTTGCCTCATCGGATTGCCCAACCTGTACGATAAGTTTATGATTGCCAGGTTTGTTGCTGCTGCAACAGGTCTGGCAATCATTTTTCTCTATGCTCTTGTTGGCAAAAAACGCTGGGTCGTTCCCCACACTCCTGTTTTCTACATTTACCTGCTGTTTACCCTTCTTTGTGGCTGTTCCATACTTTGGGCCACCAATACTGCCGAAGCGGTCTTTGCTTTCTCACTCCAACTACTCAGTCTGCTTGTTATCATACTCTTTTACAGCCTCTTATCGAAAAACTGCCATTTCACAATGAAAGCACTTTGGATTAGTGCAGCCATAATCTTGGCGGTATACCTGTTTTTTGCTGTCATTCAATTGTTTCACGTGGAAAGTTTCAGTTTTGAGCAGCTTTACCGCGTCAGTGGCATCAACGGACACAAGAACTTGTTAGCCATTATGTTGTTTGTCCTTTCCGCTTTTCTGCTTACCTCTTTTTCCATTTTTGAAAGCAGATTCTTGAAATTGCTCTCTATCCTCTTGTTTGCTATTGCTATCACGGTCATCATTTTGCTGAAATCGAGGGCGGTGCTGCTCAGTATGCTGGTTGCAATCATCTTTTACGGAGTGCTATTAACATTACGCGTTCGTCATTGCGAGGAACGAAACATTTTAGATAAGTTGGCCCTTCGACCCTTCAACAGGCTCAGGGCTCAGAGACCCCTGCTCATCATATCCATCGTCCTTGTCTACGCCTTTTTCACGATAGGACTCCGTTGGTTTGCTGACCGTTCCGTCCCGCATACATCCGCAAAAAGCGAAATCGAGACCAAGATGATGAGTACTTCTTCGTTGGTGGAACGTTGCCTGTTGTGGGACAAGACCTACCATATTGCTGACAAGCATCCTTTTGCAGGTTGCGGCATCGGTAACTGGCAAATCCATTTTCCTGATGCGAGCCTTGAAGGACTCTACCGCGCCGACGTGTGGAACGTGAACTTCACCAAACCACACAATGAATACTTAGGTGTGCTGTCGGAAACCAGCTACCTTGGGCTTCTGCTTTACGTGGCCTTCCTGACCTCTTTAATTCTGTTTTCTTTTTTTGCTCTTCGCAAAATTCCAAACCGAAAAGATTTTCAATACGGTGCCATCATTTTGAGTATTTTTGTGGGCTGTTGCGTCAATGCCCTTTTCGACTTTCCGAACAGCCGCATCGAACATATTATTTGGTCAGGCATCCTCATGGCCATCTTGTTTCAGACCATCACCAATGGCAAACAGAAAATCCTTGGCAAAGGTTGGAATGTTGCTTTTTTACTCATCGCCATCATGCTGGTCATCATAGGAGGCTTCCGCTTGAAAGGTGAGCGAAACACTTTCAAAATGCAACAGGCCTTGCAGACCGATGACTGGGATGCCGTGGAACATTACTGCCATCAAGCCGTATCAACGTTTTACACGATTGACCCTGTGGGATTGCCCATGCATTGGTATCTTGGAAAAGCCGAGAAGAAAATGGGGAATCCACAGGCTATCAACAGCTTCCGCAAAGCCCATCATTTGGCACCGTATTGCAAAGAAAACCTCAACGACCTCGGATTGGCAGCATATTACACCGCTCACGACCTCAATCAAGCGGAGTCGTACCTCAAGGAAGCCATCCGCATCAGTCCCAACTATATCTATCCTTATCTCAATCTGGCCTACATCTATCTGAGCGAAAACGAACCGCAAAAGGCCAAAGCCGTGGCCGATGTCATCTATTTCGACGAACACAAACGTGAGGTAATGAAAGAAGATGCGGTCTTTTTCGAGCCTTTCAATGCCGAAGCCGTCCGCCGGAAAATTGATGCGGATTATGAGGCTACCTTACAGCTGCACAAGGCTATTCGTGAGATGCTGGAGAACTAATCCTGCTCCGACGTTTGCTCTGATTTCCACTCCGAAGGCGTCACACCACAAGCGGCCTTGAAGGAACGAAGGAAGGTCTTCTCGTTGGTAAAGCCCGAGTCCTCCGCCACTTGCGACAGGCGCATAGCAGGGTCTTTGCGCATCAGCTTCTGGGCATAACGGATTCGATAGCTCGTGACAAACGCAGGGAAAGTGGTGTTCAGTTCTCCGTTCAGGCAGGCGGAAAGGTAGGTGGTGTTTGAACATAACTCGGCGGCTACATCGGCAATACGCAAATCCTTGTTCCTGAACAGTTCCTTCTCTTCCATCAACGCCTTGAGTTTGTCGCCAAGTTCCGTTTTCACGTTAGGCAAAACGATCTCTTCCGGTGTATTAGGGGTACCGTCCTCAGGTTCATTTGGCCGCTTTTTACGAAGCACGACAAGCAAGCACACGCCTATCAGCATCGCCAATCCTGCAATGATAAACAAATAGAAACGAGGCCTTTCCGTGGCCTTGGGATAAAAGGCGAAAACAGCATTCGTTGCATCGTAATTGGAAGTAATCACGCCGCCCACTGAAACAAAAGTCCCGTCGGGGAGCATCATCTCCCAAGGCATTTGGGGAAATTGCTCGATGGTTGGTGAATAGTGCATGGTGAGTCGAGCTTTCCCGCCCTGAAGTGCGGGTTGGTATCCTATTTCGGCCAAAAAGACATGTTTTTGATGGTCAATGCCCATCAGCCAAGCCGTTTGGGTTTCGGGAACGGTCCAGAAGATACCTCCGTAGAAGATGGTGCCCCAAGGCCCTTCCTTGGGTAGGGGATGTTCCATAGGCAGCAGCGAGAAGCCAGTGCTGTCGACTAACATCGGGGCGCATTGCCTGTCGGCATTGAGCGCAGATATCAGGAAAGTATTTTCTGCCACGCGGCAAACATCGGCTTGTATGTTGCGGTCTATTGGGGTCTGTGGTTGCCATTCCGCCAGTAGATCCACACCAAAAGGCTCTCCTTTGATTTGATCTACAATGTTTTGTGTACGATTTCCATAGCTTCCGTATGTGCCGCCAATAATCCAGACATTGTCTTTTGTAATGGGCAAGATAATGGGATAGCTGCGGTTGTCGGAGGCAGAGTCGGTCCAAACGTCTTCAATCGAACCGCTATAGATTTCGGTAAAGTCGGTGGCATACCAGTTGCCGCTAATCACCACCATGCCATTTTCCAATTCCAAGGCAGAGGCATGAGCTCTTTTTTTGTCCATGATGGGCGCAGGGGTAAAGCTGTGCGTGGCCGGATGATAGCGTTCCACACCCCAAGTTTGACCTATTCCAAAACTGCTTTCGTAGCCGCCGCCCACCAACACATCGCCGTTTTTCAACACCAATGCGAAGGGCGTGTCGTGCGGATATAAGGTAGATAGGGTGTGCCATCGTCCGCCCTCATAATATTCCGCCGTGGTGCTCGGGACGAAACCCGTGGTGTGACCACCAATGGCCAAAAGATGGTCGCTGGCCCACACCAAACCATGGCTCATACGTGCTTCGTTCATATCGGGAAGGCGTTTGGCCTTCATCGGGACATAAGTGATGCCACCGTGTTGTACCTCCTCAGGCGGCTGCTGGCACGAAAGCAACAGCAGGAGCAGAAAAACCGAAAAACACACTCGTTTCATGCGACAAAGATAGGTGTTTTCACTCTTCAAACGTGATTTTTTGGAAATTGTCACCTGTTTTTGGAAATTGTCACCAAAATTTGTTGAAATTGTCACCTCGCCGGACAAACCAATTAGCCGAGAACTCCGTAATTTTACAAAATTAAAACGCACACGTATATGAAGAAGCTACAGCAATTGATTTTGACGACGATTTTCCTTTGCGGCACCATCTCAGCGGCATGGGCTGACGGTTGGAAACTCACAAGCACCACGGTGTACGGCAACGGCGGTTACTGGGAAAATGGCCAGAAAATCCGTATCGATTGCTCCTACAAAAACGGAACGTTCCGCTACGAACGAAAAACTTCCATCGGCACCAATATGGAGGTCTATAGCACAAGAGCGGAGTTTGCCGAACCAAAACAAGCCTATGCCTCGGGTGAGGACATCTCAGTACGCATCGCCTTCACCGAGAAAGGCAAAAGACAGGGCTACATCCCTTACGCCAGGGTGACCATCATGCCGCAAAATCCTCTTTGGACCAAAACCAACAACAAAGCCTCCAACAAGATTCCCGCCAAAGGCTCTGTCGACGGTCAGGCAGTGGATGCAGGCGGCCGCAACGCGGTGATGCCCCCTGAAACTGTGACTCTCATGACCAACGCCCTCACCAATGGTGAGCAGATGGCCATCGTATATTCGTGCAACGGCATGGATGTGGTCTATCTCTACAACTGGGACGGCGATGTAGTGGCCACACCCGTAGCACCAATGCAAGAAGTCAACAATGCCGTGGAGGAGACAGAGGTCGCAACTGTCGAAGAACAACTGCAAAGCAACGATGTCACTGAAATCGAGCAGGTTGAGGAAGAAACACCTGCCGAGGAAGAGACACCTGCCGAAGAAGAAATACCCAACGAAGAAGAAACGACCTTCGAAGAAGAGACTTCATACGAGGAAGAGACAACTTACGAACAGTCAACGTCTGACGAGCCTGAGCCAGACGACTACCCTAATTATGATTCGGATGATGATGCGTACCCGCTCACCAAACTGCTCATCGTCATTGGGGTGGCGGTACTCCTTATAGGACTGATACTCTTTGTGTTCAGGAAAAAGAAAGACAAAGCTCCTGCGGAAGCTACGGTTTCGACACCTCAGCAGCCCGAACCCCAGCCCCAGCAACCGCAACCCGACCCAGCGACCCAGCAACCCGTGTGCCCTAATTGCGGCGCACCCTTGGACGAAGACTCAAGGTTCTGTCCGGAATGTGGACATAGACTCAATCAATAAAACTATTATAATCATGGCTAAATTTTGCAAAAATTGTGGTTCCCCGTTGGATGCGGGAGAACGGTTCTGCCCAAATTGCGGAACAATGATAGTTGAAACGGCAACGCCTCACAGCACTGCCCCTACAGACGCACCTCGTCAACAAGCCGACCGGTCGCACCCCAATCCCTATCAGCAGCAGTCACAGACGCAGGATGTGCATGAAGATGCATACGCTGACGTGAAATCGCAAGGCGTGGACTGGAAGCAGTTCAAGCCCAAAATAACCATCGGGAAGCCGCAGATCACTTTCATCAGCAAGCGCAAGCTCATTATCATAGGCATCATCATCGTCATCATCGTCTTGTTAGCCTTGTTGCAAGGCTGCAACACTTTCAAAGAAACCAGCGGAACCAGCAGCACGACAACGATGCCCCAATCGTCGAATTCTACCGTTGTTGTGTCGCGGGTAAAGAAGACCAACGTGCTGAAAAACACCAATACAGCCGAGGTGAAGTCGTACACCCTCTTCGATGTGGACAGCAAGACCCTTTCGCGTGATGAAACCAAGAAACTCGACAACCTGGCTCGCGAAATCAATGACATGGGCACGTGCTATGTGACCGTGATTGGCCATGCCGATAACACTGGCACGTCGGAAGTGAACGAAGCGGTATCTGTCAATCGCGCCTGCCTGGTGGCTGACTACCTGAGGAAGAATGGTGTCACGAACATCACCACGAGTGGAGAGTCGTACAACCATCCTGTGGCTACTAACGAAACCGCAGCGGGACGTGCCAAGAACCGCCGCGTGGAGATCTATGTCTCCACCACCGGGAAGTATAATCCGTATAATTAAGTAGACTCAAAACTGCGAGATAATTACGTCTTAAATGATACAAGAGCCCTAAACATAATTATGAAGATGAACAAAATCAAAACAAACATTCTGCTAATCATTGGTCTTGGCTTGCTCACGGCATGTGGCCTTTGGCACCCCAAGCCGCCTGTCGATGACGACCCATGGCTCACGCCCAACGAGGCTTACGAGGACCAAACAGCCCACACTGGCATGGACGGCGGTGCCTTCGTGACCAGGGGCCTCAAAATCCGAAACCCCGACAGCCTTGCTGCCACGACGGATTACACCCCCGCCACCTACATCCTCAACAACGGTGTCTTCGACACGCTTCCCGACGGCCACATCGTCTATCGCCGCCTCGAAGACGACCTGCTCCGTTGCCGCGTCTGGGCCTTGGGTCCCGAAAACAAGCTCTATTACTTCGACGAACAAGGCTTCCTCGCCCCCGACACCCTCGCCTTCGACGGCTTCAGCACCGCTGCCGACGGCTCGTGGGACGAAACCAAGCCCCGCATCAAAAGGGATTGATGTTGACTTTTGAACAGTTAAGTAGATGAGTAAATTTTGTTTACATAAAAGACGCGAGACTATATGACAATGACTTGTGACAATGACTATGACCACTTCAACAGAAGAAGAAACTTCATTCCTTATTGTAAAAGCGGTCATAGTCATAGTCAATAGTCATAGTCGAAAAGTCCCGAAGTCAAAAAACGATGAAGTTTAACTCTGAACAGTCACTTACTTAAAAACAACAACGAAATGTATTGCGAAAATTGCGGAGCTCCTATCGAACAAGGAGCCAAGTTTTGTGGAAGCTGCGGCAAGCCCACGGCCACGCAAACCACTGTGGAGCGACCTCAGCCCCAACCTCAGTCTCAACCTCAGCCTGCGGCTCGTCCCGCACCTTCCAACGCCGGTGAACCTACCGCCCGCATCCAGCTCTGTCCCGACGGCAAGTATCGCTGGAGCTACGAGGTGAACCTGTGGAGGAACCCGAGCATATTTTTAGACCTTATGAAAGTCTTTGGAGTCATCATGCTGGGTATGTGGCTGTTAGTCGCTATCATTGTACCATTGTTCGATGGCCATTTACGTTGGCATAGGGTAGTGGATACCTCAGGAACATTCATCGGGGTCTTGATAGCTGTGTTGGTGCTCTTCCTCATCGGTTATGTCATATCAGGCTTCGTCAGCGGCGGACGCTATGCGGCTTACTTTGTGATGGACGAAGAGACGATTACCCACCAACAGATGGATAAAGGGGTGAAGCGCACACAGTTGATTGCGGCCATCAACATGATGGCGGACGACGACATGGGTTCCGCTGCCCTCTTGGCTGCCGCTCATTCGCCCTTCATTACCCCCTACAGGAGGGTGCGCAAGATAAAAACCCATCGCCGACGCCATCTCATCAAGGTGGACGAGCTGCTGACCAAAAACCGCATCTACGTGGAAGACCCTGAAGACTATGAGTTTGTGCTGCGCTACATCAGCGAGCGCTGCCCTAAAGCGAAAAAGAAATAACTAAAATCATAACCCTATGTTTTGCGAAAACTGTGGAGCTCCGCTGAAAGACGGAGCCAAATTCTGCCCCAATTGTGGTAGCCCTGTGGCTGATGCCACTCCGGCTTCGGCCCCAGCATCGTCATATCAAGAGATGCCGCCCTCGGCTCGTGCCTATGGTGCCCCAAGCGCAGCACCTGCCGCTGCCACGCCGCAACAGTCGGGCAAACTATATTACCCCGACCCGAAGCGTTACTCCGCCTACATGGACTTCAAGACCTTCATAGCCATGAAACGCGCCGACGACATTGACGACTTTCCGAACGACTAAACAAAAGTGACTAATCATAAAATTTACAAGATATGGAAGAAAAACAAGAATTTACACTTGAAGCTTTTGAGCTTCAGACAGGACACTATCATAGTTTGCTGCACGCTTTGGCTGCGGCCATGACCCGCTGCGTGATTTGGCGTTACGCCGGCACGGAAGACAAGTACAACGTCCTTCAGCTTTTCCGTTTTGCTGAGGATTTTGACAAGGAACACCCCATTCATGACCGCTCTTTCTACATGGTAAGTGCCGAAGGTGCCATCGGCGTCAGCCCGGGCATGGAATACCTCACGAAATGGATGTTCATCCCCGACATGGACGAAGCCTCTATAGAAAAGCTTCAATCCGACATCCGCCAGCTGGAAGCCCAGTCGAAGGCCGAGGAACAAGCACGAAAGGAAGCGGAAGAACGCGCCCGCAAGGAGGCGGAGGAGAAAGCTCGCCGGGAAGCCGAACAGAAAGCCCGCTTAGAAGCTGAACAGAAAGCCCGCTTAGAAGCCGAACAGAAAGCACGTCGCGAAGCTGAAGAGAAAGCTAAACAAGCTGCCCCTGCTGCCTCTGCAACCGCAGTTCCCCATGCCAAATTCTGCCCGCATTGCGGAACACCTTACAAGAGTGAAAACGCCAGATTCTGCGCCAACTGCGGTAACCCACGCAAATAAAGTCTTCAACAATAATGAAAATAGTAGTTTTAATTCTAATTTTGGCTGGAGTGGCATATCTTGCCTTCCGTTTCCTGACGGGGCAGAAGTACAAAAAGAGCCTCTTCGGCACACAGAAAATCAGCGAAAGAAGCAGCGAAATACCTCTCAAGGGTAATGTGTTTGCCAACTGGTGGGTGGTAGAACACGCCGTGTTCATCTCGTTACGTTCAAAGAAGAACGAGCGCAACCTGCTGGCAGCCTTCATCCTCAAATGGGTTCTGGAAGGCAAGATGAACGTAATTCCCACCACCAAGAAAAGACGTGCGACCATGGGACTGCGCCTCGACGAGCCTTTCACCGACCGCACCGAGATGAACTTCTATGAGATGCTCCTCGCGGCCAGCGGCAACGATTACGTCCTTGAAAGCAAGGAATTCGAACGCTGGGCAAAACACAACTACAAGCTCATCGACGAGTATCCACGTCGCGCCGATGTTCGTGGCAAGCGGTATCTCATCGCCAAAGGATACATGGGCGAGGACAAGAAAGTCGTCCCTGCCATGTATCCGCAGCTTTGCCGGTCCATCGAGTTCAAAAACTACCTCAAGAGCTTAGACCTGTCGCTCGATCAGCCCAAGCCAAACCAATGGAAAGATTTCCTCGTGATTGGGGCTTTGTATGGCTTCACCGACAAGATACTCAAGCAACTCAAGGAACAACTTCCAACGAGTTTCAGAGACTATGCGCGCAGCATCAACATGGACCCTGCACAACTCCTTTACAACATTGAGGCGGCGCAACTCATGGCCTCCAAAGGCTTTACGGCAGCGAAAGACGAACAAACCCGAGAAGAACAAAATCAAACTCGAACACGATATGAAACAGAATTTGAAAAAATGCCTACTGACGGCACTTATCCTATGCATTACCCTCGCGGCTGCATGGGCCGACGGCTGGAAACTGAAAAGCACCACGGTCTATGGCAACGGTGGTTATTGGGAAAACGGACAGAAAACCCGCATCGACTGCTCCTACAAAGCTGGAACTTTCCGCTACGAGCGCAAAGACTCCAAAGGCAACAAAATGGAAGTCTACAGCGCGAAGGCCGAGTTTG
>JAEEGK010018382.1_pt1 | contig 15133 bp, 6 predicted proteins | sample 8958771 | NCBI WGS metagenome assembly JAEEGK01 (sample SAMN16246547, study PRJNA631951) | gut metagenome | biome: gut microbiome; feature: rumen; material: SC-attached | host: Bos | place: Iran: Karaj | collected 2018-10 | reverse complement strand
GAGGCGCTGTTCCTGTTACAGCAACATTAAAGTATTGTCTACCGCCTCTTACTACTGTCCTTTCAGAAGTGTTAATTGTAACACTGTCAATTGCTAACTCTTCTTCTTGAACAAATACAACTAAATCAGCATATACCTCACTATCATATGTGCTAGTTGCTGTAACGATTATTGTATCTGATTCTTCATCTAATGCAACGGATAATAAACCAGAATCTGAAATAGTAGTATTTGAACTTGTATTACCAAAAATACTCCACTCTATTCCATCACAATCTTCACCATAATAATCTATATCTGCAGTGAATGCTAAAGTAGCACCCTTTACTACATTGTCAGTATTAGAATTTATTTCAATAGATTTAACAAGTGGTGAAGTATCAACTTCCACTGGCACATAAACCGTTATACATCTCCAAGCTTCATTATAATGAGTTACAATGGCATCATTTCTTTCTTCATCATTAACCCATACTGCAATATCACTTAGATTTTCTTCATCAAAGTCATATCCTTCACTTACTGGATTACTTGTATGAGGATTAGCATATATCTCAAAAGCTACATAATTAAATCTATCAGCATTTACTTGAATATTATAATTTTCAATTCTATCTGATATATCACAAGCTTCATCAGTTGGACAATAATACATCCATACATTATTATTTCCTATACTGTAGTTAGCCTCAGGAGCTACACTCCAGTTATCATTAATTTGTTCTCTTATTTCACCATAGGTATAAGCAGGACTTATTTTAACTGCATCAACATCGTAGTAAATGTCTACTCTATCAATAAATTCAAGAGCATTAACTTTGATATTTATTGTTAAAATAACAAATATCGCTAAAATAAATAACACATTTTTATTCTTTTTCATACGCACACTTCCTATCATAATTAATTATACAATACTATTTAAAATTATGCCACAAAAAAGCATATAAATTATATGCCCCTTCTATATCTCTCAATTACCTTCCTAGGAGAATCAAATATTTCTTCTTTTCCATATACTTTTAATATAGCGTCATCATCGATTCTACCTATCATAGAATTAAAATTATCAGCTAAATTATTACTAGGGTTTTTAAAATATTCATTTGCTAAATGAAATGCCAAAAAATAAGAACATAGTCTAGTCACTGAATATCTGGTATCATGATTACTTTTAAATTGAGAAACAAATTCATTAACATTACCGTTAAAGTAACGCGTATATATGGCATCCGAAAGTGCCAAAAAGTTATCTAAACGCTCATACTCCAGTCTCCTGCCTATATCTCTCTCAGTACCATTTTTTAAAAACATATGATATATATTTTCTAAAAATAAAGGAAATGCTTCGCTCCAAATAGAATTAAATTTTTTATCACTTAAAGAGTAATCTTTTATACCTTCAAACTGGTAACTATGTCCAATCTCATGTACTAAAGTTGAAGATGAAAAGATTGTTTTATTATATCTAACTCCTACATAAGAATTAGCAGTAGTACATAATTTAAATGCCATCCCCTTGGCCTCAGAAAAAGGATATTTTTCGGACTTTAAGCATATTCTTGAACCATCTTTTAAGTTTATATATTCTTTTGAAAGCTTTTCATTATAATATTTAAAAAAGTTGCTAACAGTGGCGTCTAGCTCATCCATTTTCATACCAACAAAGAAAAATCTTCCACTAGGATTCACTCTAAAATCACAAAATTCCAAAACAGCTCGTTTAATAATGTCATAATTAGATGACAAAAATTCTAAAGTTTCATCATAGCACTCTTTTGAGTCCAAGGTCATAATATCACGATTCCAACTGTGATCAAGATAATAAATCATATAATTAAGCACATTGTAATCAGACTTTACCTCCATACTAGTAGGCATTTTCTTTATATCATCTAATAGTTTTTTCAAGTCTTCAACGTTCCAGTTCATACAAAATCCCTTTCTAATTCTTAATATTATAATACAAAAACAAAAAAAGGTATAGAATTATACCTTTTTATTTTTTTGATTTAGTTTTACTGCTTTTCTTCTTAGAACTATTTTTATTGCCTTTATTAGAAGCTTTCATTAAAGACTTTTTAGTTACCTTATTCTTATTATTAGTTTTCTTCTTAGTTGTTTTCTTAACCGGCTCTTCTACTACTAGTTCTTCTTTCTTTTCTTCTTCTAACGCTTGAAGTCTCATTGTTTCTTCCAATTCTCTTTGTATTTTCTTTTTCTTCTTTCTTTCCCTAACAGTTTCTTTCTTTAACTCTTCTTTCTTCTCTTCTTCTAATGCTTGAAGTTTCATTGTTTCTTCTAATTCTCTTTGTATTTTCTTTTTCTTCTTTCTTTCTCTAACCGTTTCATGTTCTATAGGTTCTTCTATTTCTGGTACTATAACCGGTTCTTCTTTTTCTTCTATTTCAGTTATTTCTTCTTTTTCTTCACCAATTGGAATAACACCTAATAATTTATTTAAGAATTTACCAATTTTATCAATAAATTTATCAACATATTCTAATTTATAACTTTCGTAATTATATGCTCTTAAAGCAAGTACTAAACAGATAACAAATATAAATCCACAAAACATCCATCTAATACTACCAAACATACTAAACATTTTATGAATTATAGATGAACCAAAACAAAAAGATAAAGTTGCATTACACCTTGGCTTTGCAATATAACTAACTAATAAGCATAATAAAGAAAATATTGAACTAAAGAAACTAATTACAAACGCTTGCAAAGAGTGTCCTCTAACAAAATCACTTTTCTTTTCTATAACATAAATAATTAACGGTAATGCAAAAATAAAATAATTTAAAAATGGTACAAAGTTAAAAATCATGATTATAAGATAGATTAAAAATGATAATACATTTGCATCATAATTAAATATAGATGATTTATGATTATTTACTCTTTTATCCATATAGCATCTCTCCACTTGGAATATTATACACAAACATTGAAAAAAAGTCTATATTTTTAAGACTTCTTATTCACTATCAAACAAATCTTCTTTAGGTATATTTCTTATTTCGTGCCAATTATCAGGGAACCCCATTACATCTAATACCTTATTAATAGGTATACTACGTAAATTATAGTTTAATTCCGATAATATTCTATCAATCTCTAAAACTAATTCTTTTACCTCGCTGTCTTGTAGTAATGATTTAATAATAATTATAAGAGAAAACAAATCATTCTTACCATAAATATATTCATTATCCATAATAGGTATATTAAGTTTACGATGATAAATTGTATCATTTATACTACGTTGCGATCTATTATCAAATACAATATCCTCATGTGCACATATATTACGATAATTAGCAAGTATTGATAAATAATTAGCGAAATCATCAGCATTTATTTTATACAAATCAACTATATCATATTGATCTTCCTTTTTTAGAATAGAAAACATCTCAGATACAATACCAAAAGATAATACCTTAACTAAGATCCATAGTGGAACATATCCATAATTAGTAACATAGTGTGACGTCGCAGAATGTTGTAATACATTAAATCTAATTTGTCTTTTCATCTTACCAATTAAATCATTTACCTGTTTTCTTTTTTCACCTGCACAATTAAAATTGTGTGGTTTTAAATAATCCTTTTCATGATAACCATACTTCTTTGATAATTGATAAGCGATAATAGACTTTATATTATTCTCAATAATTAATATATTTTTAAATAAAATATTTCTTAATCTACGATCAAAAAGAAACAAACTATATAATTCTTCAAATGATGTCCCAGGTATAAAAACCTTATTATCACGTGAGCGAACAAACAAATAACGATAACCATTCAAAAAGAAATAGTTTTCTCTTAATAAAACTTCTTTAGCATATTCCTCATCTTTAATAGTTAATCCTTTAGCTCTAAGAATCTCTATTTGTTCATCTAAAGTTTTAAATACTTTTCTTTCCTTTTTATTCTCCATTATACATGACACCTACTATAGTAATTATAGCATACAAGTTTATAAAAATATATGAAAAATGATGAAATTTAATTCACCATTCTTTAAACAAACTATATATATACTCTTCTATATCAAATACTTGCAAATCTTCTTCTTTTTCTCCTAATCCTATATATTTAACAGGTATATTAGTTTCATCTTTTATTGCAAGTACTATACCACCTTTAGCAGTACCATCTAACTTAGTTAAGACTATTCCTGTAACAGATGTAATTTCTTTAAAACTTTTAGCTTGACTAATACCATTTTGTCCAGTAGTAGCATCTATTACTAAAAGTGTTTCATGAGGAGCTTCTGGTATAAAAGCCTTTATTACTTTATTAATCTTTGCAAGTTCATTCATTAAATTAACCTTATTTTGAAGTCTACCTGCAGTATCAACTAAGACAACATCAACATTATTATCTTTAGCTTCCTTTAATCCATCATAAACAACACTGGCAGGATCTACGCCATCATCTTTTTTAATAAACATACTCCCCGTTCTATTAGCCCACTCTTCTAATTGCTCTTTAGCACCTGCTCTAAATGTATCAGCGGCAACTAATAAAACTTTTTTGCCTTCCTTAACAAGTTTAGATGCAAGTTTACCAATAGTTGTGGTTTTGCCTACTCCATTAACCCCAACAAATAGGATAACCGTTGGCCCTTCATTAGCATAATTTATTTTATTAACAATAATATCTTCATTTACATAGATTACAAAAAGTTCATCAACAATAACTTCTTTTAAATCTCTAGGACTCTCTATATTCTCACTTTTAACCCTATTACGTAATCTATCCATAAACTTAATAACAGTATTGACACCTATATCTGCCATTATTAATATTTCTTCTAACTCATCAAAATATTCCTCAGTTATTTTATTATATTTGTTAGTTAAATTAGTAAGTTTAGAAACAAAATTTTCTTTTGTTTTAGTAAGACCCATATCATAACTATTATTCTTTTCTTTCTTACCTTTTGCCAATTCTTTTAACTTTGCAAAAAATCCCATTTGTATCACCATTACAATTATAACAAAATATTTACTTTTTATCAAAAATATAGTATAATTCTTATCGGTTGATCGGTTAGAAAAACAAAGAAAGGAGTTTAAATATGTTTAAGCCAAATAAGACTTATGTCTTTGCGTTAGGTGGCTTAGGAGAAGTTGGTAAAAATATGTATTGTCTATTACAAGATGATGAAATCATCATAATAGACGCTGGTGTTTTATTTCCAGATAGTGAGTTACGCGGAATTGACTATGTTCTTCCAGATTTTTCGTTTTTGAAAAAAAATGAAAGTAAGATTAGAACTTTAATCATTACTCATGGACATGAAGATCATATTGGAGCAATACCATTCTTATTACAAGAAGTTAAAATACCTAGTATATATGCACCAAATCAAGCAGCTTACCTAATTAGAAAAAAATTAGAAGAAAGAAATAATAATTACAAATTTTTATATGTTTATGATGAAAAAACAAAGTTAAAATACAAACATTTTCAAGTAGAATTCTTTAGAACTACCCACTCAGTACCAGATTCATTTGGAGTTAGCGTAACTAGCCCAAATGGTACTGTAGTAGAAACTGGAGATTTTAAGTTTGATTTAACACCAATAGGACCTCCACCTGATTTATACAAGATGGCAAGTATTGGTAATAGTGGTGCTACACTACTACTTAGTGATTCTACAAATGCTTTAGATGAAGGATTCTCAGCTAGCGAATCAAAAGTTGATGCTGCATTAGGTGATATCTTCTTAAAGCACCAAGAAAATAGAATAATTATTGCAACTTTTGCTTCAAACATCTATCGTTTAAAACATATAATTGAAACATGTAAAAAGAATAATCGTAAAGTATGCCTAATGGGTCGAAGTATGGAAAATAATGTCCAAATTTCAATTGAAAGTGGATATATTAAAAATGATAATACCATAATTTCACCAGAAGTACTAAATACATTAAAACCAAATGAAGTTGCAATTTTATGTACAGGTACCCAAGGTGAACCATTAGCAGCCTTATCAAGAATAGCAGATGGATCACATCGTTCCATTAGTTTAATGCCTAATACTGACGTTGTTATCTTTTCATCATCAGCAATACCAGGTAATGCAGCATATATTGCAAATACTATTAACAATCTTTATTTAAAAGGTGTTAAAGTATATACAACCTCATCAGCTGGTGATATACACACATCAGGGCATGGCAAAGAAGAAGAATTAAAATTAATGTTAAGATTAATTAATCCCAAATACTTTATGCCTATCCATGGAGACTATCGTATGTTAAAAAGACATGCTGATATTGCTAAAGAATGTGGAATTGATAATTCATTTGTCCTAGATAATGGTGATGTACTATGCATTGATAATAATGAAATATATCCTGCTGGAAAAATTGAAATTAATGATATATTCGTAGATGGAAACAGAATTGGTGATGTTTCAAGTGCCGTTATGCATGATAGAAAGGTAATGGCAAGTGATGGTATTTTATTAGTTATTGCTAATATCGATATGCAAAACAAAAAGCTACTAATTAGTCCAAATATTACAACAAGAGGATTTGTCCAAATAAATGAAAATGAAGAATTAATAAAGAAGATTGAGAAAAACGCAAGTAAGATTATCAACAATGATTTAAAAGATAAGAAAATAACATTTAATGATATCAAAACAGACCTAACCAAAAATCTTTCAAGTTTCATTATGAATGAAACTGGTAGAAAACCAATAATATTGTCTTTATTATTAGACATTAAAAGATAGAGAAATCTATCTTTTTTTGTAAACAAAAAAGTCATAAGCTTTTACTTATGACTTTTTAACGTTTATTTCTAACTATGACAACTCCAGTTCCGCCAGCTCCACTAGCTGAATAATAACTATTATTATTGTTGTAACTTGAGCCACCGCCGCCGCCGCCGCCGGTATTAGCAGTTCCGGCAGTACCATATGAAGTGTTTCCACATCCTCCGGCACCGCCACCACCAGAACCACCAGCACCAGCAGAAGATCCAAAGCTAGCAGATGATGCACTTGCGCATCCACATCCACCGCCGCCGCCGCCAGCGTATTTAGTCGCACTAGATACACCGAATTCTCCTGTTGTAGTTCCTTGACCAGTTCCCGGACATCCGTTTCTAGTGCTAGAGTTACAAGCTCCACCACCATTGCCACCGTTGGTTCCACCAGCACTACCAGAGTTCTTATCATAAGCTCCGCCGCCACCACCAGAACCGCCATCACCACCGGTAGTTCCGGCATAGACGCCAGTAGTTTTTACGCCACCTGCCCCACCGGCCGCTGTCTTACTAAAGGCAGTAGTTGCACTACCAGCATTTCCGGCATATAGATTGTTGCCAGTTCCAGATACACTTGCTCCTCCGGCACCAATGTCAACAGCGTATGTTGTACCTGCAGTTAATGAAATATTACTTGCTGTAGTAGTATAACCACCGCCGCCTCCAGCGCCACCAGAGTAATACTTACCAGGAGCACCAGAACCTCCACCGCCTACTAAGAAGGCATCGATAGCAAACGATTGTCCAGAAGCAGTAATAAAGTTTCCATCAGCTTTTAAAATCGCTTTCCAGTTAGTATTTGATTCTCTTACTATTTCATAGCTTGCATTATATGTGAATTTCTTAGCCCAAGCAGCATAAATAGTTGTTGCTCCAGTTATATTAATTGAAGAAGCTGCTGTGCCACCGGAAGTAGTAGTCCATCCTGTTTGATAATATACACCAGGAGCTGCAGTAGTACTACTACCAGTTCCTGTTACTATTCTTGTGCCACAATTTAAGTTGCCTGTAATTGTTGCATTAGATCCGTGATTAACTGTCGCACTACTTGGTGCTGAGCCACTAACCGTTCCGTTCGTTCCAGGATCACAATTATATGTTACGGTATATGAATTTAATGTGGCAGTTGATGCAACGGTTACATTACCTGCTACGGTATGATTATTTCCACTTGTCCAAGCACTGCCATTTACAGTATGTGTTCCTATAGTATATCCTGTATTAGCAGTAATACTTATCTTTAACACATCACCGTAATAAATGGTTGCTCCATTGCTTAAGTTTCCTGTAGAACCTCCGCCAGTTGAACTAGTTCTATTAACAGTGATAGTTGAACCAGCTCCCTGACTAATACTTAATGTATAAGAATATGGCGTCCATTTTGCATATAATGTTCGTCCATTAGCAGGTGTTGTATTATATAAATTATTTATAATTGCACCAGATGTATTTATATACTGAGTTCCACTTCCACCAGTATTTGTGTAATATCCACCAAATGTATAGCCTGTTTTGGCAGGTAATGTAGTTAATGTATTAGAAGCAATTTCTGTTGTTGCATTTATATTACTATAGTATTTATTTGTTCCACTTACATAATAGAACGTAGTTGGACTTGGATTGGTTGTAGCACTTTGACTATCCAATGTTACTCTCCATACATCATCCACACAATAATCTACTCCGCTTAATCTTGCACCAGTTGGACAAGTTGATGGATTTGCTGTTGACGTCCATCCGCTTGAACATGAAGACTGCTCATATAATACACAATTTGAGCCATTTACTTGACCAGTTGAGCATGAGTATCCTGTTACAGAAGATTGCGTCCATCCACTTGAACATGATGTTTGATTTGTTTGCACACAGTTTGCACCACTTGGTGAACCAGTCGAACATGTATAGGTTCTTGTACATGTATTACTTGCATATACATTACTGCCACATTGTGTTGTTGGACTATTATATTTAGCTGCTGTATCACATTGTACAGTCGCTGTTCCATTTGCAGTTGCAGCTTTTGAACATGAATATACAGGTGATGCTGTAAATGAACATTTATGAGTTGAATCATTTAATGTATGACTACTTGATGCACACGCATAACCAGGAGAACTAGCCCATCCGCTTGGGCATGATGACATATTATATAAATAACAATAGTGTGAACTACTCATATGTGCGTTGCTGTTCGGACAAGAATATGATGCGGTACATGAATATAAATCACTATAATCATCAATACATGTTATACCGTCAGAATCAAATTCACGACATCCATCACATTTTCCTACCTGTGGTGAAGCACAATTGTTATGATAACACCTTGAATCAGGTGACCAATTTACTGTAGCAGCTATAGTACACATATAGCTGCTAACATAAGCATTATACGTACAAGTCTGCCCACTTAATGTTGGTGTTACTGTACTTCCATTTACTGTAATAGTTGGGCATGAATATCCTGTTACCGTTGGTGTCCAACCACTAGAACATGATGACTGATTTGTAAGTGTACATGTTGATCCACTTAATGTTCCACTACTACATGTATATTTGTTACATGTAATCGTTCCAGAATAATTTGCTGTTGCTCCATTTGTTAATGTACATGAGTAAAGAGGTGTTGCTCCTTTTGTACATGTATATGTATTTGAAATACTACTTATCGTTTTAGTACATTGTCCTTCATTTCCAGCAGCATCTTTTACAAATCCATAAAATGTATTAGCTGATAAAGTAAGTGATGTTGTACTGTTATAAACAGGTGTACTTGATGTTGACATTCCATGTGCTGCTACTCCTACATTATCTGTCCTACTAGCTGATTGAACTGCTTTAGTTGTATTATTAATTACATCTAATCTACAAGCTGGTGCTTGTGCATCTTTCCATCCAGCATATAAAGTAGTCGCTGATGTTTTATCAAAACTCCTTGCACTTGCTCCTGCTGCTGTATAGTACTGTGTTCCTGACGTATAAGTAGCATTATCGTACCATCCCATAAATGTAAATCCTGTTCTTGTTGGTTTTGTTGTACTTATCGTTGGCATTGCACTTCCATATGTTGCACTTACATTTGCACTTTGTCCTCCTGAACCTCCATTTACATTAAATGATACTGTATATGTTGTTGGATCCCAACCCCCATATAAAGTTGTTCCAGTTGTTTTATTATATGTTCTTGCACTCGCTCCTGCTGCCGTATAATACTGTGTCCCTGATGAATATGTTTGATTATCATACCATCCTTTAAATGTATATCCAGCACAAGTTGGTGCTGTTGTACTTATTGTTGGCATTGCATTTCCATATGTTGCATTTACTGAATCAGTTTGACCTCCAGATCCCGTTGTTGGGCAATTTCTATTAAAGCTTACAGGATATTCATCAACTGTCCATATTGCATACATTGTCTTAGTTACAGTTGTTGTTCCTACTGCTGGCGCAAAACTATAACTATCTCCAGGAGAACGTTGTGTTCCTGAAGTACTTCCTTCCGCCCATTTAATAAATGTTGATCCTGTCTTTGTAAATCCACTATTTGAAAGTGTAAATGTGGAAGTTGAAACACTAGTTCCCCCACTATTATATTGTTGCGTTTCAGTTTGACTAGGTGTTGTTCCACTTCCTCCATTAGCATTATATGATACTGTTAAATCTCTCGTATATACACTATAAAAATTACTTCCACAGGCCGTAGATGCTAAATCGCCATAATTATACTCTAATGAACCAACAGTCGTATCATCTCTCCATCCAGCTTTTGTCCAACTTGAAATTGATGCTGCGTTAGCCTCAGTTTCGGTTATAAACGTTACAGTAGATGGTAAATTTGCTGATGCAGTATTCGTATTATAATATGCTTGCTCTGAAGTCTTTGTAGTAGAAGTTGCTTTGTTTACTCCACTATAGAATGTTGCATCACAACTCTTTCCATATACTGCATAATAATTTGCACTTGCATTATATGCTGGAGTTACACTTGCTGTACTTCCATATTCACTTGCATTAGCATCTGTATCATCTCTATATCCTAATGCTGTCCAACCACTTATCGCTGTTGGTGTTGCTAATGATATAGATGTTATATATTCTGTTGTCTTATATGGATTATATCTTTGTTCTTTTGAATTATTTGTTGCCTTTGCTAATCCACTATAGACATTAATCGTTCTTTTAAATATTGCATATAAATCTATTGTCGCTCCACTTGTTGTAGTTAAATTACTTACACTTTGTCCATCTGTATATGTAACTGAAGTTCCTGTTTGGCTTGTACTCCATCCTGCAAATGTCCATCCACTTGGTGCAGTTCCTCCTAATGTCGCATAAGTTGTTAAGGCTTTCGCTGTACCATATGTATGACTTGATGTTGTACTAAATGCTGTACTTCCTGCAGTCGTACTATTATTTCCTTGATTATATCTAACAGTATAATTAATTCCAACTGCACTTGCAGTTAATTGTGTATTAGCTGCTATCGTTACTGTTGTTGCTTTTGTAGTTAATGATGCAGGTTCTGTTCCACTATTCTTTGTCCAAGTACTCCATGTATATCCACTACTTACTGTTGCATCTATACTTACTTGTTTTCCTGACACATAGTATCCTGCTCCACTTACTGCACTTATTCCTGTTCCTTTTGTTAATGTCAATTGATATACTGCTACTGACTTACTTCCTGCACTGGATGGAGTGTTATAGTTTGTACTTGTTGATACTGCTCTTACATAGGCTGTCTTTGTTCCGCTACTTGTTAAATCAATATATTCACTTCCACTTGTTGCTGTTGTCCAATTACTGTTATCAAAGCTTATTTGATAACTTGTTGCCCCTGTTACATTTCCCCATGTTACTTTTCCATTTGTATCTATTGATACACTTGGTGTTGCCATATTGGCTTTATTTATTACAAGTGTTCCTGCTGTATATGTTATTGAATAGTTTCCTGTATTATCTGTACTTCCATTCTTTATTACTGCATTGCTTGGTGTTATTGTTCCATTTGTTGTGTAATTACTTGTGCTTGGTGTTAAAACTATACTATCTAAACTGTCTCCAGTTCCAAGTGTTCCTACTGTTACTTGTCCAGTTCCTGTTGCTATTGAGCTTCCATATGTTATTGTTTGATTCTTTGCTGTTATAGTTAGACTCTTTGCTGTGATATTTGCTGTTGTCGTCTTACTTGTACTTGCTAATGTATAGTTACCTGCATCTGTTCCACTCAAACTAATACTTGATCCAGTTACAGTCTTTTCTGTCCCTACATTCTTATCTGCAAATGTACAACTTCCTGTACTTGCTGTTACTGTATCGCCACTTATGATGGCACTACTTGCTATTGCTACACTACATGTTGCTGTTGTTGTTCCATCATATGTCTTATTATTTGCTGTTAATGTTAAACTGCTTGCTTGAATAGTTCTAGGCGTTATATTTACTGCATTATTTTTACTAATACTTGTAACTGATACAGTATAATTACTTGCTGCTAATCCATCTAAGGTAAAATTAGTGCATGTTACGCTTTTCCCTGTTCCGACGTTCTTATCAGATGCATTACATATTCCCTCTACATAAACAGGATCTACGACAACATACTCATCCCCATAGGCAACAATACCAGATTCATTTATATCACAACTTACCGTTGTATGACCAAGATATTCTCTATTTGTACATGTGCCAACACTTATTGTTAGTGGTTTTTGCGTTATATTTGCTGTTGCTGTCTTAGATGTTGCACTTAATGTGTAGTTTTCTGAATATGTTCCACTTGCTATCGCTAAACTACTACATGTTACTGTTTTACTTGTTCCTACATTCTTATCACTAAATGCACAGCTTCCTGTTATACTTACTGTTTCGCTTCCTACTAATCCTGTTGCTCCTAATGTACAACTTGCTGTTGTTCCTCCATCATATGTCTTATTACTACAACTTGCTGTTGGTGTTATTGTCTTCTTTGTTATATTTGCACTTCCACCACTTACGCTTGTTGTACTTAATGTATAGTTAGATGCACTTGTTCCACTTAATGTTAATCCTGTACAACTTACTGCTTTACTATTTCCTACTGCTGCACTGTTAAATGTACATGTTCCACTTGCTGTTACTGTATCTCCACTCTTTGGTGTTGCAAGTGATATTGTACATGTTGCACTTGTTGTTCCATCATATTGTTTATTACTACATGAACTTATGCTTGGTGTTAATGTTTGTTTATTTATCTTTAATACTCCTGTTGCATATGTTATTGTGTAGTTCCCTGTATTATCTGTACTTCCGTTCTTTATCACTCCTGCACTTGGTGTTATTGTTCCATTTGTTGTGTAATTACTTGTGCTTGGTGTTAATGTAATACTTGTTAAACTATCTCCTGTTCCTAGTGTTCCTACTGTTACTTGACTTGTTCCTGTTGCTATTGAGCTTCCATATGTTATTGTTTGATCTTTTGCTGTTATTGTTACTGCTCTTGCTGTTATGTTCGCTGTCTTTGTTTTACTTGTAGAATCTAATGTGTAGTTTCCACTATCTGTTCCGCTTAAACTAATACTTGAACATGTTACTGTCTTTCCTGTTCCTACATTCTTATTATTAAATGTACATGTTCCACTTGCACTTACTGTATCTCCACTTATTGGGGTTGCAAGTGATATTGTACAACTTGCACTTGTTGTTCCATCATATGTCTTATTACTACATGAACTTACACTTGGTGTTAGACTCTTTGCTGTGATATTTGCTGTTGCTGTCTTAGATGTTGCACTTAATGTGTAGTTTCCTGAATATGTTCCACTTGCTATCGCTAAACTACTACATGTTACTGTCTTACTTGTTCCTACATTCTTATTAGCGAAGGCGCAACTTCCTGTTATACTTACTGTTTCACTTCCTACTAATCCTGTTGCTCCTAATGTACAACTTGCTGTTGTTCCTCCATCATATGTCTTATTACTACAACTTGCTGTTGTTGTTAAACTCTTCGCTGTTATATTTACTGCACTATTCTTACTTGCACTTGTACTTCCTAATGTATAGTTAGATGCACTTGTTCCACTTAAACTAATGCTTGAACAGCTTACGTTCTTGCCTGTTCCTACATTCTTATCTGCTGCCACACATGTTCCTGATGCTGTTACTGTATCGCCTGATACTATAGTTGCTAGACTTATTGAACATGCTACTGTTGTTGTTCCATCATATGCTCTATTTGTACATGTATTTACGCTTGGTGTTAGACTCTTTGCTGTTATATTTACTGCACTATTCTTGCTTGCGCTTGTACTTGATAAACTGTAATTACTTGCATCTGTTCCACTTAAACTAATACTTGAACAGCTTACGTTCTTTCCTGTTCCTACATTTTTATCTGCTGCTACACATGTTCCACTTGCACTTACTGTGTCACCTGACACTATAGTTGCAACTGATATTGTACAGCTTACTGTTGCATTTCCATTATATGTCTTATTTGTACATGTATTTACGCTTGGTGTTAGACTCTTCGCTGTGATACTTACTGCACTATTCTTACTTGCACTTGTACTTGTTAGACTATAGTTAGAAGCATCTGCTCCACTTAATGTAATACTTGAGCAGCTTACGTTCTTGCCTGTTCCTACATTCTTATCTGCTGCTACACATGTTCCTGATGCTGTTACTGTATCACCTGATACTATATTTGATAATGTAAATGTACAACTTACTGTTGCATTTCCATTATATGTCTTATTTGTACATGAATTTATACTTGCTGTTGTACTTAATCCTGTTATATTCGCTGTCGTTGTTACTGTTGTTGCTGATAATTGATAATTATCTTTGTTTGTTCCGGCCAAACTTAAACTAGAACATGTTACTGTCTTTCCTGTTCCTATATTTTCATTATCAAATGTACATGTTCCACTTGCTGTTACAGTTTCACCTGTTACTGGCGTTGCAAGTGATATCGTACAACTTGCACTATTATTTCCATCATAACCCTTATTACTACAACTTGCTGTTGGTGTTATTGTTTTCTTTGTTATATTTGCACTTCCACCACTTACACTTGTTGTACTTAATGTATAGTTTGTTGCACTTGTTCCACTTAATGTTAATCCTGTACAACTTACTGCTTTACTATTTCCTACTGCTGCACTGTTAAATGTACATGTTCCACTTGCTGTTACTGTGTCTCCACTCTTTGGGGTTGCAAGTGATATTGTACATGTTGCACTTGTTGTTCCATCATATTGTTTATTACTACATGAACTTATGCTTGGTGTTAATGTTTGTTTATTTATCTTTAATACTCCTGTTGCCTATGTTATTGTGTAGT
>JAEEGK010018381.1_pt1 | contig 15133 bp, 6 predicted proteins | sample 8958771 | NCBI WGS metagenome assembly JAEEGK01 (sample SAMN16246547, study PRJNA631951) | gut metagenome | biome: gut microbiome; feature: rumen; material: SC-attached | host: Bos | place: Iran: Karaj | collected 2018-10 | reverse complement strand
TGCGCAAACCATTCTGGGCAAGTGTCTGATGTGCTTCAGCCAAGCCTAATTCCCATGGAAGTCCTGCATTATGAATAGACGACTTAGGTGCTGCACCTGTACCACCGTTGTATCCAGAGATAAGGATAACCTGAGCACCTGCCTTGGCAACACCGCTGGCAATTGTACCTACTCCTGCCTCTGATACAAGCTTTACTGATATACGTGCATCCTTGTTGGCATTCTTTAAATCATATATGAGCTCAGCCAAATCTTCGATTGAATAAATATCGTGATGAGGTGGTGGCGAAATTAAAGCAACACCAGGAGTTGCGTAACGTGTTTTTGCAATCCAAGGGTATACTTTTTTACCGGGAAGGTGACCGCCTTCTCCAGGCTTTGCTCCCTGTGCCATTTTAATCTGAATTTCAGTTGCACTCAAAAGATATTCTTCGGTTACACCAAAGCGTCCGCTGGCAACCTGCTTAATTGCAGAATTATATTCTGTTCCAAGACGTTCCGGTTTTTCACCGCCTTCTCCCGAGTTTGATTTTCCGTGAAGATGATTCATTGCTGCAGCCATACACTTATGTGCTTCTTCGCTGATTGAACCATAAGACATTGCTCCGGTTTTAAAGCGCTGAACAATTTTTTCAACCGGTTCAACTTCTTCAAGAGGAATGCCGCTTTCTGACGGGAATGCAAAATCAAGCATTGCACGCAGGGTATGAGGATGATCGTTAGAATCAACTAACGCGGTGTATTCCTTAAAGCGCTCGTAGTCTCCGTTACGGGTTGCCTGCTGAAGAGCCACAATCGTTTGCGGATTATAAAGGTGGCTTTCGGCAGTTGGACCCATGCGAAGCTTATGATTACCGACTGAATCAAGATGCTGGTTTACTGTAAGACCAGCCGGATCAAAGCCCTGTGAATGATGATAGATTACATCTTCTTCAATTTCTTTAAGACCAACACCGCCAACGCGGCTTACTGTATTTGTAAAGTATTTTTCTACTACGTCGGCTGCAATACCAACGGCTTCAAAAATCTGTGCAGACTGGTAAGACTGAATTGTGCTTATTCCCATTTTTGCGGCAATTTTTACAATTCCATTTATAATTCCCTTGTTGTAGTCATCAATTGCAGTGTGATAATCCTTGTCCAAAAGCTTCTGATCAATAAGCTCGGCAATTGCTTCATGTGCAAGGTACGGATTCACGGCTCGGGCACCATAGCTCAAACACATTGCAGCCTGGTGAACATCCCGCACTTCTGCGCTTTCCAGAATAATAGAAACAGCAGTTCTCTTTTTTGTTCGGATTAAATATTGTTCTACTGCACTAACAGCAAGAATGGCTGGAATTGCAGCATGGGTACAATCAACACCACGGTCGCTCAAGATTATAATGTTGTAGCCTTCTGCATAGGCGGAATCAATCTGTTCAAAAAGATTTTGAATGGCAGCTTCCAGAACAGGCTTATTCTGGGCCGGTGCCGGTAGTTCAAATAAAATAGAAATTGTCTTGGCTTTAAGACCCGGCTGGTTCAAAGCTGCAATTTTTATTAAATCGGTTCCAGTCAAAATTGGATTATTGATTTCGAGTACACGGCAGTTTTTGGCAACCGGCTCCAGAAGGTTTCCGTCTGTTCCAACATAAACGGTTGTGTCTGTTACAATTTTTTCGCGCAGACTGTCAATCGGAGGATTTGTTACCTGAGCAAACAGCTGCTTAAAATAACTGAACAGGCTCTGATGCTTTTCGCTCATTACCGCAAGAGGAGTATCTACACCCATACTTGCTGTTGGTTCAACACCATTTTTTGCAAGCGGCAGAACCATTTCATTTACATCTTCATAATTCCAGCCGAATGCGCGGTACAAAATATTTCTTTCTTCCAGGGTGTGAACAGGAATTTTTTTGTTAGGAATTTTAAGGTCGGCAAGATGAACAAGATTCATATCAAGCCATTCCCCGTAAGGATAAAGCTTTGCATATTCTGTTTTACATTCTTCATCGCTTATAATTTTTTTCTGAACAGTATCTACCAGAAGAATACGACCCGGCTGCAACCGCGACTTAAGCTTTATGTTTTCTTCCGGAATATCAAGGACGCCAACCTCGCTGCTCAAAATAAGCATTCCGTCTTTTGTAATGTAATAGCGGCTTGGTCTAAGTCCGTTTCGGTCCAAAGTGGCGCCAAGAAGGTCTCCGTCACTAAAAAGAATTGCAGCAGGTCCATCCCAGCTTTCCATCATTGTAGCCCAATAATGGTAAAAATCTTTTTTGAGCGGCATCATGTTGTCATCATGCTTCCAGGGCTCTGGTATACACATCATTACGGCAAGCGGGAGCGGAACCCCGTTCATCAAAAGAAATTCCAGCGTGTTGTCGAGCATTGCAGAATCCGAACCGGAAGTATCAACTGCAGGCAAAACCTTTTCCATCTGTCCGGCATTGAGCTTTGTAGAATGAAGGGTTTCTTCGCGTGCAAGCATACGGTCAACGTTTCCACGGATTGTATTAATTTCTCCATTATGTGCAATAAAGCGGTTAGGATGGGCGCGCTTCCAGCTAGGCTGTGTGTTGGTGCTGAAGCGTGAATGCACAATAGCCAGAGCCGACGCATATTCCGCAGACTGCAGGTCGCTGTAGAAAGTACGCAGCTCGTGCACAAGGAACATGCCTTTGTAAACGATGGTTCTGGAACTCAAAGAACAGACATAGGTTTCTTTGTTTTTTTCAAATTCCCTTCGCAGTATATAAAGCTTTCTGTCAAAGTCCAGGCCCTTCTGACAATCTGCAGGTTTTTCAATAAAGGCCTGCCAGATATTTGGCATGCAGTCGCGGGCTTTTTTACCAAGTACATCAGCATTTACAGGAACCTCGCGCCAGCCAAGAAATTTAAGCCCTTCTGTCTTGCAGCATTTTTCAAAACGGAGTTTTTCTTCTTCTGCAGGGGTAGGAAAAAAGAACATTCCAATTCCATACTCCCGTTCTCCAAGCTTTCCAACAAGTTCTGCGGCTGTATTTTTAAAAAAGTCGTGGCTTATCTGAACAAGAATACCAACTCCGTCACCGGTTTGACCGCTTGCATCTTTTCCTGCACGGTGTTCAAGTTTTTCTACAATGCTAAGGGCATTATCAACAATTTTGTGAGATTTTGTTCCGTCAATGTTTACAACGGCACCAATACCACAGGCGTCATGTTCAAATGCGGGTTCATACAAAGTTTTAGTTTCCATGTTCAGCTCCAAAAAAAGCAAAAGCTGCAGCTACAGAAACAATTTTCCTGAGCATGCAGCTTCATTGCCGACTTTGAGATTCAGATTTAAAACAAAAAAGGCCGTAGACAAAATTTCGTCCAAAATTCGAAATTCTATCTACGACCTCTTTGCCGTATTTCTTAAATAATACTGAATTTTTGCAAAATAAGTCAAGTAATATTATTTATAAAAAATGTATCCGCTTAAAGAATAACGATTAAACAGCTTTCGGCCTTCATTATATTTATATGAAATACCCGTAAAGCAAATGGAATAGTTTTCGTTTACCTCATACCACAAAAGCTCGTCTTCAGATAAATCAGAATCAAGAGAAAATAAGTATTCGGTAAGATCAAGGAAACCATATTTTGTTTCAATCTGAATATTCGGATATTCTTCTGCGTAGTCATCCCATTTGCCATCTTTCCACTGGCTTGAATATTCCGATATGCTGAACGGTACCATCTCATTAAAGCGTTCAATATTGATTCTTCCGTTGCGTGTAAAGGATTTAGAAAACTCAATCAGGGTTTCTTCATCGCGCTTTGTTTTAATTCCAAAAAGCTCATCAAACATCATTTTGTATGTATGGGCTTTTCCATCCTCGTATTCAGTTTTCATTGCCCAATCCGGCAGAGGCATAGAGCTTGTCCAGCTAAGATAACGGTAGCTTGAATACAAGGTTTCGCGATCTTCATCAGTAATTGTGGTTTCAAGTGCAGCCGGATCATAAATGCCAAGCGTGTCTGCTTCAGAATCATACAAATCATATTTGTTCAAAACCTTCATCATTCTTTTGAACTGACTTTTGTGTGCCATGTTTATAAGATTAAAAGGAGTAAGCGAATCAAACATAACAATAAAGGTCAGAACAAGAATTGCGTAGTGCGAAAATTTTCCTTTTTTAATAAAGGTAAGCGCAATAGTGATGATAGAAAAAATTATGAACAGAAGGCTTGAATAACGATAGCCGGTAAAGCCGTAAGCATTTACGCGGATAAAATATGCATAAACCTGAATGATAATCAACGGAATAAAAGGGAAGACTCCAAACTTGTAAAAAAACTTGATGACAGGAAGCTCATCGTATTCGCGCAGAATAAAATAAAACACAATGTAAAAGCACGAAGCAAAAGATACAAACCAGTTAATCTGGCCGTTTGGAAGTTTTAAAAGCACCAGCGCTTTTATAAGATAAATATAAAGAATAAAAAGCAGGATTGCAAAAACCGGGAACAGAATATAAAGCGCAATAACCTTAAAAGCCTTGCCCGAGCTTTCTTCCTGACGTCGGTAAAAAAGATAATAGCAGAAAACGTTTATGCCAAAAACAATAGAACAGAACAGGCTGCAGCATTCATAAACATCATAATCATCTGTATTCAAAATGAGGTTCTGGATGGCGTAAATCAAAAGACAGATTCCGCCCATAAGGATGAGCGTCATAAATAATGTAAACAGTGCATACTTAAAAACCAGCGAAAAATAAGTGCGGGACTTTTCCTTTGGAATAAAAAGATAAAGCGTAATTAAGATAACGGCACACAGGATTCCAAAATAATAAAGCTCTTCGTAAATGTTGTTTCCAAAGCCCCGGTATGAAAAAAATCCAAGCGCAAAGCCGACGCCTGCAGTGAGCGCCTGAAACAAATATTTTTTGAGGCAGGAAAGCTTTTGCGTAAGCAGTGTAACAGGAATTGCAAAAGCTGTTCCCATCAAAAAGGCAAGCGTAAGCTCTTCAAAAATATTTTTATCCAGATAAACATTCAACGCAGAAAAAACAAAGGCAATGCACGACGAAATAAAAATAACCTTGGCCATTCCAAGATAATCCACAGCCTGAGAAAGTGCTTCTTTAATTTTTGCTTTAAATTCTATTTTTTTCATAAGTTGATTTTAACATTGGTAGTGGGAAAACGCAAACCTTCCTTATTGACAAAACCCACAAGTTTGTTTAAAACTTTTTTAACGACAAAGAGGTCGTAGTTATAAATCCGCAAAAGGGCGGAGGTATAGCTACGGCCTTTTTTTTATGCCCTGGAGGTATTATGAAGTTTACAAAAATGCATGGTTGTGGAAATGACTACATTTATATTGACTGCACGGACGGTCAGGAAGTATGGGATGATTCGGAGCTTGCCCGAAAGCTTTCTGACAGACATTTTGGAATTGGCGGCGACGGTATTATTGTAATAAAAAGGGGTCAGACTGCTGATTTTGAAATGGTAATGTATAATGCCGACGGCAGCAGGAGCCAGATGTGCGGAAACGGAATCCGCTGTGTTGGAAAATTTGTTTATGATAAAGGCATAACCGGGGGCCGTGAATTTACTGTTGAATCTATGGGAGCTGTAAAAAAGCTTACAGTTGTTCAGGGTGAACCGGGAGATAAGGTTACACGTCTTAAGGTAGATATGGAAAAGCCGGTTCTTGCTGCAAAAAAAATTCCGGTGGCAAGTAGCAGCGTAGAGCCTGTAATCATGCAGCCTCTGGCTGTTCAGGGAAAAGAATACAAAATTACCTGTGTTTCTATGGGAAATCCTCATGCAGTTGTTTTTATTGACTGTAAACCAAGAGATTTTCCTGTTTGCGAGCTTGGGCCGTTTTTTGAAAATCATGAATTTTTCCCGGAACGAACAAACACAGAATTTGCTTTTGTAGAAGACCGACGCACAATCTGGATGCGGGTTTGGGAACGGGGAACCGGCGAAACCTTAGCCTGTGGAACCGGAACCTGTGCAACAGTTGTAGCTGCAATTTTAAACAACCTTGTAGATGCCGGAGAAAAAATTACCGTTCATCTTGTAGGCGGAGACTTGGAAATTGAATGGAGCGGAAAGCCGGAAGACAGCGTCTTTATGACAGGTCCTGCTCAGACAGTATTTACAGGAGAAATAGACTTATGAAAATTAATAAAAACTTTTTAGACCTGGAAGAATCTTATCTTTTTTCTACGGTAAATAAAAAAACTCGGGAATTTGCAGCAGCTCACCCGGATGCAGACATAATAAAGCTTTCGATTGGTGATGTTACGCGGCCAATCTGTCCTGCAGTAATTGATGCAATGCACAAAGCTGTAGACGAAATGGCAGACGAGAAAACCTTCCGTGGATATCCTCCAGAGCAGGGTTATGATTTTGTGCGCCAGAAGATTCTGGAAAAAGATTATCTTGAACGCGGCATAAGCTTACAGCTGGACGAGATTTTTCTTTCTGACGGTGCCAAATCCGACTGCGGAAACATTGGAGATATTTTTGCAACCGACAATACTGTTGCAATCTGCGATCCTGTGTACCCGGTTTACATAGACACAAACATAATGAACGGCCGCAAAAACAAAATAATAATTTTGCCCTGCAGTGCAGATAACGGATTTTTGCCGGAGCTTCCGGCTGCCGGGGCATCTGTGGCAGACATAATTTATTTGTGTTTCCCGAACAATCCTACAGGTACTGTTGCTTCAAAAGACTATCTTAAAAAATGGGTAGATTACGCAAATGCAAATCACAGCCTTATTCTTTATGATTCTGCCTACGAAGCATTTATTACAGATCCTGCAATTCCAAAATCTATTTATGAAATTCCTGGTGCAAAATCTTGCGCAATAGAGCTCCGTTCGTTTTCTAAAACTGCAGGCTTTACGGGGCTCCGATGCGGTTATACAGTTGTTCCGCATGAGCTTGTTTTTGAAGGAACAGAGCTTAATAAATTGTGGTTTCGCCGTCAGTCAACCAAATTTAACGGAGTTTCGTATATTACTCAGAAGGCTGCAGAGGCGGTATATTCAGACCAAGGCCAGAAGCAGATTCAGGAAAATCTTATGTTTTACCGCGAAAACGCAAAGATTATTTTTGAAGGCGTAACTGCTGCAGGCTTTAAAGCATTTGGAGGAGAGCATTCTCCTTATGTGTGGCTCAAGATCCCGGAAGGCTTTACAAGCTGGAGCTTCTTTGACGAGCTATTGGAAAAGTGTAATGTTGTTGGAACTCCAGGAAGCGGATTCGGCAAGATGGGAGAAGGTTATCTTAGACTAACAGGCTTTGGTAGCCGCGAGCGTACAATAGAAGCAATCGAACGAATTAAAAAAACTTTTGGAAAAAAATAAAAAATTTTTAAAAAATATGTTGACATATTTTTTATGAAGTTATATAAAGGAAATATCAAACGGCAATGAGGTCGCAGAAGGATATTTCTGCGACCTTTTTGTTTTTATAAGAATTCTGGCAAAGGCGCTGTGTTTTTTCCTGGGAGACGTCCCGGGAATATAAGCACAGCGCCTTTTCTATTTTGAGAGGAAAAACTATGGATGAAGTAACATCAATTTTTGGAGAAAACGTTTTTAACGAAACGATTATGAAGGCTCGGTTGCCAAAGGAAACTTACAAGCAGCTGATGAAAACAATCGAAGGTGGAGAAAAGCTTGAACCTTCTGTTGCGACAGTTGTTGCTAACGCAATGAAAGACTGGGCAATCGAAAAAGGTGCAACCCACTTTACACACTGGTTCCAGCCGCTCACTGGTGTTACTGCCGAAAAACACGACAGCTTTATCCAACCAATCGACGGTGGAAAAGTTATCATGGAATTTTCGGGCAAGGAGCTTGTTCAGGGTGAACCTGATGCTTCGAGCTTCCCAAGTGGTGGAATCCGTGCAACCTTTGAAGCCCGCGGTTATACAGCCTGGGATCCGACTTCGTTTGCATTTATAAAGGACGGAACTCTTTGTATTCCAACCTGCTTCTGTTCTTACACAGGAGAAGCATTGGACAAAAAGACTCCGCTCCTCCGCTCAATGGAAGCAATCAGTAAACAGGCTGTTCGTGTGCTTCATATGTTTGAAGGAAACGAAGCTGTTACTTCTGTAAAGACAACAGTAGGACCTGAGCAGGAATACTTCCTTGTAGACAAATCTGTTTATGATCAGCGCGAAGACTTGATTTATACAGGCCGTACACTCTTTGGAGCAAAATCTCCAAAAGGACAGGAGCTCGAGGATCATTACTTTGGTATGATTAAACCACGTGTTCAGGACTTCATGAAGGATTTGAACAAGGAATTGTGGAAGCTTGGAATTCTTGCCAAGACAGAACATAACGAGGTTGCTCCTGCTCAGCACGAGCTTGCACCAATTTTTAATACAACAAATATTGCCTGTGACCACAACCAGCTCATGATGGAAATTATGAGAAAGACTGCTTCTAAACATGGAATGGTTTGTCTGTTGCACGAAAAACCATTTGCAGGTGTAAACGGAAGCGGTAAGCACAACAACTGGTCTATAAGCACAAACACAGGAAAGAACCTGCTTGATCCTGGAGCAACACCGGAAAGCAACGCTCAGTTCCTTATTTTCCTTTGCGCTGTAATTAAGGCTGTTGATGAGCATCAGGATCTGCTGCGTATTTCTGTTGGTACTGCAGGAAACGACCACCGTCTTGGAGCAAACGAGGCTCCTCCTGCAATTATTTCTATGTTCCTTGGTGATGAGCTTAGCGCTATCCTTGATTGTCTTGAGCAGGGAAAACCATACGGTACACACGCAAAAGAAAAAATGCAGATTGGTGTTACTGTCCTTCCTGACTTCAACAAGGATACAACAGACCGAAACAGAACGTCTCCGTTTGCATTTACAGGAAACAAGTTCGAGTTCCGTTCTCTTGGTTCAAGCGATTCAATTGCCTGTGCCAACATTATGCTCAACACTGTTGTTGCAGATTCTTTGTGTGAGTTTGCAGATCAGCTCGAAAAGAGCAAGGATTTCCAGAAAGATCTTCATGAATTGATTTTGAAGACTATCCGCGAACACAAGCGCATCATCTTTAACGGAAATGGTTATGATGAATCTTGGGTTAAGGAAGCCGAAAAGCGTGGTCTTTTGAACCTCAAGACAACACCGGAAGCTTTGAAGTATTTCCCTTCTGCCGAAAACCGCGCTCTGTTCAAAAAACACGGTGTATTCAGTGATTCAGAGGTTTCAAGCCGCTTTGAGATTCAGAATGAAAACTACTCAAAGATTATCAGCATAGAAGCCCTTACAATGATTGATATGACCCGCAAGCTTTATCTGCCTGTTTCAAGTGCATATTCAAAGCAGCTGGCCGATACAATCAACGCTAAAAAGGCCTGTGGAATTTCTGATGAAGGATTTGAAGGAGAACAGCTCAAAAAAGTCAGCGCACTTACAAGCTGCATTTACAAAAAGCTTGGTGCCCTCGAAAAAGCTGTATCTGATTCAAAGAGCGTAGACGGTGCTTCTGAAGTAGCAATGTTCTACAAAGATACAGTAATTCCTGCAATGAACGAGCTTCGTGCTAACGTTGATGAAATGGAAGGTCTTGTGCCAGAAAGCCAGTGGCCTGTTCCAAGCTACGGAAAAATGCTGTTTAGCGTTAAATAAACTGTAAAGAATCATAAAAGCCCGAGCTGTTACAGCAAATTGTTGTGACAGCTCGGGCTTTTTTTTGCCAAAAATAGAAATGGTGTGATACAATATAAGACACTATTCGGAGGCTATTTTGAAAAAAGTATTATTCTTTTTCTTATTCGTTGTTTTTACAGCAGGTTCTATTTTTGCTTTTGAAACACGGGATGTTAATTTATCTATTATTGCAGGAACAAAATCAGATTCTGCAGACTGGACAATTTATTATGATACTGATGGCAATATAAAAATTGGAGAAATTAATCCGGGCGATAAGTTCAAAACAAAAGAAATTCGCGTTGAAGTTATTGAAGACTATTATTGGAGGAGTAGTTATCAAATCTGGTGCAACGTTCAAAAAAACGACATAGACGGATGGGTGCTGATAAAAGAGGTTTCAGAAAATCCCTATGAAAATGGAAACTGGACTTTTTTAGAAACGCTTCAAAAAGGCAAAAAGAATTATTATGTTTATAAATATGAAAGCTCTTCAATTAAAGTAATTGATAATGTTTGGTTAAGAAAAACTCCATGGGTAGCAGATGATAATAAACTCCCCTTAATCAAAGGAAAAGGCGCTCATAAAGATGTCCGCCCCTTGAAGATTGTAAAACAAAAAGACATTCAGGTTGATGATGGTGAAACAATAGAAAATCACTGGTTGTATGTTGATTATGAAGGACAAAAGGGATGGATTTTTGGTGGATATACAACAGATAGTAATGGAAGAGCCGTAAATTATTTTGCTCCGGAAGAAGTTGTTCTTGAAGCTTTTGATGCAAGTATAGTTAAAGGAGTTTCGGGAGCTGCTGTTATAAAAATTGTATACCTTGTGCTCAAGATTTTATTGATTGCCGCAGTTGTTTTTGTCTGTGTCTTCCTGTTAATAAAATTTCGAAAAAAGCTGATTCCGCGTTTTCATAAAAAAGCCGCTCCTATAGAAAACGAAGAAGCCGCTCAGGATATAGAAGCAAGACAAAAAGAAAATGACGAATTTGAAAAACAGAAATTCTTTAAAGAAAAAGAAGAGCTCAAAATTCATGACAGAATTTCTGCAATCTTAAAATATATGAATGAAGGCTTGTACGGAAAGGAAGAAGTAATCAGACTTACACTTCTTTCTGCAATTGCCGGAGAAACAATATTTTTTATGGGACCTCCGGGAACTGCAAAGTCAATGATTGCAAGACGAATGCAGCTTGCCTTTAGTGATAATACTTCCTGGTTTGAATATTTGATGAGCCAGTTTTCTACTCCGGATGAAATCTGTGGACCAATTTCGCTTAGAAAGCTCGGACACGATAAATATGTGCGATTAACAAATGGTTATCTTCCAAAAGCAAATATTGCTTTCCTTGATGAAATCTGGAAGAGTGGACCTGCAATTTTGAATACGCTCTTAACAATCATAAATGAAAAAATTTATCACAACGGAAACAAGCCGGAGAAGGTTCCATTAATTGCCCTTGTTGCAGCTTCAAACGAGTTCCCGGAAAAGAACAAAGGCCTCGAAGCTCTCTGGGACCGTTTTACAATTCGTGTAATGGTAAATCCTTTGCAGAATGATGAGGATTTCTTTAACATGGTAAGCCGCACCGGCGAAACTCACAAACCAAATTTTAAATATAAATCTTATCTGCTTACAAAAGACGAAGTCTGGGATTTTCAGAAAAAGATAGCCAAAATAAAACTGCCGGAATATATCGAAGATCTTATTAAAACAATTCGTCTTGAGCTGGTTTCTAAAAATCAGGAAAAGAACAGAAAGGATGATGAAAAATATTATATCTCTGACCGCAAATGGAAAAAGATTGTAAATGTACTCAAAGCTTCTGCTTTCTTAAACGGACGCGATCAGGTAGATTTAATGGATTGTAAACTCATCGGTTACTGTATCTGGGGAACCGAAGCCCAAAGAAAAGAAAGTGCCACACTTATTGAAGATGTAATCAAGGGTGATGATATACACGTGCTTACTTCGGTCGCAGGACTTAAAAAACAGATTGAACAGTTTAAGAAGGATGTTCAGGGCTTGAATTCTGCAAATGTAAGCGATTTTATCATAAGTAATGCGCGCGAAAATATTACAGATAAGCAGTATCGTCCTCTGGAAGGAAAAATTATTAAAGAGATAAAAAAGATTGAGCAGATGCAGACAAAGGAAGCAGCTCATATTGAAGGCAACCTCTTTGTAGATGAGTCGTTCAAAAAGATTGTTCTTGGAAAGCTTGATAAGGAACGGGAAGGGCTGGAAGATCTTAAGCTTGAACTCGAAAAGATTCATCATAGTTTTGATCCGGATTCAGACATTTTTGAAAAATAAAAAATTATGGACCGCTATTTATATTATCAGATAATATCGATTGCAAAAAAAATTCAGCAAAGTTATCCCACCCCTCCGGCTTCTAAAAAGCTGGGCAGAAAAAATATAACTGCGCTCAATAATGATATTAAAACCTTGTGTCAGTTGATTGACCGCGCAAATCCAGATAATTTTTCTTTTTCGGAAGTATATTTTTCAATCAAGGATGATTTTACCGGTTTTACAAATTTTTATTCTTTTTCGGAGCTGGACAGAAACTACCGTAAAGCTTTTAGCATTCTGGACAGGGCAATTGTTGAAAGCTATAACAAAATTAATGAAAGCAATTCTGAAAATGAAAAGTTTTCGCAGTTTGAAAAATTTGGAACCGCAGAAGACACCGAGTTCAACCGCAAAAAAACTCTGGATTTTATAACTCAAAGGCTTGATTCAAAGCTGCCCTTGGATGTTCCAATGGGCAATTCACAGTGGAAAGATTCGTTGTCACAAATTCTTGGCGGAGACAAAGAATATAAAAAAGAGTTTGAGTTTGTAAAAACGCACAAACAGCTTAAGGTTTCGGTAACAGAAGAAATCCTAAAATGGATGGAAGAAACAAAATCAAAATTGATTACCGAAAATCCTTTTAAGGACCAGGAAACCCTGCTGTTGGAACTGGAAAAGCAAAAACCCGAACAATTTGTTACTGACTTTAAAAAAATCACCACAAAGGTAAAAACTTTATGCAAAGACATTTCAATAGATTTTAAATTTTATGAGTCACAGATTGCTTCAGGACGATTTAAACCTGCTGTTCTTTTAAGAAACTTTTGCAAGGAATTAAGGCAGGCAATAGTCGTAAAGAAAACCGAATGGGAATTAAATCAAATCGATGAATACCGTAAGGAATTTATACAGGAGCTTTATGAAAAAGTTCGTAACTTTGGAAAGCTCGAAGGTATTGTTTCCCTGTTTTCTGACCAGTTTGGAGTTTTGTGGGATCTTTCGCAGGCTCCTTTTTCGGACTATGGCTTTGAGGTTTTAAAAGAGTTTGCAGATATTCTTGAAAACGAAAAAGGTCTTCAGGAGCTTGCAGAATTAATTGGCCGTCACGACAAAGAAGAACAAAGTTACCGTAAAGAAATAATTTCGAGACTGGTTACTGAATTTGAATATAAACCAAAGCCTGCGTTTAAGGGAGAAATTTCTGGCCTTAAATTGGGAAATGATTTGACTGCTGTTTTGCCGGGAGAGCTTGCGCTTTATAAAAATCCCAAAACAAAAAAACTTTTTATGCTTAAGTATGCGCAAAAGCAGCTTTTGTCTTATGCCTATCAGAATATGATGCCGGTTGGAAAAGACAAAACAATTGAAGAAGAGGTTTCTGTAGCCGAAGAAGAAAACAAGGGACCAATTATTCTTTGTATTGATACAAGCGGTTCCATGAATGGGTCTCCGGAACGCGTTGCAAAAACAATTACATTTGCAATTATAAAAAGAGCAATAGAGGAAGACCGAGGCTGTTATTTGATTTCGTTTTCTTCTGGGATTGAAACTACTGACCTGGGGCGGCTTTCTAAGTCAAATGCGATTGAAGAACTCATTCATTTTCTTAGGATGAGCTTTAACGGTGGAACAGATGCGGGGCCTGCACTGGAACATTCTCTTGAGATGATCAAAGAAAAAGAATGGAAGAATGCAGACGTTCTTATGGTTTCGGATTTTTGTATGGATTCAATAGATTATGAACTGGAAGAGCGTATTCAGGAAGAACAGAAAAACGGGTCTAAATTTTTTAGTCTTGTTATAAGCTCCTACGGGAATGAAAGTATCATAGACTGCTTTGACCAGAACTGGGAATATAATCCGGAAGCTGATGATTCAATGAAAAATCTTGTTCGAAGAATGCATGAAGACTGGCAATAAATTTATAATTTTTTTGAATTTATATTGACACATTTTTTATAAAGTTGTATAACACTAAATATCAAACGACAAAGAGGTCGCAGGAAATCCCTGCGGCCTCTTTTTATTTAAGGCGGCGAAGATGTCGACACAGGTGCACAGTGTCTGATATCTCCGCCGTTTTTTTTTGGCCCCCCAGCGGGCTTACTCAGGAGGTTTATATGAGTGAAGTATGGAGCGTATGGTTCCTGATTGGTGCTGCACTGGTATTTTTTATGCAGTGCGGTTTTGCGATGGTTGAAACAGGATTTACAAGGGCTAAGAACGCCGGAAATATCATAATGAAAAACCTTATGGATTTTTGTATTGGTACACCGATGTTCATGCTTTTGGGTTTTGGCTTGATGATGAGCGAAAACTATTTCTTTGGCCTGATAGGTAAGCCAAACATGCAGTTGTTTACAAACTTTGCAGAACTGGACTGGTCAAGCTTTGTATTCAACTTAGTTTTCTGTGCCACAGCCGCAACAATCGTTTCCGGTTCAATGGCAGAGCGTACAAAGTTCAGCGCTTACTGTATTTATTCAGCAGTAATTTCTGCAGTGGTTTATCCGATCGAAGCCGGTTGGGTTTGGAACTCTCAGGGCTGGCTTGTTCAGCTTGGCTTTGTTGATTTTGCCGGTGGTGCTGCAATTCACTCGGTTGGTGGTACAGCAGCTTTAATTGGTGCAATCTTCCTTGGACCACGTATCGGTAAGTATGACCGCGATGCCAACGGTAAGGTAACTAAGGTTCACGCTATTCCAGGTCACTCTTTGACACTTGGTGCTCTTGGAACCTTTATCCTCTGGTTTGGATGGTACGGCTTCAACGGTGCTGCCTGTACTCAGCTGCTTGGAGTAGGTGGTCTTGCTGCAGTATTCACTACAACAACAATTGCTCCAGCTGTTGCAGCTGTAACAACAATGATTTTTACCTGGATTAAGAACGGTAAGCCTGATGTTTCCATGACCCTCAACGCTTCGCTTGCAGGTCTTGTTGCAATTACACCAACCTGTGCTACTGTAGATGCCTTAGGTGCAAGTATCATCGGTATTGTTGCCGGTATTATCGTAGTAATTGTTGTAGAGCTTCTTGACCTTAAGCTCCATATTGATGACCCGGTTGGTGCCGTAGCAGTTCACCTTGCAAACGGTATCTGGGGTACCTTGAGTGATGGTTTGTTCAACGTTGAAAGCGGTGTATTCTACGGTGGCGGATTC
>JAEEGK010018379.1_pt1 | contig 15135 bp, 13 predicted proteins | sample 8958771 | NCBI WGS metagenome assembly JAEEGK01 (sample SAMN16246547, study PRJNA631951) | gut metagenome | biome: gut microbiome; feature: rumen; material: SC-attached | host: Bos | place: Iran: Karaj | collected 2018-10 | reverse complement strand
TACTTTTCTTGTCGGATTTTTAGAATGAAGAGATCAATGTTCTTATCCCATTTTTATTATATTATTATTTGCAGAAGAAGTATTTTTAATAATTTTATTTGATTTTATTTTTTTTTTGAATTTAAGTATTTAACTTTCGAAGCATTTTTTTTTTATTATATTATATTTTTTATATATTTTAAAATAATAATTTTTTATTTGAATTCAAAAAAATTTTTTGAATAAAACTGATATACAAAATAATAATATAAAATCAGATGCAATTTTTTTATATAAAATAAATGCAATTTTTTTTTGTATTTTTTTTTTTAATTTTGTTTTATTATTTTGTTTTTTGTTTTTTTAATATTTTTTTGAATTTATATTTTTTTATATTTTTTATTTTTTTTTTAAATTTTATAATGAAGTGGAAAACTTTAAAAGGATATTATTTTCAAAATTTTATGGATGAAATTGAACAAGTTAGAAATGAATATATGGAATTAATAAAAAATATTCAAACAACAAAAAAAGAATCATATAGAAAAGAATTTTTAAATTTAAGAAAAAGTATTGAAGAAAGAATAGCAGAAATAGATGCTTTTTTAGAAGATAATTTTGATAAACCATATGTATTAAATTTTGAAAAAGGGAAAATTAAATTAAGAAAAATATTATTAATAACACCAAGTGATAAATTAAATACTACAACAATGGATAAATATTATAAAAATATTGATATTAATTTAAATACTTTAAAAGACATTAATGATGATAAATTAAAAGAAGAAACTCCAATTTATAATATAGTCCCAAAAGAAATGAATAAATTATTTATTTTATTAGATAAAAAAGAAAAAGAAGAAAAATTAAATAAATCAAATGAAAAACTTAACAATAAAAGTAGGAATTTAAATTTGAATACTTCAAAAAAAAAAACAGATTATACATCATTTAAAACATTTAAAAGTTTTAAAAATAAAGAAAAAACAATAAATAATTTAAAAAATGAAAAAGAGAATAATAGTAATAATTCAAAAAAAAAAGTAGTTGATTTTAATAACGAAAATACTACACATAAAATAAAATCATTTAGAAAACAAGCTTCAATAATGTCAACAATAAAAAAAGTTATTCAAAAACCAGAAAGTCCAAAAAATTCTTTTTTTCAACCTGCAAGAGAAGCAATTGTAAATACATCAAATAGGAATTTTTTTAAAGTTGAAAAAAATAAAAAAAAAAAAGAAGGAATAAGTAATTTTACTATTAATGATAATAATCCAGTTTCTCCTATTCAAAATAAACAAGAACTTAATAATGAATTTCAAAAAGAAGAAAATGATTTTTTTAGTAATGAAGATGAAGATGATACATATCTTTCTAATTTAATTAAAAAAACTTCAATTAATGATAAAAAATCATCAAAATTTTATCAAAATGAAAAAGAAAAAAATAAAAATAATAATATTAATTTAGAGAAAGAATTAAATATAAATTCTTTTAATAAACCAAATAAAATTATAAAACAAAATGAAAATGATATTCAAAGAATGTCATTTTCACCTTTTGGAGAAGAAAATAATTCAAAAACAATAAATTTAAAAAAAGAGTTTTATAATTATTATGCAGAAGATGATTCAAATACAAATGAAAATGAAATAATTAATTTTTCATCATCATCAGAAGTAGTATCATATATTGATGAAAAAGAAATAATTATAAAATTAATATTAAATCCAAAAGAATATGGTCTTTTATTAAAAGAAAGAGCATATAAAGCATTTATAATAACAGAACATAATTAATTTTTTTAATATATTTTTAATATAAATAAATTCTTAATTAAATAATATCTTAATAAATGCAGAAACATACTTTAATATGTATGTTAAAAATTGCATTTATTCTCTCTTTTATTCAATCAATAAAATGTTATACTGAAAACAATAAAAATGATTTTTCAAAAAATGAAAATTTAATTTATTTAACTATTCAATTTTGTCAATCTTGATCTTATAAAAGTTACTTCATGGAAATTGAACAAATCATGAAGAATAATTTTAAAAATGTAATAGTTAATGGAGAAGAATATCCTTTATCTTCATTAAGAAAAACATTATCATATTCAATAATGGGAATACAATTTTTAATATTTACAATATTAATATTAATAAATGTAATGAAACCATTTTTAACTTCAATAATTCCAAATAATTTAATTGATTGGATTGGAGAGAATAAATTACGTACTTTCTTTTTAACTTTTATACTTGGTAATTTTTTACAAAATCAAATTTATAATACAGGTGCTTTTGAAATATTTTATAATGGACAACAAATTTGGTCTAAATTAAATAGTGGTAATGTTCCTAATATTAATAATTTAATACAAATTCTTTCTCAAAAAGGTGCTCATTTTAATAAAATTTAAAATTAAGAAGTTTATATTTTTTTGATATATTAGAATAAATAATATAATTTATACTTTTATTTAACTCTTTATGTGATAATTTGAATATAAAATAAAAATTGTTATTCAAATTTGAAAAATTGAGTTAAGTAAATGTATTTTTATTATCTTATATTTTTATTTTATTATCAAACTAATTTTTTAAAATTAACATTTTTAATTTTCCAATCTTGACTTTTTTTATCTCTTTCTAAATTTAAAATAACAAACTCACCATCATATAAATTCCCTGGATTAATAATACATTTATTACCAATATAACTAAGTCCTTTTCCACAATTATTATTTCCATGAATATTCAAAATAATATTTTTATTATTAAATAATTCCTTTTCAAATTGTTTACTCCCATTAAAAACAATAGAATTATTATTCAAATTAAAATATGTAGTAGAACTTGAAAAAGGACCCATATTTGAAATAACAATAAATTTAATATTTTTAGTACTATTATTTTCCTTTATTTCTTTTTCTAATTCAGAAAAAGCTTGTTTAAATTCATTAATAAATAATTTATCACTACCATAATATTTAGAATTATTATCATTATAAGGAAAACCACTTGAATATTCATAATCAAAATTATAATTTTTAAAAGGTTTCAAAAAACAATTTTCATTATTATAAGTATTAATAAAAGTTGGTATTGAACCACCCATTCCAAAAACATATAAATCATTTGCTAATTTTAAATATTTTTTATGTAAATTAGTTGATTTCATTGTTAAAACTGGAGAATTTGTTGCAAATAATGTAATTGGATCTGTACATCCTCCTATATAATACATATTTAAATTTATATTTTCTAAAAATGTTATTAATCCTGTTATTTCTGCTTCACTTTTTGGTATTATTTCTTCTTTGTTTTGTGTTCCTTGTTTTAAATTTAAAAAATTTCCTACAAAAAATATATAATCGAAATATTCTAAATTTGATAATTGCCATTCTTTTAATTTTTCTACAAACATAAAATTTGATTTTATATTTCCTACTATTAATATTCGAAGTTTTGAAACTTTTAATCTTTCTTCTTCGTTTGATGAAAGAAACATTTCTTCAAATGTTTTTGTTTCTGACATTTTATAATAAAAAATTTGAATTTTATATTTTTGTTTTTAATTTAATTATTTAAAAAATAGATAATATAATTTTTATTAATTTTAAATTTATTTTTTATTTATTGTTTTCTTACTTGAAGTTTTATTAATTCCTTTAGAAATTATATTTTGTTTATTATTATTAACAGTAACACTTGGTCCACTAGGAGCAACTAAAGGTTTCTTTTTAAGATTATTATTATTATAATTATTATTATTATTTCCAACATTTACATTTTTCTTAATTGAATTATTAATATTTGAATTAGAAATATTTTTATTATTAACCATAATATTAGTATTAGAAACAGTTGAATAATTTGATATTTTAGAAGGACCATTATTCATATTCATATTAAAAATATTTTGTTGTTGATATGATGGATTCATAAAACCAGAATTATTAAAAGAATCTTCTTCCATCATAGAACCAGGGCTTTGCTTAATTGCACTAAATTCATTTTTAATATTAGCCAAATCTAATAATTAATAAAAAAAATTAAAACTTACTCTTTTGCATTTCATCATAATAACTTTGAGAATTATTTTGAGGAAAATGACTAATTGGTTGTATATCTTGAGGAAAATTATTATTTTGAATATAATTTCTTTCAACTGGATTAGTTGGAATTAAATTATAAGGTCTACTATTTAAATCATCACCTAAATCATTATCATTAAATACATCAACATGTTCAGTATCATGTATTTCCATATTATATTCTTCATTATTTGAATTAATTAATAAATTATTTTTCATATTCATTGGAACTGAACTTGCATTTACCCAATTAGCATCTTTAACAACTGGATTATTATTATTAATTAACATTTCATTATTTGGTTGAAAACTTTGATTAACTTGTAAATTATTATTATTTGAATTTATTGTTTTATTATTATTATTATTATTAATATTTTTATTTTGATTAATATTTCCAGTTAAATTTAAGTCATTTACTATATTTGAAGCTGTATTTGATACTAAATCAGTTTTTATTTGATTTGTATCTAAAACATTCATTGCTTCCATATTCATTGCCATTACTCCTCTCATTACTACTTTTTTTAAATTTTCTTGTATTAAATTACGTGATGCTAATAATTGTTCATTTCTTATATTTGCTTCTGATAATTTGTTTCTTAAATCTGATATTTCTTTTCCATAATATTGAGCCATTTCATTTAATTTATCTTGACATTCTTTCTCTTTTGCTGATACTATTTTATATATTTTCATTTCTTTCCAATTTCTTTTTAAATTATCAAATATAAAATGTTTTAAATTATCATTATAACGTTTTTTAATTTTTTTTTCTTTATCTTTTTTTAATTTCTTTTTATCATGATATTTTTTTAATACATTATAAAAAGCAAGTGATTTTAATTTTTTAGAATATAAATTATATTTTTGTCTAAAAATAATATCATTAATTCTTTCTTTAATAATAATTTGTGAATTTAATAATTTTTGAGTTTTTGCTAAATCATCTTTTAAATGTTCAATTAAATCACTTTTTGTACTTAATAAAGCATCACATTTTTGTCTTTCACTTTCAATAACAGATTTTTGTTCAATTAATAAATTTCTTTTAATACTCATAAAATCTTTTAAAGTATCAGTTCTAAAATTTTTTATCATAATATCTAATCTTCTTTTAAAATTTTCAACATCTTCATCAATTATTTGAACATGATGATAAGTTTCTTGATTATTATTTGATTCATTTTGTCCACTTGGTTGTGGAATATTAGATAAATCATTATCATTTAAATCCATATTAGAAAGATTTACTTCTAATATGTTATTATTTAAATTTTGAGAATTTGTATTTTTTTGAAGTATTTGATTTAAATTTTCATTTTCATTATTTATTTTTGATATTTGACCAAAGTTATTATTTGAATTTGTTAATATTACATCTGATTGATTTGGTATTATATTTGAATTATTATTTTGATTTATTTCTTCTTCATTTTCATCTTTGTCAAATGATTCATCTTCAATTTTATATTTTTGAATATGTTCCATTTTAAATTAAATAAATAATATATTAAATTTTTTTTTAATTATTTATTGTATTTTACTATTAGAGTAATTAATTTTTTTATTTTTTTTCATTTTATAATTACAATAAATAAATATTATATTGCTTAAAAATATTTTGTTTATGTATAAATTAATTTTTACTACAACACGTAAATTTTACTTCATTTTTATTTTTATGTGTTTTAGATGTCATATTATTATTTATATTTTCATTCATATTTTTCATTTTTTTCATTTTTTCAGAAATTTTTTCACAATTTTCCTTTAATTTATTTACATTTTGTATATTCTCATTTTTAAAAGATTTATTATTTGAATTTTCCATTATAAAACCATTGTCTAAATAATTCGTTCTATTATATTGATTTGAATTTGTTTTACTTATAATATATTCTGTACTTGAATTTTGATTTTTATGATTTTTAATTATTTTGTTAAATATAAAATATTCATCTTTTTGTTGAGTAAAATAGTCATTTTGTTTTTTATTTTTATGTTTAAATAAATTTGATATATTATTTAATCTAAAGTATAATTATAAAAAAATAAATTGTTTACTCATCTTTGTCTATTTTTTCATTTTGATTATTTAATTCTTCTCTATCTGATTCAGTTAAATTTAACATTATATTTTCTATATTATTAAAATTTTCATCATTATTATTTATTGTTTTTGTTTTAATCTTTTTAAAGTTATTTTGATTATCATTTTTTGAATTTTCAGAATTTACATTCTTTATTTGCTTCATTCTTATTATTATTTTATTAGTTTATTTTGTTTGTTTTTTATTTTTAAATTGAAATAAATTTATTATTAAATATTTAATTTTCATTTAAATCTTTTTTTAAATTAAAAATAAAATATATTGAAAACAATTATTATTAAATTTTTAAATGAAAAAATATCCCAAAAAAATATATGATATATATAAATTATTTATTCTTTGTAAAAAATATTTTCATTATCTACAACATTATAAACGTCAATCATAAAATTATTTGTACTTTTCATACAATCATTGATTTCATTTTTTTTAGTGCCAATTCCTTTATTTATACTTGTTCTCATTGAACCAATTCTTCCTAAATTTCTAGTACTTTTAGAAATTAATAAATTTAATTTTTGAATTTCATTTTCATAATGTTTTGTTTTATTTAATAATTCAAAAGTTTCACCTTTTATTAACATTGTTTCTTTTCTTAAATTTTTTATTTTTCCTGGAATTATTTGAATAGCATTTCTAATCTTTTTTAAATTAATTGAATTTTGTTTTCTTTCTTTTGAAACTGATTCAATTTGTTTTTTAATATTATCATTTTCACAAATTGTTTTACTATTTGAAATATTTGATTTATTTAAATTTCTTCTTGATTGATTTAATTCAAAATTTAAATGAGATAAACTTTCTGTTAAAGTATTTATTTTATTTTTTTTTTCAATTAATAAAGAAGCATTTCTTTTAAAACCTTTATTATTTATTTCATCAATTAAGTTAGATAAATTTTTTAAATTATCATCATATTCATTTTTTGCTTTTTTAACGTCATTATCATTTATTTTTTTATTCATATTATCTTGACTAATACATCTTAGAAATTGATTCATATATTTTTTTTTAAAAGAATTTTTTTTCTTATTTTTATTTTGTTCAAAAGAAAAATTTTTTAATTCAGAAGAATGAGAATAAGAACATAAAAGTGGATTTAAATATTTTTTTTCAAATTTAATTAAATTTTCAAAAGGTTCATAAGAAATTTTATTTTTAATTTTTTTTTGAAAATTATCATTATTATTATCTCTTTTTCCTCTATTAAAAATAATTGATTTAATACTTTTTTTACTATGATTACTATTTATACTTTTCTTATCGATTTTTGAATAATTTGGTGTATCTCCTAAAGTTGAATTATGTGAAGGTGATAATGAATTTTCTAGTCCTATTTTTATTATATTATTATTTGTAGAAGAATTATTTTTAATAATTTTATTTGATTTTATTTTTCTTTTTTTGAATTTTTGATTTGATGGAGTATTTAACTCTCTAAGCATTTTTTTTATTCTAATTTATTGTTTAATTTTATATTTAAAATATTTTTTTTTTATTTGAATTCAAAAAAATATTATGAATAAAAATGATATACAAAATAATAAAATAGAATCAGAAGCAATTATTTTATATAAACCAAATCCAATAATAAAAAAATTAACACCAAAATCTAAACTTGATAAATGTATAGAAACATTTGAAAAAATTATTCAAATAATATTTAATTTAGTATCAAAATGGGTAAATATAATTGGTCCTTGTTTTATAATTGCATTTTTTTGCTTTTTTATTACTGTAATATTATCTTTTATTTCAAATTTAATTCCATATTGGCTTTCTAAACCAAAAACAATAACTTCATATTTTATAATAATAATTATTTTTCCATTATTCTTAATATCATATTTTGAAATGATTTTTAATTATACTTTGGTTGCTTTAATCAAACCAGGTTCAGTTAAAGATATAAGAAATAGTAAAAAATTTAAATATAAATTAAATCCATATTATACTAGATTAATAAATTTAAATTATATTTTAAAAGAAAGTAATTTTGATAATTCAATAAATCCAAAATTTAATTTTTGTAATATTTGCAATGAAATAAAACCTTTAAGAACTCATCATTGTACAATTTGTAATGAATGTATATTAAGAATGGATCATCATTGTCCTTGGATTAATAATTGTGTTGGATTAAATAATTATAAATATTTTGTTTTATTTCTTTTTCATTTATGGTTTGTATGTGTTGAAAATACTATAATGAGTGTTTATTTATTTTTTAGTTCTGAAGATAATTATACTGAACATTTTACTTTTGTTACTATTTTATGTATGGCTGGCATTTTTATAAGTACTTTTTTCAATATTTGGTATTGGAATATTATTTTTAATAATGATACTTCAATTGAATTTTGGACTAGAAAAATTAAAACTAAAAATATATTAATTAAATCTTTTTCATTATCAAATTATAAAGATAATTTATTTATTACTTTTTGTCACAAAAATTTATTTAGAATTATATATTTTCCTACTATTAAAAGTTTAGATTTAAGTGGATTAGAATGGTCAAGATTAATTGATAGAGATTTCTTTATTGAAGGTATTAATGAAGAATTAGATAATGTAAATAGAAATGTAGATGATGAAGAAATAAAAATTAATAAATAAATAATTTATAAATTCATTATTATGAAATCATTAATTTAAATTATAAAATCATTTTTTAACAAAAAATTAAAAGTTTTAATAAAAGAATAAGAAATAAAGTAAAAAAAATAAAATAAATTTATTTCTAATTAATATATAATTGAAAAAATAAATATAATTAATAAATAATTTCTTTAATTATTGAATTAGAATAATTAAAATAAAACAATATTAAAAATATTAAAATTTATTAAATAAATGGCAGAATCATATAATCCTTTATCAAAAAAGATAGAAAACTATGAAAATGATTTAGAAATAAAAGAAAAAATAATGGAATTAAAAATAATAAAGAAAAATTATAATAAAGAACAATTTTTAGATTTTTGTAAGGCAAAAAGAATAGATGGTAATAACTTAAATAGATGGACAATATCAGAATTTCAACAAATAGTAGATGAATATTTAAAATATCATCAAGATGTAAATTACAGAATAGATGAAAATGAAATAAACTTAAATGAAGAAAAAGAAAATAAAGAAAAAAAATTAAAAGAAGAAAATGAAATAAACAATCAAATTTTAGAAATTCAAAATTCTCAAATATCAATATCAAATGAAATAACGGAAATAAATTGTAAAAAATTAGAAAAAAATATATTAAATGATAAAAAAGTAATAATAGAAGTAAAAAATCCAAAAATAATTTCAGCATCATATTTTCAAGTAAATTACATTCAATATGAAGTATATACAAATATAACAAATTGGTTAGTTTATAGAAGATATTCAGATTTTGAATGGTTAAGATATAATTTAAGAAAATTATATCCTAAATATTTTTGTCCACCAATACCAAATAAAAAAATAGGTTCAAGAAGATTTGAAAATGATTTTGTTGAAAAAAGAATGAAATTCTTAAATAAATTTATTAATTCAGTTTGTGAAAATGAAATTTTTAAAACAAGTGAACCCTTAATTGCTTTTTTATCTTTACAAGATAGAACTCAATTTGAAGAAAAAATGAAAGAAATTAATTCATTTACTCCTTCTAATTTTGTTGAAGATGTTAAAAATTTTGATGGTATTGTTAAATTAATTGAAGATAATAATAATCAATATTATAAAAATATTTCTAATTATTTTAAATTACAAAGTCAAGTTTTAGATAGATTAAATTATAATTTAAAACAGTATTATTATAATATTTCTGCCGCTTGTATGAATTTAGATGAAGTTTATAATGATTTTAATAATTTATTTAATTTAAATAAGAGAATTAATATGAAAGAAGAAATTTTTAAAACATATGAAATTTTGAGTGTATTTTTTAAAAATTGGAAAAGAATTTTATTTAATCAAAATGAAATTATTAAAAATAATATAAAAGATTTTTATAAATATATTAATATGGAAACTGATTCTTTTAATGAGTTACTTTTAGAAAGAGATTTAATTAAAAATACTTATGATTATGAACATAATAGATTATTATCTAAAAAGGAAAAATTATGGGATAATGGAGATATTACAAAATATGAAATTTTAGATGAATATAATTCAGTTGATAATCTTGTTTTATTAAGAGATAAAAAATATGCTTTTAATATAATGTGTACTAGAGAAACTCAAATAGAAAATAATTTACATAAACAATTAAATTATACTAATTGGATGTATAATGAAGAATTAAATAGTTTAATTAATAGAAATTCTGAGAAATTTGTAGAAAATATTAAAATATTTTGTGATAACATTTATCCTACTTTAAATGATTCATTTAATGTTTGGTCTGAAATTGCTTCTTATACAAATAGTACAGAAGTAAAATAATTATTTTATTTTATTTAATTTTAATTGGTCTAGTATATCAAATTAATATAATTTTTTTTATTTTATTTTAAATAAGGATAAATATGAAATAAAAAAAAGAATATTTTTTTTATAAAATTAGAAAATAATAAAAAAAGAATCTAATAAATTATTAAATAAAAAAAAAATGACAAATCAAGAAAGACAAGATTACCAATTTTACGATCAAAATCAAATGAAAGAAGAAATGCAAAATCAAAATCAAATACAGAAACAAGGAAAGAAAGGAGGATACTCAAAAAATTATAAAGAACAATCTCAAAGAGGAAATCAAAATATAAATAATTTAGAAGATAAAACTCAAAGTCAAAACGTAAGTGAATATAATAATAATTATCAAATTTTCAGAAAACATAAAAAAGGATATACGAATTATCAAGGAAAAAATCAAAATGAAGAATTTGATAATAGACAAAGAACAAATAGTCCTCAAGGTTATAAAAAACCAAAAAGAAAAAGAAAAGAAATTATGAAAGATGAATTTATGTTTGATAATCAACAAAATAATCATCCTCAAATGTATAATAAACAACATAAAAAAAATCAAATTAATACTCAACAACAAAGAACAAAAGAAATAAATAATAATAATATAAATTATAATAATAACATAAATACAAATAATAATAATGTTAATAATAATAATAATTATATTCAAAATATTAATAATAATAATTCAAATGAACAATTTAAACAAAATATAAATTTAAATCCAAATAATTTAAATAATCAAAATTTTAATTTTCAAAATCAACAAAATCAAAATAAACAAAATATAAACAAGAATCAAAATATGTTATTAAATTCAATACCAAATCAAAATATATTATATATAAATTCAATAAAGCAAAATGAAACAGATAAAAAAGATGAAAAATCAACAGAAACAACAACAGATGATTTATCACAATCAAGTTATACAAATATAAATAGAATGATAGAACCACAAGAAAATAGACATATTAATTTAGGAAATACAAATATGAATCAATATTTTTCTAATGATATGTTAATGAATAAAAATTATATTCAACAACAAAATTTTAATAGAATGCCAACTAATATGTATAATAATATGCCAATTCCAATTGAACAAAATCAATTATTTAATAATATGAATAATCAACAAAATAATTTACCTTTTGGAGTCAATGAAGATGCAATGAAACATAAGAAAATAAATAAAAAAATTCAAAAAAGCCCAAATGAAGGAAATATGGTAAATATGAATCCAAATATGAATATTGGAAATATGATGAATATTCCTAATTTACATTTCTCAGGTCAAAATATGAATAATAATAAATATTTTAAAAATAATAATAATTTATCATTAAATAATAAAGGTAGTTTAAGTATGCAAGGTAATAAAAATACAATCCCTAATTTTAATCCAAATTTAAATTTAAATTTTATAATTCCACAAAAATCTCCTCAAGCTCCTCAAAATACAATTCCTCAAAATATAATTAATCCAAATTTAAATTTAAATATGAGTCAAAGAAATTTTTATAATAATCCTAATAATAATATTAATAAAAGACATCAAAATCCTTATAAGAGAGTTAATTCTGATAAAAATATATTAGGAATTGAAAATAAGAATAAAGTTGAGTTATATAATCATAATATGCAAAATAAAAATTTTCCTAAGTTTCATAATAATATTAATAATAATAATTTACAAAATCCTAATTTACAACAACAAAAAATGTTTCAGTCTAAAAATGAAGAATGGATTAAAAATTTGCAAAATCAACAAATTTATAATATGAATAATAGTAATAATATTAATAATCAATTAAAAAAAAATTTTTCAAATTCACTTCATATTATTATTAAATTAGATAAAACAAGAGAAGAAATTTTAGATTTAAGACCTGGAGAAGAACCAAAAAATTTAATAAATTCACTTAAAGAATATAATTTAGATGAATCTTTAAAGAACTTAATTTATCAAAAAATTATGAATGCTTTAAAATTTAATAAATATATTTTTGATTTAGTACCAAGTAAATATACTTTAAAACAAATGAATTTAATTAAAAATTGTTTAATTGAAAAAAAAAAAAATACAAAAACTACAAAATTTGAACCATTTATACAAAGAAATGCATCTTTTATAGATAATTTAAATCAATTTGAAAATTACATTTCTGAAATAAAACCATCTTATGATGATATAAAAAATACTGATATTTTAAATATTACTCAATAATATAAATTACAATTGATTATATAGAAAAAACTCTTAAAAAATATAATACTTAATACTTATATACAGAAAAAAAAAATAAAATAAAAAAAAAATATAATAAAATAAAAAAATTAAAAAAAATTTTTTTTTTCTATTGTAACAAAATATAAACCATCTAATAAATAAAATAAATATAAAAAATTATATAAAAAAACAGAAAAAAAAAATGGGTCAACAACAAAATCTATTACAAATACCACAAATTCAAGCAAATCAATTTATGAAAATTTTACTAACAAAAGAAATGATATATCAAAATGAAGAAGTAAAAGGAGAAATATTTATAATTCCTCCTCAACAAGTAATTCTCCAAGATATAATAATAAAAGTAAGAGTAGTTGAAGGATGGGTTTTTCAAGAATCATCAGATGTAGTTTACAGTGATTTAAATGATAGAATAATATGTGAAGTTCCATTAAATATTAGTAAATTACTAAATATAAATGTACAATTAATTACTTTATCAGTTCAAGAATATAAATTTCCTTTTATAATACAAATACCAAAAGATATTATTCCTTCATTTGAATTTCCAATGCCAAATAGAAGAGGATATATTAGATATTCTATTATAGCTGAAGCAATTTCACCTTATTTTAAATGTGCTTATGAAAATTTTATTATTATAAAATCAAGACCTTGTGTTTTAAATTCACCTTTAAAAATATCTAATACTGCAAATGTTCATAAATGGGGACTTTTTGATAGAGGTTCTACTACACTTACTGTAAGTTATAATACTACAAATTATAAAATTGGTGATCAAATTCCTTTAAATGTTATTATTAATAATAATAGAGGAAAATTAAATGTTACTACTTGTACATTTTCTATTATTAGAAGAGTTACTTTTAATAATAAAACTGATACTGTAAAATATCCAATTGAAAAAACTATTTTTCAATATAAATACCCAATTAGAATTAATATTGGAACTACTAATAGTTTTAATTTTTCAATTATTGTTAGAGATAATGAAATTAGTGATTTAAATTATGCTGGAATTTATAATCCATTTCCTTTCATTTCTGATCATAATATTTTAATGCCTTGTGTTAATGGAATGATTATTAAATGTAGATATTTTATTAATGTTGTTCTTTCTTTTGATTCTGCTGTTACTAGTGGTTATAAACCTAATGTTAATTTACCTATTTGGATTACTCATCAAACTATGAATGAATATGATTTAGAAAAAAAAGAAGATGATGAATTACAGAAAGTTATAGAAATTAGTAAAATTGAATATAAAGAAAAGGAAAGTAGAGTTTTAATTGATAATGATGATAATTATAATATTTTTAAATCTGATGTTAAGGATAATCAATTTCAGAAAAATAATTATAATAATATTGATAATAATAATGTACCAATTAGTCAAAGTAATTTTGTTAATAGAGAACCTTATCAGAATAATAATAATTATCCAAAAATGAATTTTGATGAGAATAACCATCAAAATTTTATTACTAATAAAATTAATGTTCAAAATAATAATAATACTAATTTTGGAAATAATAATAACAATTTGAATACTAATAATAATTTTGGAAATAATAATAATATGAATACTAATAATAATTTTGAAAATAATAATAACTATATGAATAATAATAATAATTTTGGAAATAATAATAACTATATGAATAATAATAATAATTTTGGAAATAATAATAACTATATGAATAATAATAATAATTTTGGAAATAATAACAATAATATGAATAATAATAATAATTTTCAAAATAATAATTACTATATGAATAATAATAATTTTGGAAAGAATAACAACAATATGAATAATAATAATAATAATTTTGGAAATAATAACAATAATATGAATAATAATAATAATAATTTTGGAAATAATAATAGTTATATGAATAATAATAATAATTTTGGAAATAATAATAGTTATATGAATAATAATAATAATAATTTTGGAAATAATAATCAAAGTTCAAATATAAAAAAAAGTGAATTTCAAACTCCAAATATCCAAAATGAAAATAATCAAAATCAAAATTCTTTAATAGATGATGATAAAAACCAAAATCAAACAAATGAACCTGTATTCAATATAAATGAATTATAAAATAATATTTTAAATAGAATTAAAAAAAATAATTAAATAAAATATAAAAAAAAATTTAAAAAAAAAAAAAAACATTTCAAATAAAAACCAAAATACAAAAGAAAATAATATA
>JAEEGK010018378.1_pt1 | contig 15135 bp, 9 predicted proteins | sample 8958771 | NCBI WGS metagenome assembly JAEEGK01 (sample SAMN16246547, study PRJNA631951) | gut metagenome | biome: gut microbiome; feature: rumen; material: SC-attached | host: Bos | place: Iran: Karaj | collected 2018-10 | reverse complement strand
GGATGACAAGCCTTCTTCAAATATTCTCGGCTGGCATTTGCTGCCTTTTGCCAGAACTCCTTGTCCTCCTCATTGCACCACTTTGCAAACAACTCATAAAAATGTGGCAAGTGGTAAGAAGGATCAGTGAATTCCAGCCCTGGAACAAACTTAATCAAACCATCGTCTGTCCACATATTGTGTCCGCCGTAAAGCTCCTCATGATGGACGCAGGTCTTTAACAATTCTCTGGCCTGAGCGCCGTAGTTGTAGATTCCTTCTCCATCGCCCCAACGGTGACTGGCAAAGAATAATGCCATTGCAAAAAACTCTTCACCATCTGGTGCTGGTCCGTAGTCATTCTTTCTGCCGCTTGGATCAACTGACCAGGCAAAATATCCCTTGTTCTCACCGGAGTCAAGATACATATTTGTCATGGCCCAGTTCCAAAGCTGGTCGAATTCCTTTTTCTTATCCAGCTGAACGCACATCATCATACCATAGGAAATGCCCTCGGTACGAGTATCCACATTTCCTGTATCCACAAGGTATCCCATGGTGCCGTCAGCTGTCGTCTCAAAGAAAGAATCCTTGCCGTAGAATATTTCCTGGAATGTTTCCTCGACTCTGGCATTTATTTCTTCAGGGGTTTTGCCAATTTCAAGGAAAACGTTTCTGTAATTCTTATCCATAATTGTCTCCTGCTAGAAGCAAACTATAAGTTATTCTTTTACACCACCAAGTGTAAGACCAGTTACAAAGTACTTCTGCAAGAATGGATAGATACAGATGATTGGTAACATTGTAACAACTGTTGCCGCTGCTCTAATTGATGTAGGAGTGATTGAACCCTCTGCATTCTTCATTGACTCAGCAGATGAACTCTGGTTGGTAACTGAAGAAAGAAGCTTCATCAACTCGTACTGTAAAGTAGTATACTGAGTAGCCATTCTGTTATAGAGCATAGCATCGAACCAAGAGTTCCACTGGAATACAGCTACGAAGAGAGCAACTGTGGCGTAAACCGGCTTACAAAGTGGAGAAATAATTTTTAGGAAGATAGTTGTATAACCAGCTCCATCCAACTGTGCCGACTCCTCTAAACTGTCTGGAATACCCTTCATATAGGTTCGAATAACTAACATGTTAAAGGCAGATATCATTCCCGGTATTACATAAACTAAAAAGCTGTTTGTAAGTCCTAATGATTTATATAAAAGGAAGGTAGGAATTAAACCACCATTAACATACATTGTAATAACCCAAAACAGTGAAAGGGGTTTTGCAAAAATAAAGTTCTTTCTACTAACGATAAATGCAAGAATTGCATTTGTAACAAGTGCAAGAACTGTACCGATAAGTGTACGAAAAACAGTAATATAAGCACCGGTAATAAGATTGTCCTTGGCAAGTACTGTTGTATAGTTCTTCCATGTAAATACTCTTGGCCATAAGTAAATACCACCTCGAAGAGCATCTGTACCTTGATTTAAAGAAATAGCCACTGTATTAAGAACAGGATAAAGTGTTACAATAACGAACACTATCATGAATATTCCATTGAAAATTCTGAAGGCCAAATCCGCGCCTGAAATTCTCTTAAAATGTTTTTTTGTATTCATTTCCGGCCTCCTTTAGAATAATCTTTCTTCACCATGTCTCTTTGCCATATTGTTAAAGAAGACAATGAGAACAATACTTACTACACTCTTGAAGATACCAGCTGCTGTACCAAGTGCATAATCCATCTGGCTGATACCCCATTTAAGTACGTAGATATCGATTGTCTGAGAAACCTTTTGAACAAGACCATTTCCCAGGATGTACTGGATTTCGAAACCAGCATTTAATACGTTACCTACATTCATAAGTAAAAGAATCATAATTGTTGGCTTGATACCAGGCAATGTAACGTTTTTAATCTTTGCCCATCTACCAGCGCCGTCGATAGCAGCAGCTTCATAAAGCGAAGGATCGATTGATGTGATTGCTGCTAAATATATAATTGCATTCCAACCTGTTTCCTTCCAAACATTTGCAAAGGCAACAATAGGCCAGAAGAATTTTTCGTGTGCAAAAAAGTTAATTGGTTGTGATAAAACATGGAAACGAACCAAAAGCTCGTTGATGATACCTGATGCAGAAAGTGCATCGTGCAAAATACCTGCAACTATAATCCATGATAAAAAGTGTGGCAAATAAGAAATAGTCTGTACAACTCTCTTACCGCCCTTAGATGCAACCTCATTTAAGAGAATCGCAAATACGATAGCCATAATAAATGTGGCAACCAGATTTAAAATCCCCATAGCAAGGGTGTTTCGTATTACTCGTAAAAATGCAACATCTGAAAATAGTAATTTAAATTTTTCTAATCCAATAAACTGTGAATGTAAAATACCTGTTACTGGTTTGTAGTTTTGGAAAGCCATAAGCCATCCAACAAGTGGAACATAATAGAATATAATTCCATAAACAGTGATAATCGCGGCCCATATCAAAAGCACCTTTTGGTGTTTAACATCGGTCTTTGTAAATGATTTCGCTTTCATGTCTTCCTCCCTTTTAGGATTATTTTCGCTTTCCCCCAAGTTTTTTTACTGATTTTAGGTATAAAAGTAGCGGGCATTAGTAGGACAATGCCCGCTACACCTATTTCTAACTATATAATTCTAATGAATTATTTATATTTAGCTGCTTCCTTGATTCTACGCTCAAGCTCTGCCTGCATCTCATCGATGAATGACTGTGGATCACACTTCTCATATTCCTTCATGTATGTATCCCAAGCTGCATCAAAGTTGTCTGCCATAACTACCTTTGGAAGCTGCTCATGCTTAAGCTCTCCAATCTTGTTCCAAGCTGTACCACCTGGAGTAGCAGTTGTCATAGTCTGAGAGAATGTGTACATTGGATACCAATCTCCTGGAGGAGGTGTTGTTCCAAGGAATTCTACATAAGTCTCAACTCCATAAGCTTCGAAGCACTTCTTAAGGCTATCTGAAAGTCCATCGAAGAACTCACCTGGCTGGTTCTCAGGTCTTGTAGCGTTGATACCATCGCGGCTTGTACCATCCCAGCGTGGGAAGTATGAGTATGGGCACATGTGTGCTGCCTTGTAATCTGTACTAGCACACTGCTTTCTCATCTCTGGTGTTCTGTAGAACTCACCCTTATCATTTACAAGATAATCGACATCCTTTTCGCCCCAAAGTCTGAGGTTAAGAATATCTTCTGAAAGAAGATCATTTACAAACTGAAGAGCACCTTCAACGTCTTCACAGCTTGTTGTAATAGCAAGACCTGAAGAAACGTTTAATACTCCGCCTGAGTTGTGCCACTGGTTCTTCATGCCCTTCTCAATTGTGATTGGAAGTGGAACGTACTGGCAACCCTGTGCATCAAGACCTGTTGCCTTGATAGCATCTCCTGCATTTGGGTTGAAATCCCAGAACTGGTCAATCATACCACATACACAACCTGTAGAAAGCTTTGCGATATACTCATCATAAGACTGAGTAAATGACTCAGGGTCTACCATACCCTTCTTGTACTCTTCGTTAAGCTTCTGGAAGTATTTCTTTGCTGTAGGTGTTGTATTGTAATCGATAACTGTCTGTGTCTCTGGATCTACGATACAAGAACCATCATTTGGATAACCATCAAGGAACTGTGGAGCATTCTCTAAGCAGAAGTATCTCCAGTCATCACAAAGAATTGTGTAAGGAATGTTCTTTGTGCCATCTTCCATTGTTGGATTTTCTTTAACGTATGCTTCGATGAGATCGAAGTACTCATCCATTGTCTCAATCTTTGGATATCCAGCCCACTCAAGTACTCTTGTCTGAATCCAGAATGCCTCGTCATTGTGCTCGCAGGCTTTTTCCTCACCATAAATATTAGAGAACTGTGGAATCCAGTAGATATGTCCATCGCTCTGACGAAGGCTATCCCATTCCTGCTCTGTAAAGAACTCTTTGATATTTGGATATTTGTCGATGTAATCATCAAGAGCTACAAGAGCACCTGCCTCGTACATCTGAACAGAACCACTACCAGCTTCAACGAAATCTGGGTACTCGCCACTTGCGATAAGTGTACCAATAGCTTCCTCTGCTGTCTGACCTGTAAGCCAAGTTTCCTTAACTTTACAGCCGGTCTTTTCAGCAATGATAGCCTGAATTTCGTTGTCATCATTAACCTCGTTGCCAGGTACTGCAAAGAATCCAGTGAACTCTTTGATACCATCGGCATTAACGGCGCCACCACGACCAGCCTGCTTTCCACAGCCTGTAAATACAGTAGAAAGCATTGTGGTGACTAATAATGCACTCACAATTTTCTTTTTCATGTAAACCCTCCTATTTTTTCCAGACATTAATTGTCCCTCTTTTATGCTAATATTCTATGTAAAATGCCCCGGTAAAACATCGGAGAAATTATAGAAAAAGGTAGGATAAATTATATATTCTTTTTATACTTCGTCGGGGTACATCCCTTGGCATCAATGAACTTGTTTACGAAGTAGTCAACGTCCTTGTAGCCTACTGCTTCCGCCACTTCGTAGATTTTCATATCGCTTTTTCTAAGGAGTTTTGCCGCCTCTTCGATTCTATGATTATTCAGGTAATCTTTAAAAGAACACCCGTATTTTTTTCTGAATAGCTGACCTAAATATGCAGAGTTGACAAAGTACTTTTCACTTAGGTCCTTGAGGGTAAGATTGGAAGCATAATTCTTTTTAACCTCCTCCTCGATGTCACCAAGAACACCCTTGGAAACATTTTTCCTAAGCTGCGAAAGGTACTCGCCATAAGCGTAGGCCATTCTGCGAAGGTGTGTCTTGCCGCCTCGACTCTTGCCTTCCTCGGAAGTATTCTCAGAAATCATTCTAAGGATTTCCTCCTGATTAACCTCGCTGTCCAACTCACTTGCAAGGTGAATCAGCTGAAAAAGAAGGTAGTTGATGTTGAGATTCATGGTTGATTCTGTCACACCAGTCTTTTGCATTTCCTCGTAGAACTCGTCAACGGTCTTTCGAATCTCCACCTTCTCTCCACGCTCAATTGCAGCAATCAAAGCATCCAGCTGCTTTTTACAAATCAGCACACCTGTATCGCTAATCTTGTACTCGTTCTCATAATAATAGATGTTTTTCATCTCTCTAAAGCCCTGAAGAGAGCGCAGCACATTGGCTGTTCCATAGGACTTGGAAATATTTTTGATGCCGCTGACACTTTTGCCAACCAGCATGGTAACAGGCAAATTGGTATTGGCAATTAGATAATCTAAAAACTTGCTTAGATATTCTTCTCTTGTAAGCTGAATTCGCTGAGCCATGGACTCGCTGTAAATAAAGCCCACATCGTAAATCTTTTCACTATCGGAAACATCCATGATACAAAACTGAGCATCGTCCTTTAAAAAGTCAAAGGCTGCAGAATAAAGCTTGCCCAGCTGCCCCTTTTTATCCTCGTCTGAAAAATCCTCAGAAAGGGTCTCAACATCAAGCTGAATCTCCACGTAGGACATGTCCTCATCCACATTCATCCTGTCTGAAAGATACTCCAGATTGCTATGGTCAAACTTACCACTTAAAAGCTTCATGAAAGTTCTATCTAAATAAGCTTTTTCCTTTCTGGCATCATTTTGCCTTTTGGAATTCCTTTCTTTATTTAGATCTGCAACCTTGACTAAAATCGCCTTTAGCTGGTCACTTTCAACCGGCTTTAAAATATAATCCGTGCAGTCGTATCTTAAAGCCTCCTGGGCATAGCTAAACTCAGCATATCCGCTGAGGATAACAAAATAGGCATCGCTGAGCTTTTCCTTGTGAATAGCCTTAAGCAATTCTAGACCAGACATGACAGGCATCTTGATATCCGCAATTATCAAGTCCACTGTGTCTTCCTTTAAAAAGTCAATGGCTTCCTGGCCGTTTGTGGCAGTATACACCTGCCAGCCCTCGTCTTCCCAGTTAATAAGCTTTTTTAAACCCTGTAAAATAAATGGTTCGTCATCAACTAACAATACTTTTAACATTACTTACTTCCCTTCAAATATTTCAATGGCATCTTTATCTGAATCAATGTACCGGTTCCATACTCTGAATCCAAATCAAATGTGACAGTATCCTCTGTCATCATCTTTAGACGTACGCAGGCATTTACCACACCTACCCTCGTCTTTTCCTTGAGCATATCCATGCTGGCGTTTCTCATCTTTTCAAGGAGAGTTGCCGCCTCTTCCTCGTCCATTCCACCACCGGTGTCCTCGATTTCCATTGTCATGATTTCATCGTCTGTAGATATTCTAACAAAAATCCAGCCCGGTGTGGTCTTACTTTCTATTCCGTGGACGCAGGCATTCTCTACAAAGGTAACAAGGGTAAGCTTTGGTATGGCATATTCCTTGCAATCCTCCTCCACATCAATTTCAAAAGAAAGTCTGTCACCAAAACGGTATTTCTGCAGCTGTAAATAGGCATCTACAAATTCGATTTCTTTATCAATCTCGATAATATCATCGTGCCACTCGGTGTATTGCCTCTGTAGCTTGGCCAGATGCTCCACCATCTTGGAGGTCTCCATTTCCTCCTTTAATAGCGAGTGCATTCTGATACTCTCAAGTGCATTAAACAAAAAGTGAGGATTGATCTGGCTGTGAAGTGCCAAAAGCTCCGCATTTTTTCTTGCCACCATCATATCCTGCTCTCTGATTTTGTTCTCAAACTCGTTGTGCATCAAATCACTGACAAACAAAGGTAAGAGAATATTCATCAAAGCCAGCAGCACTACCTGATACCAGCTATTCTTTAGGCGCTGGAAAATGTTACTGCTTTTGCTGCCCTCAATGTTTATTGTCAAATCCATATCGTAGACCAAAATATCCTCACTGTAGGCTATATTACTTAAATCAGAAATAGGTCTGTACCCCTTACTTCTGTTACTATATGGCTCATTTGATAATAGCACTCTTGAGTCATCGCAAATGTAAGCCTTATTTTCATAATTAAGATTTGTCAAAATCTCAGTGCATTTACTGTAATCAATCTCTATCAGAAGAATATTTTTTGACTTCCTGTCATAGTAGTTTAGACGCTGAAAATAGTAAACCGCTCTACGACTGTTGATATCAGTCCTGGCCCTCTCGCCAAAATACAAGCCTCGCCTAAGCTCTTTTTCATGCATGTACTTGTACCAGTCAGTGTCGTAGGCCTGCTCAATCTGCCTAAACTCAGAACCGTTTGTAATTGTCTTGTTGTCTTGATAAATAGTGAATTTAAGTCCGGATTGACCCTCCACCATGCTAAGTAAAGTGTCATCAAAGAATGCTTTATACGCTTCAAAATATTCCAGATTGGAATTATAGTGTCTGTTTAAGAATTGATCGATATAGAGACTGCTATAAAGGGCGTTACCCAATTTAGCAGCCTGATCAATCTGATTAAAAAATGTGTAGTTGACGGCATTGGCCTCATTTCCCAAAAGATGCTCCTGGGTAGCCTTGTCGGCACGATAAACCCCGGAAACAATAAGAATATCTGCAATGAGCAAAGGAATAATAACAAACATAACGTACAAAAAAATCATGTTACGTCTTGTTTGCGCTTTGCTAAAAATCTTTCCAATAAGGGAACCACGCCTAGCCATTGTAAAAACCTCACTACTAACTTTATTTTAGGGTTAAATTTCTTTTTCTAAATTAAGCCAAGCAAAATCGCAGTAGTTGTTGCTGTCCTTGCCGTTTGAAGATGTGTACATTCCCACTGTACAGCCTACAAATCCCCCGGCCTCTTCTGTGGTGTATGGCAACAAATCAATATCTGCCTCCACAAGGATGCTGGTATCATCCTTTATAAGATACACCTTAGCCTTTTGATTCTTAACCACTAGCTCTATCTCAACCAGTCCCTCATCTACAGGCTGGCTGGAGGTCACTGTCTCATTTCCTTTAACGCATTTACGAACCTGAAGCTGCTTGCCAGACTTTCCTGCCACAAGCTCAAGCACCAGATGATTTAAATGATTTTGGAATAAAACTATGCCGCCGCATTCATTTTCAGTTGCTGGCTTAAAATCTATACCACAATTAACCTTAAACGAATAATCCTTTTGACGCAATCCCAAAAATGATGGATAACACATTTCCTCTACTCTTTCAGGCCTTGTGTACAGTCTTAAAAATCCTGGACGGTCCTTTAAAGAATAAATGTCGCTGTTGCGCTTTGAAATACCAACAAGTCTGTCGTCCAATTTTTCTTTATAAAAGTTAAGCTGGTCGCTCCAATCATTCTCTCTTGGGAATGGATGCTCCTCAAAAGGAAGCTCCACCTCATCTGTAAGCTTGCCAATGCCCGGATTAATTACAGGCCAGCCCTCTTCCCATACTACCTTTGCAAGGAAGGTCTCTCGACCGATGCTGCAGTGCTTTTCACATGGGCGGGATGCAAGCATAACGATATACCAGTTGCCATCCTTGTCATCCACGATATCGCCGTGACCAGCGTAAATGATAGGATAATCCTTGCCCAGATTTCTATGGGTAAAGATTGGGTTACGTGGGCAACCCTCAAACCATGCAAATAATTCCTTGGAACGAGCCACAGAAATAGCATGCTCTGGGCCTGTGCCACCCTCTGCATGAATAAGGTAATAATAGCCATCCTTCTTGTAAAGATGTGGACCCTCTGGCCAGATAACATCCTTTACTGCACCCTTCCAGATAGCCATGGAATTTCCAACAAGCTTCATGGAATCAAGGTCAAGCTCCTGCACCCAGATTTCCCAGTCGCCGTTGTAGCGAACTCCCTCCGGATTTGGTCTTGTACCAACATAGTAGCACTTGCCATCATCGTCAAAGAAAAGCGATGGGTCGATACCAGGGCACTCCTTTTCACCAAGATAATATGGCTCTGACCATGGTCCCTTTGGGTCCTTGGCTGTCACAAGGAAGTTTCCGCCATCATCAATGTTGGTGGTAATCATATAAAATGTCCCGTTGTGCTCACGGATAGTAGGTGCAAAAATGCCCCTTGAAATCTCCTCTCCGTTAAGTGGGAGCTGACTCTCTCTATCAAGTACATGCCCAATCTGCTCCCAGTGCGCCAAATCCTTGCTATGGAAAATTGGGACACCTGGGAAATATACAAAGCTTGAACATACTATGTAATAGTCATCGCCTACGCGGCAGATGGAAGGATCCGGATAGAATCCTTTAAGTATAGGGTTGTGTGCTATTGTCATAACTTTACCTCTTTAGATTAATGTAGTTTATGAGAAAAATCTTACCTTCACAAGCATTAGATATTCCTCCGGTGACTAAAAATGTCACCTTCGGAACACTAATAGCTTGTTAAGGAGATTTTTCACTCTACTATAATTTAATTCCTACCTCGCCAGTTACACACTCAGAGCTTGATAGCTACTGGCTATTACTACTTTTTATTTAACAACTCCAAATCCTAAGATAGTGAATTTATTACGGATAGGATCATCGTCCACAACTACCTCTACGTGGTGGGTAGCAGTTTTGGTGTCTTGGATTATGATTAGTGGATTGCAGTGACACCATCTGTTGATATATGGGTCAAGGTCTCGGACGAATTTACCATCTACATATACCTTTGCAGTGGCGGCATCAACTTCCCCTGAATCCTTCATGATTATTATAAGTGACTTACACTCAATATCCATTTTGAAGGAATCCTTGTTGCCACTAGCTCCATCATACATCCAGTTATAAGGTAACATTGGAGTAAGGTTTAAATCCATGTCTACCTCAACAGATTGAAGGAAATCATCTGTAAATGTAAATCCACCGGCATCTATTTTTGCATAATCTGTATTATCCTTTTTATCAAGTAGGAATACATCATCAAAGGACTTTCCTATAGCTGCTGGCTCATCAAGCTTTGGGTCGTAGCTAGCAGGTACTTCCTTAGCTAGAGCCAACTCCATTATATTAATCAAGCTATCAGCCATGATTGTATGTCCCAAGTTGGTTGGATGGAACATATCATAAAAATACTGATGCTTTGTAATGATTCTTGAGTCTCTATCGTAGAACTGGTCCACGACAGCATTTTTAACGCTTGCCATTGGAAGCTCATAGCGCAAACCAACTGGTATTAATCGCTCCTGGAAGTTAGAATCATCCGCAAATACGGAGAACATAAGCATCACTGCAGGATTACTTGGAAGAGCCAAAGCCTTTCTAACTAGACTTTCAAAGCAATCGCCCTTTGTCTCATCCGCCTCATCGTTAACAGCAAATTCTACGATTAACAAATCCACATCAACTGTGCCGTCTCTAAGCACATCTCTATCAAAACGAATCATGCCAAGTTCTGAAGGTGTGCCGCCGATTCCAGCCTTAACATAGTGAATGTTATCACCGTTTCCCATAAGCTTTTTGAAGCCTAAGTATGATTTGTAAGCATAGCACTCTGTGTTGATTGGTGTTGCACCAGCACCCTGAGTAATAGAACCTCCGATGTAACAAATATTTACATCCTTGCCGCTTTTAGCCTTTGCTACCACGTCCATAAGTCGCTTGGTATTTCCAAGGCTAACTAGGGATTTGTCTATTAGCTTTTTGTATTCTGCAGAATCGGTGTTGACTGGCAATGCCTCCAACTGAGTTGGGGCTTCAAAGCCGTCATTTAAATATAATCTCACTGAAAGATACGCCTTCTGCTCAGGCTTATCAGTATGGATACGAATTTGACCAGGAACATCATCATCCTCAGTCCATGCTATGTCCTTCATGTATATACGCTGTTCGGCACCGTTGGTCTTTTGCTCAGAAATGATGTTGGCACCGCCTCCGTATAAATCTTTTTTGCCGTACATTTGGAATACAAATTTAGCTGTATCGTCTTTGTTTTCCATTTCTATAGTAACGCCAATACTATGTACAAGTTTTTTGAAACCTTCAACTGTTTCAAGAAGCTTTAAAATCTTTTCATCAGTAACATATCCTGTGAAGTTAGCGCTGCTTACCAATCTGCCATCACTTTGATATAGGTAGCAAACGCCCTTTCCATCCTCTTCTGATGTGAAGATTTCTTTATCTCTATTAATGTAAAAAAATGGTCTATCCTTCTCAGGATCTGTTGGAGCTTTTACTATTTCCATTATATAAATTCCTCCTTTGCCCCAGTTTATTACCTCATCCCCCTAAGGGGAAGGCATAAATCATCTCAACCCAAAAGGGAAAATTTTAGTTTAGTATTCTACAGCAGTCACATCTCCAGAAAGTTCAACAGTGAATTCATCACATCCTCTTCCTGTAAGTTTCTTACTTCTTTCATCTGGCTGCTGACCACCGACGTAAATCTTGAATTCGCCAGGCTCAACGATGCACTTGCCCTTCTCATCAATAATTGCAAAATCGCGAGCATTTAACTCGAATACAACTTCTTTAGATTCATCTGGAAGAAGTGCAATATTTGCAATCTTTCTAAGACTAAAGTTTGGCACGCGAGTGCTTGCTTCAACATCCTTTACGTAAAGTTCAACTGTCTCGTGACCGTTGTATTTGCCAGTGTTTTTAACTGTTACCTTTACGGTAAATTTATCTCCGATAGCCCCCTGCTTCTTATCGATTGATGCATTGCTATACTCAAACTTAGAATAGCTCAAGCCATAGCCAAATGGATAAAGTGGTGTGCCCTTATAGTATCTATAAGTACGATTCTCCATTGAGTAATCGGTAAAGTCAGGTAAATCCGCATCTGATTTGTAGAATGTAAGTGGTAGCTTTCCTGCAGGACTATCTTCGCCGAAAAGTACTTCTGCAATAGCCTTGCCGCCTCTAGCACCTGGATACCAGCAGTGCATTATCGCATTTACGTTTTCCTCAGCCCAGCTTAAATCCATAGCAGAACCTGCAAGTACCAAGAGAACTACAGGCTTGCCAATAGCTGTAACCTTTTCAACAAGCTCCTGCTGCAAGCCAGGAAGTCTAAGTCCCTTCTTGTCTCCACTTCCAAACTCGTTGCCGGCATCGCCTTCCTCTCCTTCGATTGAAGAATCAAGACCCATACACATTACAACTACGTCAGAATGCTCTGCCACTGCCATCGCCTCGGCGAAATCATCCCTTGCCTCTGAAAGCACGTGCATTCTATCTTTCCAAAGATGTGTGCCATCTGCATGGAATACGCGCACATCATCGCCCACGTATCTTTGGATTCCTTCTAGAACCGTAATATATTCTGATGAAATACCCTCGTAATTTCCAACCAATGCCAACCTAGAATTTGAGTTAGGTCCGATAACACCGATTGTTTTAATTGCATCCTTTTTGAGAGGGAGCATACCATCATTCTTAAGAAGTACAAAGCTTCGCTTTGCCGCTTCATTGGCTATTTCTTTATGCTCTTTGCACTCAACAACCTCGTATGGAATATCATCGTACTTGCTACCGCGCTCTGGAAGAGTTCCAAGACGCAGGCGAATCTCCATAAGGCGAATTACAGACTCATCAATTGTCTCCTCTGTAACAAGTCCTGCCTTGTATGCATAAATAAGCTTTTCGTATACACAACCACAGTTCAAATCACAACCGTTGTTAACAGCAAGTGCGGCTGATTCAACCTCGCACTCAGTAACCTTGTGATTCTCGTGGAAATCTCTGATTGCCCAGCAGTCAGAAACTACGTGGCCTTCAAATCCCCAGTCATCTCTCAAAATATCCTTCAAAAGCTTCTTGCTGCCGCAGGCTGGCTCACCGTTTACACGATTGTAGGCACCCATAACAGCCTCTACCTTAGCATCCTTAACAAGACGCTTGAAAGCATAAAGATATGTATCATATAAATCCTGCTCAGAAACCTTTGCATCAAAATGATGTCTCTCAGCCTCTGGGCCAGAATGAACTGCAAAATGTTTTGCACATGCTGCGGACTTTGGATTGTCCAAATCATCACCCTGAAGTCCCTTTACATAAGCCATACCAAGCTGGCCTGTAAGATATGGGTCCTCACCATAAGTCTCATGTCCTCTACCCCAACGTGGGTCGCGGAAAATATTTACATTTGGCGCCCAATAAGTCAGCCCCTTATAAATGTCTCTATCGCCGTGCTTAACAAATTCATTGTACTTAGCTCTTCCTTCAGTAGAGGTAATGTCTGCAACTGACTGCACTAAATCCTCATCAAAGGTTGCTCCAAGTCCGATTGCCTGAGGGAAAACTGTAGCATCTCCCGCTCTTGCAACTCCGTGCAAAGCCTCATTCCACCAACAATATTTTGGAATCCCTAATCTATCAATCTCCTGGGCATGGTGAAGCATCTGCCCGCATTTTTCTTCGATGGTCATTTGAGAAACTAATTCTTTAGCTCTCTTCAATGTTTCCTGATTCATCTACAACTTCTCCTTCTTCTGACTTGTTAATCATTTCTAACTGTTTATTAAACTCCTTACTGATGTAAAAAAGCGATACCGTTGTGGCAAACAGCCAAATGGCAAGCCCCCACTCAATATACCATGCACATATAATGTAAGGAAGAAATGTCACTATAAAAATCAGCACCATTCTTGGAAAATTCAAAAGTGCCATCACCATAGATGCCTTGAAAAGCTCTTTGTTGGTGACATTGTATCTTGCCAAGAATGGGAACATGCAATATATAACAGACCATACTACAAAGGAAATCACCGCAAGTGCAACCTTTAATGCAAAAGGCATTGTGCTTGCCACTCCATAAATCACCTGGTACCAGTCAAAGGCCAAAATCAGAACAACCACAAGTGCAATTAGCCACATAACAGTAGCTTGCTTGAAATTCTCCTTGAAGGATTTGAAATATGCTTTTACAGCGCTTGGCTCTTCGCCCCTAACCATTTTCATTGAAACATAAAACTTGGCTGTAAAAGCCGCTCCAATTGTAACTATTGGAATAGAGCAAAGAAGAGTCAAAAGGTTGATAATAATAAAATCTGTTACCTTCCCTAAAAACTCCATTACTTCGCTGTCTGGTCTTAAAATATCCATAATCAATTACTCCTTTAATATTACTTAAGGAAAGTTACTCTTAGAATAGAGTATAAAAATCTCCCACTAACATCTACTGACAAATTTTAGATATTAGTAGGAGAAAATATTACTTCTTGTGGCTACTTAATGAAAAATCCACAAATAGAGTTATTCTATTCTTCAATTGTTGTTGCAGAACCATATTTTGCTTCGAATTTTTGAATTCTCTCATCGATTATAGCCTGTCCGCCAGATGAAAGATAATCTTCAATCGCTGCATCCCAAACCTTGTCGAAATCAGCTGGCTTAGCAACTATAGATGTATCAAAAGCAACCTCGCTCTTAACTCTTAATGCCTCGCCCATACCATTTTCAGCAACGATTTCCTGAACCTTCTCGTTCTTGTCTGGCTTGGTGTTGGTAGCTGCATATTCAATAGCCTGCTCTACATCTGCAGGGTCACTTCCTGGATAGCTGTGAGCTAGTGAGAGAAGTGTAAGGTCTTCGTCTCCAAGTGAAAGACCGTTGCAAGTGATTGTGTAATCAATGTTATTTCCTGAGTTCATAATCTCCTTGCTTCCCTGAGGCGCTGCGATAACCTCGATGGCACCGTCATCTAAGATTTTGTGAGTCTTGCCCTCATCACCAATCTGTAAGTACTTAATGTGCTCTGGATCTGAAATCCAATCAAGATAGAGAAGTGATGCAAGTGGCTCCTCATTTGTAGCTGGGAAGAAAATCTTTCTATCGCCTGCTGTTGAGTCTACATACTTAAGAGTTTTACCCTCTGAGTTTTCGAAGCAGTCTACTGCAACATACTTTGCATCATCACCAACCATGCGCTTTAAGTTAGCCTGGATTGAGTCCTCACCATTTCTGAAAGGATAATCCCAGTTGTGCTGGAATGCGCCTACATAACCAGCCTTCATCATGTCATCCTCTGTAGAATCACCTGCTGTGTAAAGAGCGAAATCTTTCCAAATCAAGCCATCGTTATACCAGTCATTTAAAATCTTAACAGCTTCTTTAGTGCCCTTTTGTGTAAGCTTTCTGTCATCGAATCCATTTACATAAAGCTCTTTATCTGTAATCTTTGGATCCATCTGTGACTCTATCAAAAGAGCTACTCTCCAACCTGCATCATAAGAGATTGAGAATGGAACCATCTTCTTT
>JAEEGK010018373.1_pt1 | contig 15137 bp, 9 predicted proteins | sample 8958771 | NCBI WGS metagenome assembly JAEEGK01 (sample SAMN16246547, study PRJNA631951) | gut metagenome | biome: gut microbiome; feature: rumen; material: SC-attached | host: Bos | place: Iran: Karaj | collected 2018-10 | reverse complement strand
GCATCAGTTCATCCTGCCCAAGCCCCATCGCTCGACAGTCCAGCCAAACAAGAAAAGAAGCCTGTGGCTGAATGGCCTTGATGCCCAAATCGTTTGTGGAGAAGAAATCAACGACTTCCCGAATATTGCCTTGGAGGTATTCTTTGAGCGATTGCAGCCAAGGAATCCCGTTGGTGTAGGCAGCGATAGTGGCGACAAGGCTGGCAATGGGCGCCTCGTCAAGTTTAGCATCCCTCAGCTGCTTCTGGAAAGGTTGCCTCAGTTCCTCATTGGGGATGACACAGTAGGCGGTCATTGACACTCCCGCCAAATTGAAAGCCTTGGTCGGACCTGCAAAAACAAGGCCAACGGCTTCAGCATCCTCGCTGACACTACAAAACGGGGGGTGCTGGCGACCATATAGGGTAAGGTCTGCATGAATCTCATCCGAGATGACCAACACCCCATTCTGGCGACTTAGGGTGGCAATCCGCCTGAGCACATCACGATCCCAAACAAGACCTGCAGGATTGTGGGGATTACAAAGGACAAGAATCTTGGCATCCTTACGGGAGAGCGTCTTTTCCAACCCGTCGAAATCCACCTGATAATGCTCGCCATCAAAGAGCAAGGGGTTGTCGATGACCTGACGTCCCAGCCTTTCGGCGTACATCCGGAAGAGATTGTAAACGGGTGGCATGACGACAATGCCGTCTCCAGGATGGGTAAAGGTGAGGTAAGCCTGGTTGATGGAAGTGATGACACCGGGGCAGTAAGAGACCCACTCCTTATCCACATGCCAGCCATGCATTTCCTTTTCCCAATGGATGATGCTTTGGTAGAACTCCTCCGGAATAAAAGTATAGCCCAACACATCACGGTTCAGCCGCTCTTTCATGGCCGATGACACAGCTGGTGCAGTCCGGAAATCCATGTCGGCGATCCACATGGGAATCTGCCCTTCGGAAGCCCGTCCGTACTTGATGCTCCATGTTCCTGAGCGGTCAATCACCTCGTCGAAATCCCATCTACCGCTGTCAATGTCACCGACACTATCACCATCACTGATGAGAGGGGGAGTACATCCAGTCACCAAACCACCGACAGAAGGAAGCAAGGCTGCGGCACAGGCTCCTACAGAAGCTACTTTGATAAATTCTCGTCTATCCATATCGTGTTGCAAATATATACATTTATGGCGAATGGGCTGCATGTCCTGTTTTTTGTTTTTCTTTCTCTAACCGAAAAGACCCGAACATTTTCGAAACCCTTAGGATTCTTCGGATTGGTTCGGTTAGAGATTTTTTATAGCGTGGCATCAGCTGCTATGTCGTGCCAGCGCTGGCTTGTACGGCAGCGGGTATCTTTGGCTACACGCAGGAGTTCCGCTCCGCTCCACAACGTGCTTAATATCCTATTGCCCCTACGGCGCTCGGCTGCCGCACCCTACAACTTCACTGAACGACAACACCCGTGCCCCTTGCCGTCATCGCGGTTCCGCCTCTGCGGAATGAGGCGATCCGCAATATCCTTCGCTCTTGGGACTACACTCCTGTCGTCGCTTCGCGTCATCACGAGGCCTCATTCCGTGAACACGGAAGAAGCGATCCATTTATGATAGATTTATGTAAGATTTATTTCCAAAAATTATCCATTTCATTCCCAGTTATTTACCCGACAGCAAACGACAGCAAACGACTACAGTCGACTACAAACGTTTAATCAACGGCTTGGTTTTGACAAGGTTTGCATCTTTGCAACACAATTACAAAAACATAGAAAATGAATGAATTACAACAAGGGATGTTTGGCCCTATCTACACCCAATTCAAAGGCAAACCGAAAGAGGCCATCAAGTTTTTGAGGCAGCAGAAACAAGGCGAGTGTCCTGCTTCACTACATCGAGACGAAATCGGAGACATTGATATAGTTTGGGGAGAAGTTACCGACCCAGTGAAACACAAAGGTTTTGGATTGTCACACATCATCGACAAGCATGAAGCAGAAATAAACCAACTAGGCTTTGAGGTGGAGGATTTTGTACCCATCGTAGTTCAATTTGGAGAATTGCAAGAAAAGAGATCCGACAAAAACAAAATCATGTTGGAAAGCCAAATGTTCAGAGTCATCATACAAAAGAAATGGAATGGGAAAGAAAAAACATTTCTCCTTTCAGCTTTTGACTTACGAAAAAAGCCCAGATAAAACTGGGCTATTCGTCCGATAATCGACAGGACTGCACTCATTGCCGATTTTACCTGAAAGACACTCCCTTCCAGAACGACACTGCAAAATTACAACTTTTCCAAAAACCCGCAAGGGGATGGAGAAAATTCTATTACAACGAATTGTCATTGGTTGTTTGTTTTACACGAATCGCAGGTTCAAATAGCAAGTGCAAAAATAGCGGAAATTTAGATGCAAAGTTGAAAGAACCTGTTTTTAGGGGAGTTGAAGTTTAGTTTTTCTCTTGGTCTTCTGTTGATTTTGTATTGGATTTGCTTGACAGAGTCATTCGTAATGTCATTGAAGTCGGTGCCTTTTGGGATGTACTGTCGGACAAGTTTGTTGGCGTGCTCTACAGCCCCTTTCTGCCAGGAAGCATAAGGGGCGGCAAAGAAGACGGGTACACCCTTGAGGGCCTTGGATAGGTCGGCATGGCAGGCGAACTCAAGGCCGTTGTCAGTGGTGATGGTGAGCACATGCTTTCTGTAAGGGAACAGTAGCCTTGCGGCGGTTTTGGCCACCTCCTTGGCGTTCTTGCCGTGCGGAAGGAGTTCGATGAAGAGGAAGTTGGTGCTGCGCTCGGTGAGCGAGAGGATGGCCCCGCTGCCGTCCTTGCCCGTGATGAGGTCCATCTCCCAGTCGCCGAAGCGCTTGCCGTCTGCCTCCGCCGGACGGTCGTGTATGCTCACGCGGTTGGGGATGCGCCCGACAGCCCCCACGGGACGCTTCCTGTTCTTGAGCTGGTGGCGGCAGCTCTTGTAGAGTTCACCCCCTTCTATCTTATCCCTGCGAATGATCTTGTATATCGTCTCATGGGATATGCGGACTCCCTTAAGCGCCATCCAGCCTGATATCTGCTCTGGCGACCACTGCTCCTCCCGCAATAACTTTACTGCCTCGTCCGTCACACGCTTGGGAATCTTCCTGTTCCCGGGAAGGCGTTCCTTGCGTGTGTCTGCCAACTCTTGCGCCAAGCCGTGCGTGTACGTCCCGTGCTTGCCCTTGTTGCGGCTCGTCTCCCGATAGACTGTCGAAACGGATACGCCTATCGCTGCCGCGATGTCTTTTTTCTTCCAGTTCTGTTTGAGCAACACCTCAATTGTGTATCTTTGCTCCGAGATTAATTGTTTGTACATAGCAATGCAAAATTTGTTAATCTTCGGGAGACTACGGTCTCCCTTTTTCATTTTGTATTGCTATTCTTCCAACGTAATCCTAGTTCAAAACATCAGGGAAAAGGGCTTGCTGCTCTACTCTAGCATTTCAATTAATGCCGATGTGTAACTTCACCTATTTTTTTCGCACTTCTATGTTGAACTTAGGAATTACCATTAATGTACCACGAATTGTCATTAATTGTTTTTGGGGTATTGTATCATGATGCGGATGGCTCCAGCAGCCATGTCATGCCGACGTTTGCCTGTATCTATGGCTGCGGCCTTCCAGTAGCCGTCTTCATCGTTATATAAAAGCCCGACTTTGCCTCTCGGGGTATGATAGGGTCGTCCTTTCAGGACTCAAAAAAGCATTGGGATTTGTCAACTTGAATGACATTGAAAATTAGCCCACCTCGGGGGGAAAAAAACCTAAACCGACGATAAAGTATCTATTTTCTTGAATACTCTCACACTTAATTCTTCACAATAAAACCTTCTTGATCGTATCCCCTATGGTAACGATGAATACACGACAAAACAGAAGCAATTCTCTGGTCTTGGATTTTCATTTTTCCATATTGAGGCAATTGTTTGTCGTAACGTTCTCTATTTCCTGAAGATATACGTTCTTCATAATCTTCTGGAATTAAGAAAGACGAGCGTTCTCCCAAATGCCTATAAAACTCGTTTTGATAAATGGCTATGCCCGCTAAATCAAGATCACCGAAATGGACATAATTATTTGGAATAGACCGAAGCCATCGGACCAAATCACCATTCTGCGGATAACGAGACACAAACAAAACTTTCTCGAATGCGGCAAACAGTTGTTTTTGACATCTGATATGGCGAAAATTCTCCGCATTTTCAATTCCTATAATCACAACATTTTCTGCTACAGAAAAATGTTGATAGTCAGAAACAAAAACAAAACTTCCTTCTGGCGGACATATCGTTATGGGTTGTCCATTAAGTATCGCATCGACGGGCTGATAACTATTTACAAGGAAGCCACTGAATGAACGTTGCCGAAAGAATTTTGAATCTCCTACCACATTTACTTGCAATGCCCTATTAGGATTTTCTTCTGAAAGCATTTCAAAGGTCTGCTCCAAATCGCGAATATCATACTGGCTACCAAGGAAATGCCTAAAAATATCTGCATTTGCGACGCGGAAACTTTTGCGGCTTCCATGAGTAATGGACACAAGTATTCCCTCTGCCAGCATTTGTTCAAACCATTCGCCTTTCAAACTGCTGGAAGGCAGGGCTTCTCCATTCGCAAGCCGAATCAATTTTTCTATTAGTCCAGCGGTCTTCTTCATCTGATTGTCAATAAGGCTTTTACTACAGTATTATTCTGCTCATCCTTGCTTAACGAGTAAGTATATTTATAGGCTTGAGCATTATATGTCGTGGGTGAACTGTTGATCAGATATATGTTACGCACATTGGCAAACTTCAGTATGCCTTCCACATTGTTAGGGTGCAACTTGCCTATCTCATCCATCATGCAATGCAACTTGAAATCGCCAAATTTACGCGAAATCTTCCTCTTAAACACGTTGATAAGCATAATGTTCACCATAGCCTTCACCAAAACATCCGTTCCGTCGGAACCCACATTGCTGAGTTTTTCCACCCAATCGGTGTCATTGTCGTTTTCTTTGACCTTGAACTCCAATTTGAAAGTGTCTGACAATGTGATGCTATCTCGTTTTTGTTCAGCATCCATCATGTCGACGAGAGTCATCAGCAAATTCACAGCTTTTTCGTTTGTGTGATTTAAATTGTCTTCTGCTGAAAACAGATTCAACTGACCGATGTCATAGCCATGTTCATCATCAAAATGCTTGATGTTCAATAGTTGTTGCATCAGTCGGTCATTGCTTTCCACGGCACGCAACTCTATCTCCTTGATAACCCCAGCGAAATTGTTTTCCCGAAAATCGCGGTTGATTTCGTTGATGGTGGAACGAATATCGGCCTTGTGACGATCCAAGTCACTCACATCATGGGCAATACGCTTAATAATCGTTGCATATTGCTGACTTGTTCGCACACGATATTGCTCAATCTTGGCATTGCTCAAAAACTCGTTCAATTCAGCGGCAAATTCCGTATAGTCTGCATCAGAATTGAATTCAGTTCGAAAATGGAAAGTGTTTTGTGGCGAGAAATTGCTCTTGAATGTAATAACTGCCTGCTTGAAATCTTCCATTTTACGTTGCTGACCACTGATATTGTCACGCAATTCATCCATGATGTCACCCAATGGATTCACGGTTTCTTGCTTTTCCACATTCATCAACTCAGCAGGACACGAAGGGGTATTCATAAACGCCTGAACGCGGATGATTCCTTCTTTCAGCCGTTTTTGCTCGTCCTGCAATAATCGAAGGTCTTTTGACAACTCGGCAATTTTATTATCGTAGTTCTGCTTGCGTTTCTTGAATTTCTCTTGCAAATCGTCGATTTTCTGTTGCACCTGCTTTCGCTCATCCTTCTTTTTCTGCTCTACATTAAAATAGTCGCGAATATCGTTTTGCCATGAGATATAGTCAGAACGATGGTCCTCAATAAACCTTAACTCATCGTTTACAATCTGAAGTTGTCGCCGTATTTCCGCCAACTGATTGACATCCACGCCCATTCCTTTCAATTCCGCATCCATTTGAGCCTGAAGTTCACCTTTGCGACAAGATGTTTCTTGCTCTTTCTTTTCAATCCCTGATTTCACGGATGCCTTTTGTTGGTCAAAAATAGCTTCTGATTCTTTCTTCTGTTTGTCAAATAACCTGCGTGCATTTTCCAAATCTTTGTCACGTTGTGTTATTATTACCAGCCTTTGTTTACCAATGGCTTCAATGGATTTTTCCACCTCACCCAACTTCTGCTGGAATTTGTCTAGTTCAGAATTGCGCCAATTCCTCAACTTTTCTTCCGCGTCCGCCTTTTCTTTCTTAATTTTATCAATACGCAGGGGAATCTGGTTGCACTCAGCATCGACATTCATCTTCTCAATCCTCAATTGCTTTAGTCTGGCATTAGGCTTGTGCTCCAATTCAGTAATATTTGCCTCTAATTGCTGATGCTCATCCATTATCTGTTTTCGCAACGACTCAGTTTGACGTTCCAACTCTGCTTTCTGTGACTTAATTTCATCAGGAGTTTTGACGGTCTTTTCTATGTTTTCAATATCTATCTCAACCCCATAAATCGTGTCTGATGAATCTTTGAGTCGAGGATTAAGCGATGTGTTATATAGCACGGCATCCTCATCAAGGACTTTACCGATGTTTTCCTCCCAACCAGTCATATTTTCACCCAACCATTCCACCAATGAGCCTTTCTGTCGACTCAACATGTCATCCAATTTCCCTATTTCGGCAGAAAGTTGATCAATACTATTTTGCAACGAAACGATTACCTTATCACAGGAAATTTCCAAGTCCTTACGTTTCATGGCAACCTCATTGATGATTCGGTCGATTTCCGACTGTCTATTTGAAGAATCACGATAGAGTTGGTTGCTACGTTCCTGCAAATCCTTCATCTTTCTATCTTGCTCATCCATCATTTCCTGATAGGGATTTGCTTGTCTTACACGCTGTTCCTGAAGTTTGAAGTTATTCTTTTCTTCCTTTGCATCATCCAATTGTTTTTGGTTTCCTTCCAATTTCAACTGGCATTGGCTCCTAATCTCTTCCTTCTGATCATTCAGTTCCGATTGCAAACGGCTCAAGGCATCCATACGTTGATGCTCAATCTCATTGAGTTGTTGCCCAGATTGCAACTTGTATTCCCGCAACTGATTATCAGCCTCTTGTTGCAACGCATCATATTTTGACTTAATGCTTTGGTTCTTGCTCGTCAATGTTTCTTCCTGATGCTGAAGACTTTGCTGTTGGATTTTAAGTTCACCCTCCTTCCCTATTCTTTCAATTATTCGCTCAATGCCAATGTCTTCATAATGCTTCCGTTTGGTTTTCGCCTGATCAAGAAATGCTTTCAAGGCACCATCTTCTTGATTCAGTTTGTCACGTTCATCGTTGTACTTTCCTTCCTCCTCTCCGAGCAATCTCTTTTGGCGCGACAGTTCTTGACCGCACTTCGATTCTTCCTCCGCCAATTGGGGCAACCGTTTGGCATCACGCTCAAGGGCATAATTCAACTGAGCACACAATTCATTGATAATCTTTCGGGTATACTCATATTGGGTGTATTTCTCGATGACAGCATTCGCCTCAACCTTGACCTTGACTCGTCCGTTTTTCTCTGTTTTATACCATTTCCAAATGTCGTCATATTGTTGGCGGAAGTTCTTCACTTCTTCCCGATACAAGTTCAAGTCAATGTTATCTCCTGCAAAGTCCATCGAGTCGATAATGGTGTCCTTGATAACCCGCGACTCCAAACTCTGGTTCAAGAAAATGTTTTGGATGGTCAACGGAACTTGCCGATACTTTGGACTTTCCAATAATGAAAATCGGAGCAGTTTTTTGTCCACAATTTGACTTTGGTTGTTGCCATAAAGAATGTCACGAAATTCCTCATAGCCGCGTATGATGTTGCTTTTGAATATCTTCGTGCCAATTTGTTCACTGATACGTCCCCATTCATAACGGACATTGCCGTCTTCTTGCACAAAAAAGTGCTTATCATACGCACAATCCACAATACGAAAAGCCGTTCGCCCACTCGAAATGAATGTCATCACGAAGAAATTGCCCGTCTCGCGGCACACCTCATAAATGATATACGAATTGGGATAAGGCAGATAAAACTCATCGTAACTCTTCTGTCCAAATTGAGTGCGGATGCCAAGTTTGTTTTTCTCCACATTATAGAAAAACAGGATTGCCCTCAACAAAGTGGATTTCCCAACGCCTTGCGTTCCAATGAAATGCACATTGCCATCCAATTTGATTTCAGCGTATGGTACATGTGCACTATTGATAAAAACAATTTTATTCAGGTATCTCATTTTTCACCTCCTCATTGATATTAATGCACATGATAATTTGCTCTATGTAATGGAAAGCTGACGTTACTTGGTATAGTCCTTCCATCTCATTGACCTGTTCCGCAAATCCCATATTCACTAACGTTTGCGCCAATGCTTCAATTTTATCGCGGTTGGATGATTTGTCGGCAAACAGTTGTGACAGTTTTTCTTTCAACTCCAAATCAGTAGAAAGACGGATTTCTATCTGTGCAAGGTTGAATTGTGTGCCTGCGCCAAAAGTCGTATCGTAGGTCTTCAAGAAATCAAGATAATCTATCCACGAGAATAGCGATTGCAACTTGTTCTCCACTATTACCTTAGACTCTTTACGACTAAAATAATAGAATCCTTCGCCGACTGACAATTGAAAATCAATCTGACTAAAATAGTCCTCATACTGCTGCTGATTGTCTTCAATATCGTTGTAAATAGCACGCGTCTCGGCATCAATGCTATTGCTCGAGATAAATTGCCCTCTGCTAAGGCGCTGGAAAACTTCACTTGTATATTTCATCGCGGATAAATGATAGGATATTCAACATTATTCATCATCTTAAAATCAGATGTATATCTCAGATTATCATTGTATTGAGAGGCCAATTGCAAGAAAAGCACCAACCTCATTTCTTGGTCTGTCTCGCTTTCAAATTGATAATTCCACACATAATAGAAGAGGTCTGAGCTCTGGGCTAAAAAACCATTGATGATTTCATGATGGTTAAACATCCGCGTGGTTTCCTGTTGCTCTTCAAGATACTTTTCGTCGATTTTCTCGGCGAGTCTGGATTTGATAGTTACTTTCTTGGAAAGCCGTTTGCGAATGTTGCAAAGTATTTCGAGAGCGGCATCATCATTGCGCAAAAAGTCCAACGAAACCTTAGTCAAATACTTCGGTTGTTTCTCCATCCAAACATCATTGACCTTTGAAAGAAGTTCTTTGACATCAGTGCTTTCTTCTATCATAAATTGGTCTTTCAAGTATTTTAACTGACGAGTTTTCCTGACAAGTTTGCTTTGATACTCGATGCGATTCAAATAATCAATAATCTGAGCAGAAATGGAAATCAGTCCGTGAGCGGATTCTTTCAAACCGACCCTAATTTCAGTAAGGGTTTGTTTCATTCCAATATCCGTTGCATTGGCAAAGAATATCGTTTGTTCCTCCAAAACCTTTTCCGTTTGCCTGATTAACTCTCCAATCTGTTTCGCTTTCTCGTCAAAATCCTTCAGTCTTAACTCTTTAATCTTGAAATTGGGTTCTTGCTTATAGGTATCATCAACATTGCGTTTTAGGTCAACAACATTCCTTCGCGTAGCATTCTCTATACTTTTAAAAGTATGTCGTATTTCTCTCAGAAACTGCGCTTTTCTACTATTATTCTCAGCGGCTAAATAAGAGTCAATCCCTAATTTCAATTTGCCAATAAATGTTTGGACTGATGCAATATTTATGTCCTCATTGACAGCCAAGACCTCCTCGAAAAACCTTTGATAGGCATCTTCCAACTCCAAGAAATCCCCGGTTTGGACAATAACACCAAAGTTGATTAGATGCTTTAGTTTATTCTCATCTCCATCCAAGGTTTCAAGAGCATCATCATACTTGATGGCAACCGTCTTTCTCTTCAAAAACATATCATTCAGCAGTTTTGCGCCCTGCTGAAGTCCTCTCGTCAGCTCTTTTATAGATTGATAGGTAGCCATTGTCTCTTCTATATTAAGAAACAAAATACTATGATGATCAATATCTTACGACAATACCTGCAATTTCTCAACCAACCATTCAATTTCCTCCCTGCTTAATTTCATTCCTCTCACTTGCCAATAGGCCACTTCTGCACGATGCCATTTGTTGGTCTTGATTGGTTCTGGAGACCTGCCATCTGCAACAAAATCTGAAAAGTCAGGCATCGCTGGCCAATCAACGACTTTTCCATCTGCTTCTATCGCCAATTCGATGTAGTCGCCATAGCCATTTTCAAATGGCGGTATGAGCTTGTTTGGCACATAACCACGGATTTGCCATATTGGTTTCTTTTCAGAGTCCAACAATGTGTATGTGCCACCATCACAAACTTTTGCCCACATTCTCATGTAGTCTCCTTCAAAGTTCCAATTTAGCATCTTACCTTCTTTCAAATCAATGACGAATTCCAACAGCTGATCTTCTGCATTGAGCATTGGAGGTGTAAATTCCACGTTGCATTCCAATTCGTTCATCACACCATTGTCAAAGCGTATCAATTCGTCTTCCTTATCGTATGGGATAGAGATTTGTAGATAACGGCTATCTTGTTTCAGTTTGTTAATAAGATTGCTGTCCATATTAGTCTGATTGTTCATGATAATTAATTGATTACAAATAAACCCCAAACTACTCCACCACCACCTCATCCACCATAATCCAAGCCTTCTGGCCTTTATAGGGATGCCAGTCAGGCAAAACGCCTTGGTTCTCCACTTTCACACGGACATATTTCCATTGCTTGCCATCGGTGCGAAGTCGAGCTTCGATTCGCCCGAAACCTTTCATCTTGTCGGGACGATCGAAAACGGGTAATTCGGCCATCTGCCAGTCGGTGAACTCCTGGCCGTCTCTCGAAAAGCTCACCCAAACGCCTTTGGGCCACACTACCCAGTCGTTGGGTTCATGGCAAAGGCCAATTTTCACCAAATTGATTTTGGTCGGGACAGCCAACTCGATGGTGGCTTCCATGTCGACACCCTCAAAGCCAAGCCAGTCGTTTTGCCAATCGCCTGTAGCACCTTTCTTGCCGTCCATCAGGGCGATGTCGGCATCTTTGCCATAACGCTCTGCAGGCGGGTTGACGAAGGTCGTGTTCTTGATGTTCAAGCGGTTGAACTGACGCAAGGTCACAAACGAAGGAACACTGCCTTTCTTGAAAGCCTTGGCCTTAATGGTAGTGCTCTTGAGGATGACAAACGACGATTTGTAGAGCGACGATTTCATCGTCGGCTCACTGCCGTCGGTGGTGTAATGGATCTCCGCCTTGGGGTCAGTGCAGGTCATGGAAATGTTCAGTGGACGGTTGAACATACGGAAGTCCTCCTTCCCTGCCATCGTCGCCTTAATCTCGGGCAACGGGACCATCAAAGAATCCACATCCGGCACTTGAAAACGGGTCAACTCAATCGGGTCTTGGGACTTGTCAAAAGCACGGAGCAGCACAGTGTATTCATATACTTGGTTGCCTAGCACATATTTCTCATCTACGCCTGGACCGCAAGTGGCCGTGCCAATAGGGGCCTGCTTGTAGTCCACATTGACAGTCAGGAAATCCGTAGGATTAAGTTGATTGATGCGTCGGGCAGCGGTGAGGTTGTCGTCTGTGAAATTGTATGTGCTGAAATTGAAAGGTTCCTGCATGGTCACAAACAGTCCAATGATGCTCTTGTCGCTTGTCAAAGCCAACCAGCGCGTTTCGGAATGGTTGCCATTATCTTGTGGTACAACGTGTTGTTCAAACAAACTCAAAGCGTCCATGTGATACAATCCCATCTTGCCCAAGGCGTTGCGGTCGGGGTAGTTTTCCGTGTCCTTGCCGAAATAGGTCAAATCCCTATAATCCAATGGCAAAGTGAACTGCATACCCACTTTAGGTAAAGAAGTCACCGTTTCCATCGGCTCCACGCGATTGGTGATGCTGATGTTGCCTTCGCCATCGATGAGATACACCTTGTTCACAACAATTTGCAACTGACCCATGCCATCATAGTATTCCACGGCGGCATTAACCGAAACCGTGTTGTCATCCAGCCGTTCGAAATGCAGGCCACCTGTCTTGGCAGTCAGGTGTTGCAAACCAGCTTTCTTCCAGCGTGGCAAAGCCCAACTATCAACTTCATCGTTCAAGGTCGGAGCGCGCCAGAAATTGTCCTTCAAATCACCCTTCAACAGTTCTTCACCCTTCGCAATAAAGGATGTGATTTCGCCCGAAGCCTTATCGAAAGACACTGAGAAATCATCATTGTAGACCAAGCCACTGCCCGAATTAAACTGCACTGGTTTCTCTTTAACTAAAGGCTCCAACGGTGCCGAAGGCCAATCCAACTTGAACTCATCATAGGCAATCTCAGTACCAGCAGGCATAAATGGCTGGTCCTCTTTGGTCTTCACCGAAAAACGGATGAAAAACTCCTCGCCGGGGTTGCCATAGATGCGCAAACGCTCAATGTTAATTTCTTGAGTTCCAAAGGGTTCTATATCCAATTCACCTTTGCCTTTCATCAAGGTCTTTTCGGCCGAGAAGATCTCAAAATCACAGTCGAAGGCGGAGGCGTTGGTGAACGAAAGCCAGTTTTTGGCCTCGAACTTTCCCCAAGTCAAGTCTTTGGCAGTAAACTTGATAGGCTGATACACCTTCTTCACCTCGGCAGCGTGATGATGCGGCCTCCTATTACTGCTGACCACGCCGTTGGCACAGAAAGCATCATCATCGCCCACGCCGTAAGCGTGACCAAAATCTCCGCCAACGGCAAGCCAATCCACATCCTTGTCCTTGTCGTGAACGATGAAACTCTGATCCACCCAGTCCCAAATGCAACCGCCTTGCAGTTGCTCGTTAGCCTCAATGACATCCCAATAGTCCTTCAAGCCGCCCATACTGTTGCCCATCGCGTGGCAGTATTCCACCATAATGAAAGGTCTGCCTTCCTTGTCAAGGCCTTCGTCCACAAACTTTTGCAGATATTTCGGGCTGGCATACATCAAGCCGATGACATCGGTATTGCGGTCATAAATAGCTCTTTCGTAGGTCACGGGACGAGTTTTGTCACGGTCTTTCATCCAGTCGTAGGTGTATTCAAAGTTGACACCGTTGCCGCATTCATTGCCCATCGACCACATGATGACCGAAGGATGGTTCTTGTCGCGTTCGAGCATATTGCGGTTGCGCTGCCACACCATTTCCTTGTACTGCGGGTCTTTGGCGAGGCTCTTTTCGCCGTAGCCTTGGGCATGGGATTCACAGTTAGCCTCATCCCAAACATAGAGACCATATTTGTCGCAGAGTTCGTACCAATACGGGTCATCGGGATAATGACAGGTGCGCACCGTATTGATATTCAGTTGTTTCATCAAGGCTATATCGCGTTCCATCGACTCACGGCTGATGACATGGCCCGTGTAAGGGTCGTGCTCATGACGGTTCACACCTTTTATTAATACATACTGCCCATTAATGAGCAACTTGCCATCTTTAATCTCCGAGGTGCGGAAACCGAAAGAAGAAGTCAGCTTTTCTATGGATTTGCCCTTTTTGTCCATCAGCGACATCCTCAACTGATACAATGTGGGGCTTTCCGCTGACCAAGGCTTCACCTTCCCTATCTCCTTGCCGGCGACCGACAATTCAGCATCTGCATAATAATAACCATCTTCTGCCTGCGTAAAGGTCAATTCATTGATAGGCTTGGTGAGCGTGAACAGGATATTCTCGGGGAAGCCATCAACTTCTTTTCCTTCGTATCCGCCGACAATTAAGCTACTGTTTTTCTGTATCTTATTGGTTTTGCTTTGCAGTTTGACCTTAATGGAGAAAGTGCCGTTTTGGTAGCTTTTGTCCAACCCTGCATGGATTTCATAGTCGTAGATGTTCAGCGTAGGTTTGGAATACAACACCACATCCCGCTCAATGCCGCTCAAGCGCCAAAAATCCTGACACTCGAAATAAGAACCATTGGAGAAACGATAGACCTTCACTGCCAATGTGTTCTTCCCCACCTTGACGTATTGTGTAAGGTCAAACTCTGCATTGGTTTTGGCATCTTCCGTAAAACCCACAAACTGGCCGTTCACCCAGACGTAATAGGCTGATTTCACCGCCCCGAAGTTGATGAAAGTCAGGCGGTCTTTCCAAGTTTCGGGAATCTCAAACTCGGTCAGATAGCAGCCCACGGGATTGTCGACCGTCGGGGCAAAAGGCGGCTCATTGGGACGAAACTCGTTGTCCACATTGACGTAGATGGGCGTTCCGTAGCCGTTCAGCTCCCAGTTGGCCGGCACCTTGAGGGTCTTCCAACCCGAGGCGTTGTAGCCTTCCTTATAGAAGTCGGCAGGCGCTTTGGAGGGCGAGTCGACCCAATTGAACTTCCAGTCGCGGTTGAGGCATTGCGACCATTCTTCTCCCGTTGGGACGACATCCGTCCGGGGATACAAGCGGTTGATTTCGTAGACGTTGACGTCGTTCCAGGCATTGAGCTCGGACTCGGTCTGGGCATAGAGGCTGGTCATCAGCAGACACAGCACTAGGGAGAGGATGGTTTTATTCATGGTTGTTGTCTTTTAGGTCCCCTACACTGCGCTGGGCTTGTGTGGGGTAAATGATGTATCGTGCCTCCGGCACGGGTTAGTCCGCGTTCAACATACGTTCCCTGTCTTCATCAGGTATCCGCTCCGACTTGTTCGTCTCGCGGTTGAAATAGACCACCACGGCGTGGCACAGGGTCTTCACCTCGCCCGTCTTGCTGTCGCGCAGGATCTGCTCCATCTTGAAGCTGGAGTTGCCTATCTCGAGGACGCGGCTCTCGCACTCGATGGCGTCATGAAAGAGCACAGGCTTGCGAAAGTCGAGGTCCACGTGGACGAGGACATACTTGAAGGTCAGCCAGTCGATGACGGTCTGGAAGACATGCTCGAAATAGCGGCTGCGACCCATGTCGAAGTAGTTGCACTGCGCCCCGTTGTTGACGTGGTTGTAGGGGTCGAGGTCGCTCATGCGGATTTGTATCGGACAAGAGAACATTTT
>JAEEGK010018372.1_pt1 | contig 15138 bp, 6 predicted proteins | sample 8958771 | NCBI WGS metagenome assembly JAEEGK01 (sample SAMN16246547, study PRJNA631951) | gut metagenome | biome: gut microbiome; feature: rumen; material: SC-attached | host: Bos | place: Iran: Karaj | collected 2018-10 | reverse complement strand
AGATTTTATTATTTTTACAATTTTACATAAAAATCTTACATAATCAGTAAGAAAATAAAACTCTTTTCTAACTATTGGAAATGTTTTAATCATATTTATAGAAACTTCAAGAGTGTTTGCATTTTGATTTAATTCAAAATAATTTGGTAACACCTCATATAAATTACATAATTTAATCACTAATACTTCAACAAATTTAGAATTATATAAGTATTGAGAATATGATAATTTATCAAAACTTAAATATACTATTAATGATCTTCTTAAAAGTTTTAAATGTTGAAATTGAAAATTAACATCATATATAAGTAATAATAATAAATTTGAAAAAATAATAAAATCTTCTTCTTCTTTGAATAAATATTCATTAGAAGTAACAATTATAAAATCATCAATTAAATCTGGAACATTTAAAAATACTCTAATTATTTCATTTAATAACATAACAAATTGAGTTTTTAATGTAAATTTGTTTCCTTTCGTTTTTAATTCTCTTCCTGCATATTTAATTAAAGAAATTAAAGAATCAATTAAATTTTTTCTTTTTTCTTTGTCTTTAAAGAAATCTACATTTATAGAATGTATAAAAAATCCAATATATTCTAATAACACAGGAAGTTTTTCTACATTTGAATCATTACATTGAGAACACAATTTTGTAACATAATCTATTATGAGATTTGTAACTTCTAAATTAGACTTTTGATTAATACCAATAAATAAAAAAAGAATGTTTTTTAAACCTTTCTCTAATAATTCTAAATTTTCTTTACTTCCATATTGAGTAAAAATTTCATCAAGGTCTTTAATACTTTTTTCTATTTTTTTTTTATTTGATTTTGTAGAATTTGCCATTATATTTTAAATTAATTGTTTCTATATAGCTATTTTCTAATAATTTTTAAATGTAAAAAATTGATTATTTTGAATAATAAGAAATCCATTATAAATAAATATAAATTATGATATTCTAATTTTGAAAAAAAATATAAATGAAAAGAAGAAATTTCAATAAGTAAAATTGATATCATTCTTACATTTTAAAATCCTTGTTTTTAAAAATAACTTAGATACTATAATTTAATTTAAGAAAAAATTTATATATTATAAAATAATAAAACATTTTAAAACTCTTTATTATATAATTTATTACAAATATATAAATCATTTTCTATATAGATAATAATTTTTAAGTAAGGAGTTGAGAAAGGTGAAAAAAAAAATTAAATAAGATTATTAATTATAGATATGTTTTTCATAAAGCATTTTTTTATAAATATGAAAAATTTAAATAAAACCCTTTTTTAAATAAATAATTTTTTAATAAATTTTTTTTTGATTTAAAATATCCAAAATAATTCATAAAATAAAATAAACTAAAAAATATTAAACACTAAAAAGAAAAAATACGAAATTAATATTATTATTTATATTAAGTAGAAGAGTTAGTGAGAAAAGCAATATTACTACTATGAGTACTATTTACATTAGATCTATTAGAATTCTGATCTTTATTTTTATTTCTTTTATTTTGTATTAATTCTTTAATTTTATTTAATCTATTTGTAACTCCATTTTCATTATTTTGAATATCTTTTTTTCCAATAATAGAAGAAAAATAATTAGAATAAAATTCATTTGGATTATTTAAATTAATAGAATTTTTTTCAATGTTTTGACTAATAATTTCTAAAGTATCATTTTTTTTTAATTTGATTTTATTATTTGAAGTTTTATCAACACTTTTAAGAATAGGAGAATTATTAAAATCTTCAAAAGTTTTTGAAGTTCTAAAACCTTTTTTTTTCATGTCTGAAAAAAATTTATCTTGTTCATAATTATAATTATCTCTATGAGCATTAATTACATATTCATCTTCATTATTATCTGAATTCGATTCTTTTACTGGAGAAGAAAATATCATTTTACTTAATCTTCTATCTTGATTTTTTTGAGGACTTAATACATTATTTTTTACTTTAATATTTATCATTTGTTTTTTCGAAGATTTTTTTGGAGATTCATTATTTTCACTTTTTTTATTTTCATTTTTATTGTTTTCACTTTTAACATCATTTAAATTTATTATTTTTGTAGAACTTTCATTTTTATTTTTTTTCTTTTTTTTCTTATTTTTTTTAATACCAAAAATTGTAAAAGAAATAATTCTATGTGTAGATAAATTTTTAAAAATTTTTTTTTTATCTGAAAATTCAATATTAATATCAATATTATTATCACCATATAAAGAACCAAAATTTTGAATATTATCATTAATTAAAAAAGATTTATTCTTATTTAGAGGAGCATAAGCTAAAATTTGGTTTAAATTTATATAATTGTTTTTAAATTCAGGAGAATATAATGTTGAAGGCATATCTTCATTATGAAGAGAAATTTCTTCAAAAGGTAAATTTTCATTATTTATTTCATCTAAACTATAAGGTAAAGTTAAACTATTTGAAGAAAATAATGTTTTTTTATCTTTTTCTTTAAAAAAACCCACAAGATTTTCATTGTCATTATTTAAACTTTTTATGTCAAAAAGAGAATTTTTTATTAATGTTTTTATTGTTTTTTCACTCATATTTGAATTTGTTTGAAAAGTTGATCTATGAGTTCTTTGAGCTTCATTAAAAGAATTTTCAAATAATCTTTGAGTATTATCTTCCTCTTTTTCACTAAAATCATTTTTTTTTTCATCATTAATTAAAATTGTATCACTATCTTTATTTAATTGATTATAATTACTATTATTTTCTTTTTTATCATTTTCATTATTCTTTTTCAATTCATTACATTTATAATTTTTATTATGTTTTAATTGATTTTCACTATTTTCATTAGATGATTTTTCATCATTAATTTTAGAAGTTATACTAGATTTTGACTGAGAATTTATATTAGAAGAATAAGAAGATTTACTTTTACTAGATTTAAAAGAAGAATAAGATGAATAACTCTTCTTAGATTTATTATCATTTCCAGAAGAATCACTTTGGGAACTATTAACTTCTTCAATAACATTATCCTTATCATTTTCTCCTTCTTCTTCTTCTTCTCCTTCTTCTTCTAATTCAGTTGGAATACTTTTTAATTCACTTCCATCTAAATTTGAAAATAAATTATTTGAATTTAATAATTTATTTGATTTTGTTGGATCTACTCTATAATAATTTCCTCTTATTATTGAATCTCTTCTTATATGTTGTCCTTCATTATGAACAAAAAAAAATTTTAATGTTTTATTTATTAATCTTTCTATTTGTTCCATATTAAATAAACTTTTCTTTATTATTTTTCTCCAAATTTTTGGAAAATTCATTGAAATTTCAACCGCGTCTGTTTTTTTTAATAAAAATAATTCACAAACTTTAGTTTTAACTTTAACGCTTAAAGGGCTTCTTTTATTTAAAAACATTAATATATCTCCAAAATGTTCATTTCTTCTAATTTCAATTATTTTAATATATTGTTGATGTTGTTTCATTTCTTTTATTTGAGATAATTCATTTTTATCTTTTAATTCATCATTAGTAGGAATATCCAATTCATTAGGAAATACATTATTTCCATTTGACATAGTTTGTTGTTTTAAAAAATTTAATGTTGCATTTTTTATTCCAAATCTTCTTTGAGTTTTTGCAAATCTTAATGTTTCCATTTTTTGAATTGTTTCATTTTTTAAAATTACTGGTAATGGAATTTCTAATGATAAAATCCCTCTTTTTACAAAAAATATTTCTTCTATATATTCTCCTTCTTTTACTAATTTTTCATTACGAAGAGCTTGAATTGGTTTTAAAGCTAAAATAACTTGAATTATAAAATCAGTATTATAAAATTTTTTAAAAAATATAAAATTGTGTATTATATCTTTGTACATTTCTAATATTAACTTATTTCTCAAACCACTTGGTAAAGAATCAATAATTTCATTTTTATCTCCTGAAGAATGATGTAATCTATATAATAAAAATTTAGAAATTTTATCATAAAGTTCATTAGGCATTTTTTCATGAGTGACTCTAATTTGTTCTAAAATTTCTAAACTATTTTGATATTCTAAAGTTTTAGAATCCACAGTTTGAACATAATTACTTAAAGCAGAAACAGAATAAGAATAAATCATAATTCCAACAACTAATAAAATTAAATTATAAACTCTTTCATATAAAGAAACAGAAACAATATCACCATAACCAATAGTAAAAACAGTAGCAACAATATAATATAAAGCAGTAACATATATATCAATTTGTTGATTATAGATTTCATATCCATTTGAATAAATCCAGTTTGGAAATTGTAAAGTTCCTAAAAAAATAAATATACATGATAAAATATGAATTGCTGCAAATCCTGCAAATAATGATACATATACTCTTATCCATTTATCTAATACATCTATTCCTTCAATTGATTTTTTTATCTTTTCTATAAATGCATTATGTAGGAATACTTTAAATAATTTTAAAACTCTTATTAATATTAATAAATCATATAATGAATTATCTTCGATAAATCTTAATTTATCTTTCTTAATATTTTTAAAAGGTTGAAATAAAATAATTAAAGTATTAAAAGGAATAGCACTTAGCAAATCTATAGTAAACCATCTTGATAAATAATGTAAAGCAATAACATTATTATTAGTGATTAAATTTTCATCAAAATCATAATAAGCAGTAAAAAATCCTAAAATTAAATCAATAAAGCAGAAAAAATCCATAATAAATTCGAAAATAATTAAACTTTTAGTTTGAAAAGGACTTGAAGGTGATAATTTAAATCCAAAAACATATATAGGATAAGTGATTGAATAAATAGATAAAAAAAATAAAATAGCATCAAAAAAAATTTTAAATTCATTCGTTGGATTGATATAAAATTCACCATCTGCATCATCTAAACTTTCTTCATCGCTTAATGAATCATAAACATATTTATCTTGTTTCATTAATCTTCTATATTGAAATTCTCTTATTTTCATATTTTGTTGCATTGGATACATATTTGAATCTACTGATTCAGTGTCTTCTTCCTTTATAACTGTTTCAAATTGTGAATTTTTTATTAATGATTCTTCTTTATTTTCTTTTTTATTCATTATATTTTCTTCTTTTTTTTCTTGTATTTGAGTTAATAAATTATTCTTTTCTTCTGATGAAAATATTATACTTTTTCTTAAATTTTTACATAAATTTGTAAATTTCTGATATTTTGATTTTGATAATGGAATAAAATTTCTTATATCATTATCTTCTTGAATATGATTTATATTTTTATTTTCATTTTCATCTTTTTTTTCTTCTTCTGATGAAAAGGGGATTAAATTTTTTCCTGTTTTATTTCCTCTTAAAGAGAAAGATTTAAGTATTTCATTATTATTATTATTATTATTATTATTATTATTAAAATTTATATTGTCACAACTTATTATATTTATTTTTGGATTTACTTGATAAGTTTTTTTTCTTTTTTTTTTCCTTACAAAACTTGATTTTTCTACACTTACTTTTTTATTATTCATTTCTTTATAATCATTAAATTGAAAATGAACTTTATTTTTTTTCTCATTACCTGAGTCATAATTATGATTTATATTATTTAAAGAATTTGGATTTAAATTAACAGAATTTCTTTTAAAATTAGATTTAATAGAATTAGATTTAACTTTTGCAATTAAAGTAGAACTATCTTCTTTTTTACTATTTTGTTTTTTTTCTCTTCTCTGAAATTCATCATTAGATAATAATAAAGAACTTTTTTTTTTTGAAAGAGTTTGTTTAATAATATTATTATTATTAATATTATTATCACTATCACTATCACTATTACTTGATTTTCCACTATTATTTCCAATAATACTGAAAATATTTAAATTTTGATTATTTTTATTTTCTTTAATTTGTTTTAATTCTTCTTCAATATTAAATTGTTTTTTATCATCATCATCAGCATTTACTAAAAAATCACTTAATAAATTTTGTACATTTTTAGCAGCATGACTTAAAGTTTCTAAAGCTTGAGTATTAACATTAACTTGTGGAATTGATATTGAATTTCTTTTTATAAATTGTTTTTGTTCTTTATCAATATTTACTGAATTTCTTTTTTGAAAATTTAATGTATTTTTATTTAATGATTTTACTGAAGTATTTTTACTTTGATTATATATTGATTTTCTTGAATTATTTCTATTAGATTTATTATTTGAATTTGATGAATTTTTTCTTGAGGATTTTATCATTGAATTTGATGACGTCTTTCTTTTTAATCTATTTAATGTATTTGATTCAGTACTTTTCATTTGAAGAAGTCTCTTTGGATTATTTTGATTTTTTAATGTTTCTATTCTCTGAAGTAAATTATTCATTTTGTTTGATGAGTTCATTTTTTATTTAATTTTTTCATTATTTTCTTATAATTTAAAATAAAAAGTATTATTTTATATTTATTCTGTTTTAAAAATGAAAATAATAAAATAAAAGATTTTTTAAATTTTTAAAAATCAATAATCTATTATTATTAAATATATTAATTGTAAAAAATGAGAATAAAAATTTTTATTATTTTAATATACTTTGCTTTTTAATTTTCAAAACAATTTTATTTGCAATTTTTATTTTTTTGAATAATAAAAAATATTATTGAAAATTTAATATTCATTTTAAATTAATTTTATTTTTTTAATTACATAAAATCAAAAAAACTTCTTTTTTAAATTGATATTTATACCCAAAAATAAGATAATTGTTTTTTATCAGTTAATATGATTCTAATTAATATCAATAGAATATTTATTTTTGATTTTATCTATTTTTTTTTCTCTTTCAGTTAAAATTTCATCTTTACTTTTTTCTTCAATGGATAATTCAGATAATATATTTTTATTTTTATTACTTTCATTTTCTAAAGTATTTTTTTTGTCTTCATCTATAATATTATTACATTCATTTAATTTTTCATTTCCACTTAAATAAATTTCATTATTTGTTTTAGTTAATTTAGGATAATAATATTTTTTTTCATTTTCTGATATTAATTTTTCCATTAATTTTTGTTGTTTTTTTAAAGATAAAACTTGTTCTAAAGAAAAAATTTCTTTCTTTAACACATTATTTTGTTCATTTAAATGTGTTAAATGTTTTTGATTTATTTTAATTGTTAAAGAAATATTTTTATGTTTTTTTTCTGATATTTTTTTATAATCTTTTAAAGAATTATTTATTCTAGAATTTAATTCTAAATATTCATCTTTTTTTCCTAATAAATCTTTATAATTATTTTCACTTATCGAATTATAAATTATATTTAATTCATCTTCATTATGAAAATCTAAAATATTTTTTTCTTGAAAAATATCATTTGCTGATTCTGATTTTTTTAACTTTTTAATATCTTTATTTTTAGATAAATGATTTAATGAATTAACTAACAATAAATGTTTTATATTTTTTTGATTTTGATTTATTAAAGAATATTTATTAAGAATATTAGAATAATTTTGAGTAATATTTAAAGCAGAAGAATTTCTTTTTAAAGTAATATCATTTGAACTTTTATTTAAATTAATTCTTGTTAAAGAATTACTATTATTCATATTTGGATAATTTTGAATAACAGGAGGTAAAATAATATTTTTATTTTCCTTTGTTTTACTTATCTCTTTTATTATTTGAATATTATTATTATCAATATTTGAAATAATATTTTGAATATCTCCATTTAAATCATTTTTAAGTATATTCATCCATAAATTTGTATATTTATAATCTGAATCTGATTCATCATTTATTTTTATTGTTTCATATAATTTTTCTAATTTTTTATATGATTTTTGTTCATTTTCAATTAATTTTAAATTATTATTTATTTTATTTGTTAATTCATATTTCTTATTTGAAAAGATTTTAAATTCATTTGTATAATTTTGAAGATTCAATTCTTTTTTTTGATTTTCACTATAATTTTCTTTTAAACTTATTATTTTTTTAAATTTAATTTCTTTTAATTGATTAATTAAAATATTATTTTTAATTTGCATTGATTCTATTTTTTTTTCAAGAGAAGGAATACTATCAAAAGAAATTACTTGATTTGATTTATCAATTATTTTTTCACATTTATTTTTAAACATTTCTTGTATTTTTTTTGATAAAATTAATTCTTTTTGTTTCATATCTATCATTTTTTCTAATTCTTTAATAGATTCTTCATTTGGTTGTGTTTTATACATTAATTCTGCACTTTTTGTTATTGATTCATTTATATTTTTTATTAAAGTTATTAAATTATTTTTTCCGTTTTCATTTTCTTTATTTAAAACATTAATTATTTTTTTTCTTGATTCTAATTCTTTTTTTAATTCTAAACTTGATAATGTTTCATATTTTTGATTTATTTCTTTAATATGATTTATTTCTTTTATTATTAAAACATCATTTTCTTTATTTAAATTTAATAAATTTGATTTTTTATTTTTTACTTTTGAAATTTTTTTCTTTTGTTTCTTCCATTCCATAAATATATAATCTTTTTACAAATTTATTAAATTTTTATTCATTGAATAAAAAATATATATTTTATTCGAAATTTTTTTTTTCGTAATAAACAATATTAAATAAATTATTTTTTATTTCTAATAACTTAATTTAATAATTATTCAAAAAATAGAAAATCTTATTTTTTTTTAAATTAATTTATTTAAAAGAAACTTATAAACTTCATTGAAAGAAGAATCAATATCGAAGATTTTTGAAATTCTAATTCAAAATTTACTATTCTCAATCAAATGAATGTGTTGAATTAGATATACATATCTTCTATAATTTATTTTCAACTTTAAACAAATATTCATTAAAAAGTATAAATCGGTTAGAAAAATTTTTTTTTAAAAACAATTATATAAAAGATATTTAGATTAACTTATTTAATTATTATTCTAAAGTAAATTATATTTAATTTCTTTGAAAATTATTCACAAAAATTAAAAATAAAAATAAAAAAAATTTGTATTTAAACAGAAATGATACAATTTCTTAAAGAAAAAAAAGCAAAAATTATTAAAAGTATTAAAATCAATAATAAAAAAAATATTTATTAATTAAAATATATTAATAATGAAGAAAAAAGAAGATTTAAATTCTTTAGGATATTTTAAAGAAGAAATGATAAACTCTCTTTCTCAAATGGAAGAAAAAACATCAAATAAAATATCATACTTTGATTCATTTTTACATAATCAATTACAAAGTTTCCAATCAAAATTATCAGACTTTCAATCTTTGATAAATGTTTTATCAGAAAAAACAACAAAATTAGAAATGAAAACAGAATCACTTTCAAATTCAATGCCTCAATTAAAAAATGTGAATGAAAACCTAATAACATCAGATATAAAAATAGCAAATTTAGAAAAAGATTTGGAAAAAATGTGTAATAAATATGATAAAATTTTATCAGAAAATTTAAAAGTTCAAGGAGTAATTGGAGATTATTGTAAATTTAAATCTATTAAAGATTTTATTAATGTAACATTTAATGAAGTTAATACTTTAAAATGTTTTAAAGATAAAACTACTTTTGATATTAAAGGAATTAATGAAAATATTTTAGGATTAAAAAGTAAAGTTGAATCTATTAAAATAACAAATGGAAATTATATTAACGAAAGATTAAAATTAGTTGAAAAAGATTATGAAGAAAAAATTAATCAATATTTAGATAAAATTATGGAAATTAAAGTTATTAATGCTAAATATTATCAAGATATGATTACAAATATAGAGAAGATTAATAAAGAAATTGATCTATTAGAAGTTTTCAAAATTGATTTAAAGAAACAATATGAAGATTTTATTTCTCAAATGGAAAAAAACAATAAAAATTTATATGATGATTTTGATGAAATTAAAAATAATTTTCAAAAAATAAAAAACCAATTTAAAAATATTTATGAATTTATTAAGGATGTAAGGTTTAAAAAAAATATGAATAAAGAAATTTCTAAAAATGAAATTCATACTGTTTTAAATAATATAGAATCAACTTTAAACGAAAAAATGATTAATTCTGATATTAAAAATATATTATTTGAAAAAAAATTAAGTAAAAATATGATAGAAGGAATTCCAAATTTAAAATTTAAAGAGGCTAATAACTTTTTAAGTTCTGCTTCGAATACAACAATAATTCAAAGTAATAATATCACTTTAAATAGTAATAATTCAATTGGAAAAGATAAAAATAAATTTCCAATTATTAATAAAAATAATGATTCTAAAATGAATAAATCTCATTCTTTTAGTAAAATATATGATAAAGATAAATCTATTTCTCCTTTAAAAAGAAATAGTGTTGATAATAAAAAAAATTTAGGAAAATTAACTTTTAAAGTTTCTTCTGTTAAAAAGAAAAAAATATTAAAAGTGTAAATTTTATTGTATATCAATTAATAATAGAAAAAAATATCATTTAAATATTATTATATTTATAATTAAATTATTAAAAACAATTTTCAATCATTTTAAACCATATTTAAATTTTATTTTTTTCATTGTTTCAAAAGTATTATTTTCTTTTGTTATATTATCATTTAAAAGTGAAAAAGTTAAATTTCTTTTATGTTTTATTTTTTTTCTTGATTTTATATTATTTTCAACATTAATTTTTAAATCTTTAGAATTAACAATACTATTTTTTTTAAAATTATTATTTGGATTTTTACTTTTATTTAATATTTTATTAATTTCAGATTTCATTCTAAAAGCAAAATTTTCATTTTTATTTATATTCTTTTGTAATGATATTAAATTTACTTTTTGATTTCTATTAGATTTTTCATTATAAGAAGTTAAAAGACTGAAAATTTCTTTTTTCTTTTTTTCAATTGAATGTTTTTTTTCAAATTCTATTTGACTTTTACTTGAACTAAAATATCTAATGTTTTTTTTTTCTGCTTTAAAATTATAATTATAAATTTTGGATTGATTAGATGATAAAGCCTTATTTCCTAAAGATAATTCAGTTAATATATTTGACATTTTTCTTTTTACATTTGGATTTATTAAATTTAAATGTATATTATTTATTTTATAATTCATTTCTCCTGAAAAGTCTTTTTCTATATTATTATTTTTTTGAATGATTCTTGCAGAGATTAGAACTTCTTTTGAAAGTTTATTTAATTTATCAATATGATTTAAGTTTCTTGCATTAAATATTCCTTTCATTATTTTACTTTTTTTATTAATTAATTTCACATTGAAATTATAATATAATAATTAATTTTAAGTCTGGAAATTAAAAATTAAATTATTTTATTTATAAAAAAGACTGAAAAAAATTTTATTAATCAATGTTTCCCAAAGAAAAAAATGTTGAAAATTAATAAATTTTTTGCTAAACAAAATTTATTTTTAAATGTAATTGTCTTTTAAAGATAAAAAAATTTCTTTACTGTGATAAATAATAAATAATAATAACTTCTCAATTGAAATATATATAGAAGATTATAATATTAGGAAATATACAAACAATAAAGTTGAAAACTGATTTTAAAAAATATGTAATATTATTTTATTTTTATTGTTTTTTTTCATCATAATTTTTTATAAATATGATATAATAAAGTTTTTAAAAATAGCTTATTAATTTTAGATATTAAATTTATTACTATCTTAAATTAGATATTTAGAGGATTTTATTTAAGGAATTTTATGACACTCAAAAAAAATTTCAATTCTCATATTTTTAAAATTAATATTAAAATATTACTTTTATTCTTATATAAAATATTAAAATATCAATTTAAAAAAAAAAAATATACTATTTGTGTGTTATATTTTTGTCCTTAAATTAAATTACTACCCCACAAAATATAATATTTTTTTAAATAACTTGAAAATTTCTATATTACTTCTTTATTAATATATCTCACTTCTTGTGATAAAAAAATATTCTGCAGAAGATATTTATTTTTATACATAGAAAAAAGTTATTTAAATTATTTGATTTGAAAATATCAACGTTAAAGATAACTCATATTTATTTATTAATTAATAATTAATAAAAAAATGTTTGTTTATTTTAGCTTTCAAAAAGGAATAGTATATATGATATGTTTTGCTGCTGTTTATTCTTTAATAACTCTATTTCCTCCAGAAAATTATATAGATTTTTCTGAAACATTTGTTATAATATTTTATTTTATAGAAAAATGTTTATCAAAAAATTTAACTGAAACACCAAATATAAAATATAACAATTTATCTTTAGAAATAATTATTTTAATTATTTCATGTCTCATTTTTAAAGGAGTATTTGATTATGAAATAGATTTTCGACTTTTTTCGGATAAATATCAATTTCTTGAAGAAAATGCTATGATAATTTTATTTTTATTTTTACTGAATTTAATTATTTTTAAGAAACATTTTTATAATCATCATTTTATTTCAATAATTATTGTTATTATTATAATTATATTTATTCGTTGTGAATCAACTATTGAACTAAGTTATATAATATTTATTTTAAAATATTATTCTTTTTCATTCAATCTTCTTTTAATTAAATATATAAATACAAAATATTTTGTAAATATTTATTTATTAGGAAGTATAATTGGATTATCAACTGTAATTCAGGAAATTATTATGTATTTTGATTATGATATAGATTTTTCTTTTTCTTTTTCTTTTTTTATATATTTCTTTTTATATTTAGGTAAAAATTTTTTAAAATATAAAATTATTTCAAACTTAGATTCAATTCATTATTTTATAATGTTTTATATTATACAATCTATTTTTGATTTTACTTTAGATCTTAATATCATTTATATAATATTAAATATATTTTTGATATTATCAGGTTTGGTTTATTTAGAAATATTAGTGTTAAATTTTTGTGGATTAAGTAAAAATATAAGAGAAAATATTGAAAAAAGAGGAATTGAGGATTTTGATTATGAGCTTCATCAAAGAAAGATATTACTCTCTCTGACTTAAAATATTATTGTGTTATATAATATTTAAATAATTTTACTTTTTAAAAATTAATTTTTTTTTGATTTCATCAAATAAAGAAAAATTAATGGTCAAATTATTCCTAAAAAAGAATAATTTTGATTAAAAATAAAATAATGACTGAAAAATTATACTGAAAAAATTGAATTCTAAGTTAGAAAATTACCTAAATTAAATATATTAATAAAAGTGATGTATAATTTTTTTTTTTTATATTTAAAAAAGTTTACTTAGGAAAAAAATTAAAAAAAAAAATGGATGTGGGGTGTAAAAACACATAGTTAAATTATTTTTATTGAAAAAAAATTCTCAAATTAATTTACTTTTCCTATAAATTTTTCAAGATTTATTTTTTAAAAGAAAAAAAATTATATTTCAACATTTAATTATATAAAAATAAATAATTAAATTTAAAAACTAAACTTGTATAAAAAAAATTTAATTTTTCAAAAATAAATATAATTTAATGTGAATAATTTATTCAGCCTGATTAGTATATTCATCAAGTAAATCAGAATAAAACCCATAAATATTTTCAACTAAACCTTCAAATTTATGTTTATGCATAACTGAAACCATAAATTCTTTTAAAAATTCAAAGAAAATAATATAATTAACTGCTTTTTTACCATTTTGAATTTGAATATTTTTTGCATCAGAAATAGCTCCAAAAAAAATTTCATTATTTTCTTTTTTTAAAGGAATAGTAACTTTTCTTTTTTTATTTAAATTATCTTGTTCTTGAAATTCTTTAATTTTTTCAATAATATTTTGTTCAATAATTTTATCTTTATCAGATAAATATTCTTTAGATAATTCTTGAACAATATATTTAATTACAGTTAATATTGAATATTTAGAATTAATATCATCATCAAGTAAAACAGAATGACATATTACTAAATCAGGATCAAATTTTAAAATAGGAACTGAAATTATTGTTAATATTAAATTTACTAAAAATAAATTTTCAATTTGAGTATTATTTTGATAATTCATTAATTTTTCTTGTATATTTTTCATTAATAAAAAATTCATATTTTGAGTTAATTGTTGTATTTCATCTATTTTATCAAATAAAATATTATCTAATTTTATTGTTTGATCATCTGTTTTTTTTTCTTCTTGTTTATTTTCTGTTTTTTCAGTTTTTTTATCTGTTTGTGTGATTGCTGGAATCTCAATTTTTTTATTTAGACTTTCTTCTAATAAATTATCATCATTTAATGATACTGAGTTTTCATTTACACTTTGATTATTTAAATCTTGTTGAATATCTTTTTCTTTTAAATAATAACCATAAAAATCTATATCATATGTCATATAATAATTATAATTTTTTAACATATTTGTATCTATGTTTTCAATTAAATTACTTTTATCATATTTTTCATAAATTTTTAAAAATTTTTCAATTGATTGAGTTTGAGGAAAGGATTTATTTCCTAAATATTTTGATTTATCTGGAATATGTTTTAAACAAAAATCAACATAAGGTTTAATAAATTTTTTAACCATTAAATAAGGTCTTTTCTCAAAAAACATATCAAATAATTCATAAGTAATAATATTAATACTCTCATCACTTTTTGTTAGGTTAGTTAATATTTTATAACAAAGTTGACTTGATTTATGATTTGAATAATTATAATCATCACTATTATCTAATTCATTACATACATTATTGACATCCCCATTTTTATTGTCTCCACCATTTATTAATTGATTCATTTCTTCTTCACATTCAAATTTTTTTTCACATTTTTCATCATTAAATCCAAATAAAAAATTTGCAGTTACATCAATAATTTCATCATTATTACTATATTTTAAAATTGATATTAAATATTGAAAATGTGATCTTGATATATTTGGTTTATCTAATAATTTAGGTTGTATCATTTTTATTAAAAATCTATTAAAGAAAAAATATTTGAATTGATTTTTTAAATCACGAGAAACAATACAATTTACAATTTTACATAAAAATCGAACATAATCAGTAAGAAAATAAAACTCTTTTCTAACTATTGGAAATGTTTTAATCATATTTATAGAAACTTCAAGAGTGTTTGCATTTTGATTTAATTCAAAATAATTTGGT
>JAEEGK010018368.1_pt1 | contig 15139 bp, 14 predicted proteins | sample 8958771 | NCBI WGS metagenome assembly JAEEGK01 (sample SAMN16246547, study PRJNA631951) | gut metagenome | biome: gut microbiome; feature: rumen; material: SC-attached | host: Bos | place: Iran: Karaj | collected 2018-10 | reverse complement strand
AATGAACGTAGAAGCATTAAGTTGTCAGTGTTGCGGAGCACCTCTTAAATTGGGTAATTCCGTATGTACATGTGATTATTGCGGTACCACCAATATCGTAAGCGGAAGTACAGGAAAATATATCGATCTTCTCAACAGGGCTAATAAGCTCAGACAGCAGTGTGAGTTTGACAGAGCTTTCCGCGTATATGATGAGATACTGGCGGAGAACGGATCATTCGTTGATGTTCTTTGGGCTCAGACTCTTTGTGAATACGGAATCGAATATGTTCAGGATCCCACATCCGGAAGATATATGCCCACACTTCACAGAATTAAGGATGAAAGTATCTTAAATTCCGATTCCTTCAATGAAGCTGTAAGTATGGCAGATGATGCCCAGAAGGCCGAATTGAAAAATGCCGCAATGGAGATTGCAAAGATTCAGGATGATTATCTGAACATTGCTGCAGGTGAGAAACCTTATGATGTTTTCATTTGTTATAAGGAAACCGATGATGAAACCGAAAAGCGTACCGAAGACAGCGATATTGCTCTTATGCTTTATAAGAAGCTTGAAAGCTACGGTTTGAAGGTTTTCTTTTCCAGGATTACTCTGCAGGATAAGCTGGGAGTGAATTACGAGCCTTATATATTCGCCGCATTAAAGAGTGCTACGGTAATGACGGTTATCGGTACAAAGCCCGAATATTTCAGTGCAGTATGGGTTAGGAACGAATGGTCCAGATTCTATAAATTAAGAGAACTCAATGACCGTAAGCTGATGCTCTTTGCATGTAACGATGTAGATGATCTTCCTCCCGTGTTCAGGCAGAAGCAGGCGCAGCTCCTTACAGAGCCCGATGCAATAGAGAATCTTTCCGAGAACATCAGGGATTACGTATTTAAGATCATGGGTGAAAATATGAGCATGGTCCAAGCTGCGTGCCCTAATTGCGCAAGTGTATTTCCCGTGGATCCTTCCATGCAGGCGGCTATATGTCCTAAATGCAAAAAGCCTTTTATCGTGGCAGATGCGCTTTTGATGTCTGCAGCGGATCTGTTTACCAAAAACAGGATCAAATGTCCTTTCTGCGGAAAAGAGCAGGAGAAAAATAAATACGGATGTATATACTGTCATAAGGAAATACCCTGATCGTTTATGAAGAATAAGAATATTTTTGAAAAGTTATCAAGTTTGTTTTTGTTCGCAACGGTTCTGTCAATGATGTCAGGATGCTCGGATGATTTGCTCAGAACCGTAAATGAGGTTTATATCTCGCCTACCGGAGAATATCAGGCTGATGCTGTTCAGATAGATGGCGGAGCTACATACGGAGCAAGTGCTGTTTATCTGGAAACGGGTGATCCGGCTGCTTTCTCTGTGATAAGAGACGTTGTGCCCGAAACCGCTGTTATGATCTCCGAATGCAGAGGCGGTTGGGGCTCCGATTATGAAATAGAATGGATTTCGGATGATTCTTTTTACGTGATAATCGATAAATGCAGATATTACGATGTATCGGTTGCAGATGACGGATATTCTGTAACCGAGGGACTTGTTATTGATAATAATAAGTGCGGGATACATGACGTAATTACTGACGGAGATAATGTAGAAATAACCGCTACGGTTTGCGTAAGAAATAATATGTCGGAAGCGGTGCAATTTGTAGTAGTCGGAAGCGTGATGGCCTACTATAAGGGAGATTACTATAAGGGTCCTACTGGAGTTGATATTAAGGCTGATACCGATATTGAAACCGGTGAAGCATTATCGATTGGAGCCGGTGAAGAAGAATATTTTGAGATAAAACTTACAGGTACAAAAAAACCGGACGAAAAATTCACTGACACAAATCCACGTAAGTTATATGTCCGTATTACGCAGTTTGGTGCAGGAGAGTAATTCCGATATATTTACCATAAAAAAGAGACTTCGATATCGAAGTCTCTTTTTGTTATACATGTCTCAGTGATTATCGAGCTAAGAACTGGATAGCGATAACAACTATCGAAAGAGCTGCGATTACGATACCGCTGATTCTCATCTTCTTGATCTGAGCAGGATCATCGCGGAATTCCTTCTTAACAGAAAGCTGAGGTGCGATGGCCATGAAAAGACCAAGAGCAAGTGCGATAAGTATAAGCATTTTAAATCCTCCGTTTAAATAGACATAAAGTCTGTTTTTTCCCACGAAGGATATTTTATCATGAGTTTATATATTTCACTATATTAAAGTGGTAAAATTCAATGAGAAAATTATGCCACGTCGAATTGTATGATATTTGTGCAAAAATCATACAAGATTGCCAAAAATTCGTTGAAATACGGTCTTTTATTGTGAAAGATTACTGATTTGTGATAAAATATTGCTGTCTTGTGAGGGACAAAATTTTTTAAAGGAGACGTGCAATGTCAAAGGAAATGGTTGCAATGATCCTGGCCGGCGGGCAGGGATCAAGACTTTACGCTCTGACGGATAAGCTGGCTAAACCGGCGGTTCCTTTCGGCGGAAAGTATCGTATTATTGATTTCCCTCTTTCTAACTGTGTCAATTCAGGAATAGATACGGTCGGTATTCTCACTCAGTATCAGCCTCTTGTTCTTAATGAATATATAGGACACGGACAGCCTTGGGATCTGGACAGACTCAATGGCGGTGTTCATGTACTTCCTCCTTATCAGAAGGCACAGGGTTCCGATTGGTATAAGGGAACCGCGAATGCCATTTATCAGAATCTTTCTTTCCTCCGCAGATATGATCCCGAGTATGTCATCATTCTCTCCGGTGACCAGATCTGTAAGCAGGATTACAACGACTTCCTTGAGTTCCACAAAGCAAAGGGAGCCGATTTCTCCGTAGCCGTTATGGAAGTGCCCTGGGACGAAGCAAGCCGCTTCGGCCTTATGGTCACAGATTCCGACGGACGTATCACCGAATTTCAGGAAAAGCCCAAGGAGCCCAAGAGTAATCTGGCTTCAATGGGTATCTATATTTTTAATTTCGATGTTCTTGAAAAATATCTTGAAGCAGACGAAGCTAATCCGGAATCTTCCAATGACTTCGGAAACGACATCCTGCCTGCACTTCTTCGCGATGGCAAGCAGATGTATGCGTATCGTTTCAATGGATATTGGAAGGATGTAGGAACCATCTCTTCCCTTTGGGAAGCCAATATGGAGGTTCTTAATCCCGAGAGCAGCGGAATCAACCTCTTTGATGATGACTGGAAGATCTATTCCAGATCTTCGGGAAAAGCAGCGCAGTATATTGCCGATGGTGCGGTTGTTGATAATGCCATGATAACCAACGGATGCCGTATCTTCGGAACAGTCAAGCATTCGATCCTGTTTGCCGGCGTTGAAGTTGAAGAAGGCGCCGTTGTAGAAGATGCGGTTGTAATGGGTAATGTTAAGATCGGTTCCGGTGCAAAGGTATGTCACTGCATAGTCGGTGAGGATGCCGTGATCGGAGCAAATGCCGTGATAGGTGAACATCCCGAACCCGGTAACGAGAAGAATGTAGCAACCGTAGGTCCCGGAGTAAAGATCGGAAAGAATGCATGCGTAGGCGGAACCGCCATGGTCAAGGAAGATGTTGAGGAGGGCGGAAAATGCTGAAGAATAAACATGATGCAATGGCAATAATATTTGCCAACAGCTACGATAATGAGGTTCCCTCTCTTGTAAACGAACGACTGATGGCTTCGATCCCTTTCGCGGGAAGATACAGACTCATAGACTTTACGCTTTCATCACTGGTAGAGTGCGGTATCGATAATGTATCCATCATTGTAAAAAAGAACTACAGGTCTCTTATGAGACATCTGGGAAGCGGAAGGCCCTGGGACCTTGTAAGAAAGAACGGCGGTCTTAACATAGTTCCTCCCTATGCCGAGAAGGGCATCAAGGTTTATAACGGACGTGTTGAGGCTGTTGCAAGTATTGTTGAATTCCTGAAGGTCTGCAAAGAGCAGTATGTCTTTATGTGCGATTCCAACATCGCTTATAATTTTGATTTTGCGGATATGATCCGGGCTCATCAGGAGAGCGGTGCGGATGTGACCATCGCGTACAAGAATGAACCGATCCCTTACGGATTCATGAATCTGCAGATGACTCAGACTACGGATCTGTATTACACATTCGATCTCGACGGAAATAAGATCACTCAGATCAATACGAATTCCAAAGAGTACGGCCCTCAGAACCTTTCCATGAACCTGTATCTTATCGAGAGGGAAAAGCTCATCGCACAGATCGAAAGAGCATACGCGCAGGGACATGTGTTCTACGAAAGAGATGTACTTGCACCCATGCTGGGAACCGACAAGATCTGCGGATATGAGTTCAAGGGCTACTCCGCAAGGATCACCGATATGGTAAGCTACTTCGATGAGAACATGAAGCTTCTCAATCCCGAGAATCTGAACGCTCTCTTTGACGGATTCAATGTATATACCACAGTCAGAGACGATAACCCGGCAAGATACTGTACCGGATCCAAGGTGGCCAATTCCCTTATCGCCGACGGATGTGTTATCGAAGGAGAAGTTGATAACTGCGTACTCTTCAGAGGCGTTCATGTAGGAAAGGGGACACGGATTAAAAACAGTATCCTGATGCAGGATACAGAGATCGCAGGAAATTGCGACATCGAATATTGTATAATGGATAAAGAAGTTACTGTGGCTTCCGGCAAATCCATAAAGGGTGATAAGACATTCCCTGTCTTTGTACCCGCGTACAAGAAGATCCTTTGATCTGATCAAAAAAGTTTTGTACGGGTCTTCCGCAGGGAAGACCCGTTTTATTCGGAAAATGCAGGCAAGGAGGAAAAGATGGCTGAGAGAGACTGTACCAAAGAGATAGCTGAATTAAATGAGATAGTACAAAAATATGACAACATTGTCTTTTTTGGCGGAGCGGGTGTTTCCACCGAAAGCGGAATACCGGATTTCAGAAGTGTGGACGGTCTTTACAACCAGAAATATGACTATCCTCCGGAAACGATTTTATCCCATACTTTCTATGTCAGGCATACCGCGGAATTCTATAAATTCTACAGGGATAAACTGATCATAAAAGGGGTACAGCCCAATGCGGCACATTTAAAACTTGCGGAGCTTGAAAAGGCGGGCAAGGTGAGAGCGGTCATAACCCAGAATATCGACGGTCTTCATCAGGCAGCCGGTTCAAAGACTGTTCTTGAACTTCACGGATCAACACTAAGAAACTATTGCATAAAATGCGGAGAGTTTTATGATATAGATTACATCGCCGATTCTCCCGACCCGGTTCCGAAGTGTTCCAAGTGCGGAGGTGATATCAAGCCCGATGTGGTTTTGTATGAAGAAGGACTGAACATGGATACTCTTCAGTCAGCCGTTCATTACATATCCAACGCTCAGGTGCTTATAATCGGCGGAACGTCTCTTGCTGTTTATCCCGCAGCGGGACTGATAGATTATTTCAAGGGTGACAAACTTGTTGTTATCAACATGGCACCCACTGCCAGGGATTCGGGAGCGGATCTTGTAATACCCGCACCCATAGGAAAAGTTTTTTCGCAGATCACTGTCTGATATGAAAAGAATTTCGGAGGAATACTAAATGGCTGAATCACGTGGACCTGTGGCACCCAAAGACCCCACAGCCAAAAGACCGTTTTATTACATTATGAGGGATAAGGATATCTGTGCATCACCTCAGCCCGACGGAAGGGGTATCCAGTTTATCTATGAAAGCGACGGAAGACTTAAGGCAAGCGCAAAGCTTGTAGGAAACGTCGAAGATGAGGCTATGCTTGACGAGCTTGTTACGGTTGAAGGCTTCCGTAAGCAGGTACACAGTATAGGTGTTTCCGTCCAGAAATCGGGAGAACCGGTTAAGGTAAAGTTTTGTTTTCAGATGTATGGTTTTAAGGATCCCTACAATTCCGGAACCACTCTTACCATGGATCTCGATTCCGACGGAATGGAACTTGTGATGGACCTGTCTCAGTATGAGTGGTCCGATGATGATAACGTAACGGGTCAGATAAGATTTGAATTCCCCGAAGGCGGAATCACGGCGAAGGCATCGGTTTGTTTTTACTTGAATGACGGTTATACGGCGCCTGAGCAGAAGGACGATAAGGAAGTCGATACTGGAAGCGAAGAATATAAGAAGATGATCGGAAAATCTCTGATGCAGCTCGGTAATGTGCACCGTATCAAGAAGGCATTGGAGAAAGCTCGCAGCGGTGAAAGGTGCGAAGTTGCGTTTATCGGAGGTTCTATCACACAGGGAGCCGGCGCAATACCTATCAATGTGAATTGCTATGCATATAATGCGTTCAAGGGATTCTGCGATCTTGCAGGAAGAGGTTATGAGGACAATGTCGGTTATACGAAAGCCGGTGTGGGCGGAACTCCTTCCGAGGTCGGAATACTTCGATATGAGCATGATGTTCTGGATGACGGAAAGAAAGCTCCGGATGTTGTGATCGTGGAATTTGCGGTTAATGACGAGGGCGATGAAACAGAGGGAGAATTCTTCGATTCGCTTGTAAGGAAGATCTACAATTCACCTCAGAAACCTGCTGTGATCCTGTTGTATTCGGTATTTGTAGACGGCTATAATCTTCAGGACAGATTAAAGTGTGTGGGTGAGGGATACAACCTTCCGATGGTCAGCATCAAAGATGCGGTTTACGATCAGTTCTATTTGGGTTCGGACGAAGGCGGTGTCGTAAGTAAGAACAGATTCTTCTACGATATGTATCATCCCACAAGTCTTGGGCATCGCATAATGGCTGACAGCCTTATTAACCTGTTTAAAGCGGCGGATGAAGCTGATGATGCTGATGATCTTGATATCACGGGAATCACTCCTCCCAAAGGCGGAGAATTTGAGAACTCCTATCTTGTAAACAGATATAACATCGACAAGTGTCCTGCCGTATTGAGTTACGACTTTGGCGGGTTTAACGGAGAGAGCACCGAGCTTCAGATGGTAGAGCGTGATCTCGACCTGAAGGGAACTCCGGAGTTTAAGGGCGAATGGCTTTATCCCGGAGACGGAAGCGGCGATCCGGTATTCAAAGCTCGTATCAGATCTTCGGTTATTCTGGTGGGCTATATGGATTCCGCAGATCCCGGTGTGGGAATTGCAGAAGTTTATATCGATGGGGAAAAAGTTTTGACCATAGATCCTCACATAATCGGATGGCAGCACTGCAACGTGCTCATCGCACACAGAGGCGGTCCTGTTAAAGAGAGGGATGTGGAGATTAGAATTACGGATCCTTCAAAGAGATTTACATTCCTGGGATTTGGATTGGTATAAGAGCAGATGAAAGTGGGGACGGTTCTTTTAGGGCAATGATTATTGCCCAAAGAGAACCGTCCCCATCTGAGTTTTAGTATGTTTTATCGATAAGATCCATAGCAGCGGATTCAGAGAAGTTGTATTCGCGAACGAGCTCGAGAACGTTTTTCCTCTTGTATGTATCATAATCGCTCTGCATGTATCTGCAATACTTTTCCCAGAATCTTCCGTCCTCATAGAGAACAGGTGCAGCATCAGGATAAACCTCATATACCAGATCGTCCGGAGCGATGCTGAGACTCAGGTCATATGCCGCGATCCACTTGTCGGGGAATGAGAAGGCAAATACCAGATACCACACGGTTACAAATACGGTGATGATCCTGAAATAATGAATGCCGTCTTTGAAGATTCCTGCGATGAGGATGGTAGTCCATACGGTAAGTACGACAAGGAGCCAGAGGACATATACTCTCAGGTGGGAAAGGCCGTATACACCTACATAGAGATACATTCTGAGAGCGGATGATGCGATCATTACGTAAGTGCAAAGGCTGATGATGACAAGTATTGCTTTGAGTACCTTGTTATCCGCAAAGTGCTTCTTACAAAATGATACAAGTATCAGATTTAAGATGGTTACGGCAAGGAGCTGATAGAAACCTTCGTGAGCATACTCGGCATAGGTGTATCCGTCGGGGAGTTGCATCTGTCCTACGAGATATACGAACTGGATGCAGCTGAAAAGGAGATATACAAGTGCAATGAGGCTGTTGAAGGTGATGGCTACAATAGCATCAAATTTCTTTCCTTCTTTTTTTTCATAGAAATTCTCAGCGGGAAGGCATGCAATCCAGGTGTAGAATGCCATGAATGAAAGGAAGAACTTGAAAGGTACTCCAATCCAGTCTTCATCAATCTCGGGGAATTTAATGCATGAAAGGATGTCTCCTACGATCTTGCCGAAGACGAGGTCTGCGGATGCAAGAAGTGCGATGACAATCCAGAGAAGAGGAATTGCAATGAGGAGACCGATGATAATGCTTTTGAATGCTTTCTTTCCCTTGCTCTCCTCTAAGGTCTGATCTGCTCCGAGCGCTGCCATGGCTTTAGCCTGCTTGGCTGCTGCGGCATCGATAAAGGGCTTGGTGAGGTTTGAAAGAGGGACTATGAAGAAATCGGCGATCTTGATGAACATCGTGGTGATCTCTTTGGCTTCCTGATTGGAATACAGCTTGAGGAGCAGGCAGGAGAAAAGAAGCAGTATTCCCAGTCCGTTTCCGAATTGCAGATCATTGGACGAAGTAAGGCATTTATCAATGGACAGCAGCATAAGGCTGACGCAGTAGAAAAGCTTGATATCGATCTTGCCCTCTATATTTCTGATCAGGCTTTTTCCCATGCTCTTTGCGTCCCACGCAAGTATGGCCAGTGTTGACGCCATGAAGATCGGATAAGCTATAGAGGCTCTGTTTCTGTATATGAGCAATATGGCGAGTGCAGCCCATAAAAGAGCTTTTTTAAATGAACGTTTAAATCTGAACAATTCCATAATATTCCTCCTTAGGGTCAATCGCCCTTTTGATACTCCAGTAAATCTCCGGGCTGGCAGTCCAGCGCTTTGCACAGTTTACACAGCGTGTCCACCTTGATGGCTTTTGCCTTGCCGGTTTTAAGAATGGACATATTGGCAAGGGTAATGCCCACTTTATCCGCAAGCTCGCTTACGCTCATTTTTCTCCGGGCGAGCATTACGTCTATGTTGAATATGATCTTATCTTCTTCCATAGGTAGCCCTCCTAGATCGTAAGTTCATTTTCGGCCTGGATCTCGGAGGCTTTCTGTACCAGATGTGACAGTGCCGCGCATCCTACGGAAACCGATACGCCGAGGAAATCGATGACCAGAGATCCGAGAAGCATTGCAGGGTGGCTCATGTTAATGAACAGGAAAACAATGTTTCCGAGAGCGAAAAATATGGTGTCGCCGAGAGCCAGGTATGCCATCTTTTTAAGATAGTTTGCATTCTCCGGAGAGAATGATCTGTCGTTCTCGATATTGACCGCTATTTTCCATCCCATGACCAGGAAGATGTAGCAGGGGGTTGCGGTGATCAGCAGGAAGAACATCCAGGGTGTGAACATGTATGCCTTATCATCGTAGAAGATATCTCTGCCGAAAAGAGGGATAACTCCGAAGTATATAGCGCATATACAGAAGATGATCCCGAATGTGGCAAACCCGAGCAGGATTCCTTTGATCCATCTGGCCAAACTTTTCTGACTCATAAACTACCTCCCTTGAAGGCTTATTGCCTTTCCTCGGTCAATATAAACCCTGAAATATCGAATGTCAACACAAATTTATTGTAACACGATAAATAAATATCAATTTACAGGAAGAATATATCGTGAAGTTTGAATTGAAATCCGAGATGCGATCAGGTAAGAGAGGGGAAAGAAAACAGCCGTGTGAGTTGATATTTGGGGAAAAACCGTGTATATAATAGGGGATTCTACATAATAAATGTCGTTTAAAATAAAAAAACGCTTGATTTAGAATCCGCGGAATGATATATTGAAACTCCGTGATATATTTTCCTTGTTCGCACTATGAGTGCGAGCCAGAGACCAAAAGGAGGTAACAGCATGAAAAAGTATGAATTAGCTGTCGTTGTCAGCGCAATGATCGAAGACGACGCACGCACCGCTGTAGTTGATAAGTGCAAGGCACTTGTTGAGAGATTCGGCGGAAAAATCGCGGATGTAGAAGAGTGGGGCAAGAAAAAGCTCGCTTACGAAATCCAGAAGATGACCGAAGGCTACTACTACTTCATTCATTTTGAAGCAGAAGGCGATCAGAATTCAGAGATCGAGAGCCGCATGAGAATTATGGACGGCGTCATCAGATACTTATGCGTAAGACAGGACGAAGCATAAGGAGATAAACTTATGAATAAAGTTATTTTAATGGGAAGACTCACCAGAGACCCCGAGGTAAGCAGTTCAACTTCAGGCACGACTTTTGCCAGGTACAGTATCGCGGTGGACCGCAGGTTTAAGCGTGAAGGCGAGCCTGATGCGGATTTCTTCAATTGTACATCCTTCGGCAAGCAGGCCGAGTTCGTAGAAAGATACTTGAAGAAGGGCACCAAAGTTGTAGTGTCCGGAAGACTTCAGAATAACAACTATACGAATAAGGATGGTCAGAAGGTTTATGACGTCCGTATCATGGTTGAAGACGTTGAATTCGCTGAGAGCAAGAATTCTTCATCCGAAGGTTCTTACAACTCAGGTTCCCAGTCCCAGGGTTCCGCAGCAGGCGGAAATGATTTCCTGAACATTCCTGACGGACTTGTAGAAGAGCTCCCATTCAGCTAACACGTTTTTAGTTTGCAGGAGGCAATCATGGCATATACCAAATCTGAGAGACCGGAAGGACCGGCCAGAAGAAGGGGCGGAATGCACGCAAGACGTAGAAAGGTGTGCGTTTTCTGCGGTAAGGACAACGTAATCGATTACAAGGATGCTAACAAGCTTCGTAAGTATATCTCTGAGGGAGGAAAGATCCTTCCCCGCCGTATCACCGGCAACTGTGCTAAGCACCAGAGAGAGCTTACCACCGCTATCAAGCGTGCTCGTCAGATGGCAATCCTTCCTTACACACAGGATTGATCCCTTTTTGATCAAATAATGAGCTCTAAAGGACCGGATCGTATGATCCGGTCCTTTTTTGATGCTTTTTTCGGTCGGGTGGAGCTGAGAGAGCATCAGAATCCGGGGAAGCGTGACTTTTTGATGCCTTAGTCGACTGGGTGGGGCCGGGAAAGCATCAAAATTGCGGGAAGTATGACTTTTTGATGCATTTTTCGGTCGGGTGGAGCCGGAAAGGCATCAAAATTGCGGAAAGTATGGTCTTTTGATGCTTTTTATGACCTGGTGGGGCTGAGAGAGCATCAAAATTGCGGGAAGTATGGCCATTTGATGCTTTTTATGACCTGGTGGGGTTGGAAAAGCATCAGAATCTGGGGATGTGTGACTTTTTGATGCTTTAGGCGACCTGATGGGGCTTAGAGAGCATCAGAATCTGGGGAAGTGTGATTTTTTGATGCTTTTTATGACCTGGTGGAGCCGGAAAGGCATCGAAAACAGGGGAAAAAGGGAATCCCGATGCTTATTCCGGAGCCGAGTGGTATGAAAAGCATCGAAAACAGGGGAAACGTGACTTTTCGATGCCTTTAGTAGTTCGGTAGGCTAAAAAATACATCGAATTCCGCGGAAAATATGATTTTCGATGCTCCGGGGCATAAAGCTATAAATGCTTCAAAATGTTAATTAATGATCATTATGAAATTGCAAGAATACTATTGGAGATATATAATAAAATTAACAATATTTCACAAAACATCATGGTTTTTCACACGTCGTTTTAGATAATTATACTATAAATCGGGGAATAAACCGGAAGGATACGGTTGATATTTTTTTTTCTAAACGGAGGTGAAGTGTTATGGCGGCAAACGGTACTACGTCGCTACAGAGCGAGGGTAAACTTACGTTTATTCACAAGATGAGCACGAAGATTGCAATGGCAGTCAGCATTATCGTGCTTGTTGTGATATGTGTTCAGGTATTCGTCGCCTCAAACAGGGCATCGAGTGCAATGGAAGGCACATATCTCAACTATGCACAGAATCTTGCTGAAGAAGCGGCAATAGGAGTTGACTTCGCTACGGAGTTTGGAGAGAAGGCTTACGGCGGATATGCAATGAATCTAGCTCAGGAAGCCGCAATCTCGATCAATTTTTCCAGAGAGTTCGGAGAGACGGTTTACAAGTCCTATGCACAGAACCTTGCGGAGGAAGCGGCGAAGGCTGTTGATCTGGCGGGCGGTGCTACACTTGATACCGCTCAGCTGGATAGTGTTCTTAAGGAAGTTGCCATCAAGGATGTGGCAGGTTCTTATGCGTACATGGTATCTCCCGACGGAACCATGCTCTGGCATCCGAATCCGGAGAAGATCGGCAATCCAGTAGAGAACGCGGCAGTTAAGGGAATCGTAGCGGATCTTCAGGCAGGCAAGACGGTCGAAGACGGTTCTGTTTTGTATGAATATAAAGATGCCCTTAAACTTGCGGGATACGCATTTACAAATGCCGGAAATATCCTCATCGTAACCGCAGATTACGATGAGTTCATGAAGATAGATTATGATACTCTTCTCGGAAATATCGAGATAGACGGAGTGGAAGGTTCATATGCTTACATGGTATCTCCTGACGGAACCATGCTTTGGCATACCAATCCCGAGAAAATAGGACAGCCCGTAGAAAATGCGGCTGTTAAGGGAATCGTTGCAGACATTCAGGCAGGAAAAACAGTAAATGACGGTTATGTCATTTATGAGTATAAAGGAGCTCTCAAGCTTGCGGGCTATTCCTTTACCGATACCGGAAATATCGTCCTTGTAACTGCGGATTATGACAAGCTCATAAAGATTGACTATGATACATTGATCGGAAAGATCGAGATGTCCGGTGTTGAGGGATCGTATGCTTATATGGTATCTCCCGACGGAACCATGCTTTATCATACCAATCCCGAGAAAATAGGACAGCCCGTGGAAAATGCAGCGGTCAAGGGAATCGTTGCAGATCTTCAGGCCGGAAAGGCGGTAGAAAACGGATCATGTACTTATGAGTATAAAGGGTCTTACAAAGTTGCAGGTTATGCATTTACCAGAGACGGAAATATCGTAATAGTTACAGCTGACAGAGATAAGATGATGGCGGGAGTAGCCGCAATGAGAAGCGGATTGATAATTTACGGTCTCATCGGGGCTGTTCTGGCGGTCGTCCTTGTTACGGCATTTGCTATGTTCATGCTCAAGGCACTTGAACAGCTCGTTCCCATCCTCAATAAAACAGCGGATTACGATTTCACCGAGGACAAAGAATCCGAGATCCTGGAAAAGAGAAAGGATGAGGTCGGATTTATCGCAAGAGCCCTCGCTGTTACCAGAAATAATCTGAGAGAAATGGTCGGAGCTATTTCGGAGGCGGGAGGCGATATCAATTCCAATGTCGATGCTCTTAAGGCAACCATCGATAAAGTCGGAAATATCTGTGAAGATAACTCTGCTACCACCGAAGAGCTTGCAGCGGGAATGCAGGAAACCGCTGCATCCACAACTACCATTGCTCAGAATGTTGCCAATGTACGTGAAAGCGCACGCGGTATAGACGATCTTGCCGGTGAAGGTACAAAACTTTCGGACGAGGTTCTCAGCCGTGCCGGAGAACTTGCGGCTACTACCGAGAAAGCAAGTAAGAAGACTATCGAGATCTATGAGTCCGTTAAGGTTAAATCCGAAGAAGCCATCGTTGCTTCTCAGGCTGTTAACAAGATCAATGAACTTACCGGAACCATCATGGCCATTTCTTCTCAGACCGGACTTTTGGCACTCAATGCATCCATTGAGGCTGCAAGGGCAGGTGAGGCAGGAAGAGGATTTGCGGTTGTTGCGACCGAGATTTCCAATCTGGCAACCCAGACTTCCGAGGCTGTTAAGAATATCGGAAGCATAGTTGATGAGGTCAACAACGCTGTCGGTCAGATGTCCGATTGCCTGACTCAGACCACAAATTTCCTGGAGACCAATGTCCTTACGGATTATCAGGAATTCGGCAAAGTCAGCGAGCAGTACAAGGTTGATGCCGATACCTTCGGAAGCAGCATGAATGAGATTAGAAGCAGTATTCAGGAACTTGCTGATGAAATGGATACGATCGTATCCGCCATTGAGGGAATCGATACCACGGTTACAGAAAGCTCACGCGGTGTTGTCGATATCGCGGAAAAGACTTCGGAAATGTCCGCCGAAACCGCTGACAGTATCGATAAGGTTAATGAGACCAAGCATGTTGTATCGGATCTGACAGACATAATAGGAAAATTCAAACTGTAATTTCGCATCGCATAAGACATGAGAAAAGCCCGTCCGGAATAATCCGGGCGGGCTTTGATGTTGATTTAAGTGCTTATGCTTCTTCGGGCTTTGCATCCCTTTCGAGAGACTCTTTAATATAATCCATGAGTTCGTCGATGAGGATTCCGTGTACTATAGCTGCTTCTTCAAGGGTCTCCATAAGTGCCGCGGGACAGCTTACACAGTGCATGCCTGCCTCCATAAGGATGGGGATGACTTCGGGCTTCTTGGTCATGATGTCGCCGAGAGTCATGTTTGATCTGATGCCGCAAACTTCTCTGACGGGTTCTCCGTCCATGGAGACTTCTTCGTCTTCAAGATTCATATCAAGGTTTTCTTTTAATTCGGTATCCATAATCTGCTCCGTACAGTTGTTTTAAGCGTTAATATCCTGTTACGAAAAGACAGTATATCTCATAAAAACCAATTTGACCAATATGTTTTTGATTTTAATGAAAAATTTATCTTCCGTGAAACATTGTATACACAAAAAAGTCAGGTTTCATGGGGTTTGTACGTAAAAAAGTACACGGCTTTACCTTGACTTCTGTATACAATCTTAACTATAATTGAATCACTCACGAAGCGGTTTAGGAGTCAGTTTGCAATGACGAAAATACTCCGTGAACACAGAACTTCGTAACAATTTAATTCTATATTTTAATAGGAGGAACTACTAAATGGAAAGACCTGAATGGCAGGATTTCAAAACAGGTAAGTGGGACAGAGAAGTAAATGTCCGTGACTTCATCCAGAGAAACTATCATCCCTATGATGGAGATGAGAGCTTCCTTGCAGGACCTACACAGGCTACCAAGGATCTTTGGGCACAGGTTCTCGATCTTCAGAAGAAGGAGA
>JAEEGK010018365.1_pt1 | contig 15140 bp, 7 predicted proteins | sample 8958771 | NCBI WGS metagenome assembly JAEEGK01 (sample SAMN16246547, study PRJNA631951) | gut metagenome | biome: gut microbiome; feature: rumen; material: SC-attached | host: Bos | place: Iran: Karaj | collected 2018-10 | reverse complement strand
TGCAAACAAGGTCAACGCACGCCTCGCTGCAATCAAGTCCGAGGAAGCTCCTAAAGCATAGCTTTTGTCTGCATTAAGACTTTAGTTGCATTTAGACGGATCTAGTGAACGCTAGGTCCGTTTTTTTTAGACGAGAGAACGGCGCTGCGCGCCTACAGACTAGAGACGAAAGACGCGTCATCCTGAGGGCGTAAGCCCGATATATGAAACTTGGCTCTTTAGAGCCTTAGTTGAATTAGGTTCGAAGGAGCAGGATCCAGTAAAGGTATGGGCTAAGGGCGCGGCTAAGGTTGGTGTGCTGGTATGCTGAGCCTGCTGAAGCGCTGACTTTTTTTCATGTTCTTTTCCGCAAATTTGTATTTATTTTTAAACGGAGGAGAATGGTATGAATTTTTTCAGAACAGCGTTGCTTGTAATACTTTGTGCCGTGTATTGCATGGCGGGCTATTCTTTTGATAATCTGGTAGTACGTCGAATGCCTCCACCTGACTCGAAACTTACTCAAGGTGATGTTCGTGTATTGGTAATTCTTGTGGAATTTGCGGATGTACGATTCTCAAACCCTGACCCTGTATCTCAATTTACTGATTATTTGAACAAAGAAGGATATAATGAATACTACAACATCGGTAGCGTTAGGGATTACTTTATAAAGAACTCCATGGGTAAGTTTAGACCGACGTTTGACGTGTATGGACCGGTGACGTTGCCGGGAATGCAAGCGGATTATGGTGGTGGTGGCGTTTCTGGCAATTCGAATTTGGCTCTTTCTCAAGCATTAGATTTACTTCTAAAAAGTGATGGAATTGATTTTTTAGAGTATGATAATAATGGCGATGGCGTTATTGATTATGCCTTTATGATTTATGCTGGAGAATCATCAAGTGGATCCAATTTGAGAATATGGCCCCATGCTGGGTATTTAGGTGAAAAGAATGTCGAACAATCGGGAAAAATGATACGAGAAGGTTTGTTTATTAACTTTTATGCATGTGTTAATGAAATTGATGAACGCGCATATAAAAGGGATAAATCAACGCGTGTTTTAAGTGTAGTAGGCCTTTTTATTCATGAATTTAGTCATCTTCTCGGTTTGTGTGATCTTTATGTTGGTGTTGGGTCCCCTTCCCCGATAACCTGGTCTGTTATGTTGCATGGCAGTTCTAGTACTCCTCCTCTCTATTCTGCTTTTGAAAGAATGTCTTTAGGCTGGCTTACGCCTACAGAACTCAAAACTAGTGGAAAAATACAGTTGAATAAATTGGAAGACAATGTTGCCTACAGCATCACTAACCCAGAAAATCCCGATGAAATGTATTTATTGGAATACCGCACAAACAAAGGCTGGGATATCGGTCAAGAAAACTCGGGGATGCTGATATGGCATATAGATTATGATTCAACAATTTGGAAAAGCTTTAAAGTCAATGATGATAACCACATGCATGTTGATATTGTTGAAGCTGCGGGTTCAGATCTTTTTTCAAGTCCTTCAGACGTTTTCCCTGGAAGTGAAAATGTAACCGAGTTTAACAAGTTCGTTTTTTGGAACGGCCTTGATATGAACATTACCCTTTCTGATATAACTGAATCGCCTGATAAGGAGTATGTAACGTTTAACGTAACTATGGGGAAGCCGTTCAGAAAGGAAATAGAGTCGTCAAGTTCAAATGCTAAAATTCTTATTATAGAGGTCCCGGAAACGCATCCAATCTCGGCTTCTTCTATAGCTGTATCTAAAACATCACCGCCGCAAGCAAGTGTCATCTCGCAAAACGGAACGGTTCACGTCACCACATCTTTGCCTGGAACGAAAAAAGTTCGCATGTTCTCACTTAACGGTCAACTTTTATTCGAAACTTTCATGGACGGCTCTGAATTGCAATTTCCGTGGCCGCGTCATCTAGGTTCACAAAACGTTATCCTCTCCGTATCACAAGGCAAAAAGAACTTGTACATGGGGATAGTCAACGGACACTAGGAATGACGATGGACTTTTGCGTCATGAACGGCGAAAGCAGTGAAGGATGATGTGAAGAGCGTTCACTGCCTACCGCCTACTATCAATAGCCCATACCTCAAAGCGAAGCGTGCTCAAAGCGCTTTAGCGCGACCCCATACCTTCACTGGATTCTTCACTCCACTTCGTTCCGTTCAGAATGACGAAACGCTTTATTCTCTCGTCTCTCGTCTTTGGACTTTCACTTCGTTCAAGTCCCAAATGCTGGTCTCGGTCATGTTCAAACTAGTTTGGACGCGACTCTCGACCTACGCATTTGTCGTCTCTCGTCTCATTTATTATCTTGAGTAACAAATAAAACAAATTTTGAAAGGACCGTCCGGCACTCGTGGTGCGACGGCTATTTGAAGTTTAAACTTGAACATTTGTTCAAGAACCGGAAAGCCGCGCTTTGTTCGCATTTTCGGCTACTTGAACGGTAACACACATAAATGACAGTTAATGTCATACAGGAGGTTTTTTAATGCCAACGAAGTCTATTGTGACTGGCGCATCTCGCGGTATCGGTCTTGCTATTGCAAGAGAACTTGCATCTCGCGGTTCCGATGTCGTGCTTATTTCCCGTGGTGGTTGCCCGGAACAGGCCGAAGCTATCGCCAAGGAATTCGGTGTCAAGACGTTCACCTTCGCCTGCGACGTGAGCAATTCCGAATCCGTGAAGGATGCTTTCAAACAGGCTATCGACGCACTGGGTGGGGTAGATTGCCTCGTGAACAACGCTGGCATCACCCGTGACGGCCTCGTACTTCGCATGAAGGACGAAGATTTCGACAACGTTATCGCAACGGACCTCCGCTCGACGTTCCTTTGCACCAGAGCCGTCCTCAGGACCATGATGGGCGCCCGCAAAGGCAGTATCGTGAACATTGCAAGCTTGAACGGTATCAGGACTCAGGCCGGTCAGGCCAACTATGCCGCTGCCAAGGCTGGCGTTATCGGCATGACCAAGTCCAATTCCATGGAATTCGGCTCTCGCGGCATTACAGTGAACGCAGTCGCCCCGGGATTCATCGATACGGACATGACCGCCGCCATGAGCGAAGAAACCCGCACGAAATATGCCGCCCAGATTCCGCTTGGCCGCCTCGGTAAGCCGGAAGATGTGGCCAAGGCAGTCGCATTTTTGGCCTCCGACGATGCCAAATACATTACCGGACAGGTAATTGGTGTCGATGGGGGCTTGAACGCTTAACAACATTTTATTAAATTTGGACAAAACTTTTTCCCATGGAGAAAAAAATGAACGAAGAAATTTTCAAGAAGGTCACGGACGTGATCGTTGCTAAGTTGGAAGTCAAGGCTGAAGATGTCAAGCCCGAATCTGAATTCGGTAATGACCTCGGTGCTGACTCCCTGGACCGTGTTGAACTCGTGATGGCCCTCGAAGACGAATTCGATGTCGAAATCCTCGATTCCGACGCTGAAAAGTTCCAGAAGGTTTCTGACGTTGTTGCTTTCCTCGAAGCACACAAGAAGTAATCTAGTTTTACTTTAGCCCGCATCCGTTGGGCAAAGAAAGAGCTTTGGGTCCCCGGTTCCGCCGGGGATTCTTTTTTTAGTCATTAGTAGTTAGTCAGTAGTCATTAGTTGCTTGTTGTTCGTTCTTAGTTGTTGCTAATAACCATTGACCAATGACTAATAACCAAATACTACATTTCATCTTGCATTTTAAACTATTAAGGAGATTCTGTTGGAAGAACAAAACCTGCTCCACAAGATTCTAAAACTCTGGTTTCGCCAGAAGTCCGGTGACGGGCTTGAGGCTAAGCTTGGGTACAGATTCCGCGATCCAGAACTGCTGGCTCATGCACTCGTCCACCGCTCGTTCCTCGTCGGGAAAGATGTCCCGTACGCAAGCAACAACGAGCGCCTGGAGTTCCTCGGTGATTCCGTCCTCAACATGCTTACGACGGAATACTTGTACAGAATGTATCCGAGCGATCCGGAGGGCGAACTCTCCAAGCGCAAGAGCGCGATTGTCTCGGGGCATGCCTGCGCCCAGTCGTCCAAGGAATGGGACTTGAGCGAATACGTGAAAATCGGAAAGTCCGAAGCCAAGATGGGCGGTCGCGGCAAGGAAAGCATCCTCGCCGATGCGTACGAAGCCGTGCTCGGTGCCGTGTATCTCGACGGCGGCCTCGAAGAGGTCCGTGCCATTTTGAATAAGTTCCATTTCCCGCGCGTACAGGAAATCATCAGTGCGACCGACTTCGTGAACTACAAGAGCGAACTTCTGGAATTTTGCCAGGGCAAGTTGCGCTGCTCTCCGGAGTACGTGATTGTCGGTGAAGAAGGCCCGGAACACCAGAAGGTGTTTACGGTCGAAGTGGTCGTGAACGGCAAGGCGTATGCCCGCGGTCAAGGCCCGAACAAGAAGAAGGCCGAACAGGAAGCTTCCCGCTTGTCGCTTGAAACGCTCAAGGCTGAAGCCGCCGAAGCCGATGCCAAAAAAGCAGCCGCTCCCAAAGTCAAACAACCCGCACACCATATCGGATTGCCGTAGCAGGTGTGGACTATGGGCACGCACCTGCGGTGCTTTGGGGTATGGGCTATTGTAATAAGAAAAGCCCACAGCGAAGCGTGCTGAGAGCACTTTAGTGCGACCCCATACCTCATAGCCCATTTTTTTCTGCTATTTTATCTATCTTATCCTGCATGAAAAAGTTAAACCTCCGCTCTTTACTTGCCGTTCCGATGGCGGCTGCTCTTGCTTTTGCGTTTGTCGCCTGCAATGAATCCGGCGATTCCAAATCCGGCCAATCTTCGAAAAAAGGCACCGTCGTTTCCGAAGCGGATTGCCCGATTCTCCCGATAGATTCTACTGCGACTGGCGAGTTCGACCCGATTGCTTCCAAGGAAGCTCGTGCTTGCGGCTCCATCACGCTTTGGGGCTCCGCTATGCCGAAGTCTTTCAACATGTGGGAAGACTATAACAGCTTCTCTGCCGAACTCATGAACATGATGTTCGAACCGCTCGTGAGCTTGCATACCACTGAAGACCGTGAAGTCGGCATCCTCGCCGACAAGTGGGAAGTCTCCGAAGACGGCAGAACGTTCACATTCCATGTGGACCCGCGCGCGAAGTGGAGCGACGGCAAGTCGATTACCGCCGAAGATGTGCAGTTCTACTACGATGTCATCATGGATGAGAAAAACCTCACGCCGATTTTCAAGGTGGGCCTGAGCCGCTTTGAACGCCCGGAAGTCGTCGATAGCTTGACGGTCCGCATGACCGCGAAGGAATCGCATTGGGGCAACTTCTGGGAAGCGGCCGGCATGCTCGCATTCCCGAAGCATGTGTGGGGAGGCAAGGACTTCAACAAGATCCGTTACGAGTTCCCGGTGGTCTCTGGCCCGTACATCATCAAGACGTTCCGTGAGGATCGCTTTGTCGAACTCCAGCGCCGTAGCGACTGGTGGGGCTTCAAGAAGAACTGGAACCACGGCAAGTACAACTTCCAGAAAATCCGCTACCGCTTCATGAACGACCAGACGAAGGCGCTCGAAGCGTTCAAGAAGCAGGACTTCAACGCTTACGCGATTTACACGAGCAGCATCTGGATGAAACAGACCGACTTTGACGCCGTCAAGAAAGGCTGGGCCGTCAAGCAGCGCATTTACAACAAGGAACCGATTGGTTTCCAGGGCATGGCCATCAACCTCCGCAAGGCGCAGTTCCAGGATGTCCGCGTCCGCAAGGCGCTCTCGTACCTATTGAATCGCGAAGCGATGAACGAAAAGTACATGTACGGTCAGTACTTCCTCCTCAACAGCTACTATCCGGACCTTTGGGCCAATAACCAGAACCCGACGGCGCCTGTCTATAGCTACAATCCCGAAAAGGCCCGTGCGCTCTTTGCCGAAGCGGGCTACAAGGTGAACGCTCAGGGCGTTCTCGAAAAAGACGGCAAGCCGTTTGCGATAAACTTCATCACGAGCCAGGAAGACTTGCGCCACCTGACACTTTTCCAGGAAGACCTCAAGAAGGTGGGCGTCGTGGCGACTATCGAACAGATGAGCCAGAGCACGCTCCGCAAGCGCTTGGATGACGCGGATTTTGACCTTTACTGGGTGAACTGGGGCGCAGGCCGCCTCCGCGACCCCGAAGCGAGCTGGCATTCCAAAACAGCGCTGGATAAGGGTACGAACAACCTTGCTGGCGTTCAGGACAAAGTCGTCGATAGTCTCATCAACTTGCAGAAGACGGAATTCGACCTCGCCAAGCGCAACGAAATCTTGAAAGCGCTCGACAACCGCCTCGCAGAAATCGTCCCGTATGTGCTCATGTGGCAGTGCGACCACCACCGCATCCTCTACTGGAACCGCTATGGCACGCCCGAAAAGGTGCTCGACCAGTTCAACCGCGAAGACGCTATCCCGGTCTATTGGTGGGTCGATCCGGTCAAGTCTGCCGCGCTCGACAAGGCGATGAAATCCGGCGAAAGCCTGCCCATCCCGCCGTTCGATATTAGGTAGTAGGAAGTAGATAGAACTTAGAGACGTCATCCTGGAGGGCGTAGCCCGATAGACAACTCAGAAGGCGAGCGTTGCAAAAATGAGTTTACTCATTTTTATAATCGAGCCGAAGAGTTGGGGCTTTAGCCCAATCCAGTGAAGGTATGGGCTATGGGCGCGGCTAAGGTTGGTGAGCCTGTCGAACCATGGGGTATGGGGTTTAGTTGGTAGAACATTCCCTTTAAAAAAACGAATCCCGACTCAATAGCCGGGATTCTTGCGTAACTCTAGTAACCAATGACTAATAACTACTGACCAATAACCAATGACTAGAACTTGAATTCCACATCTACGGTAAAGCCCGTCGCATCGCCTTCCATTTCGATTTTCCTACCCCCGTCTTTAGCCCTGTGCTTCAGATCCTGGCTACGAGCGATAATTTGGCCGTTGATGGAAAGCTGGTCGGTTATGTTAAAGTTTGCGCCGACCCAAATCTTGTATTGCTGGGACCAGCTATCGTGCAAGTCGACATCCTTGTTGCCGTTGTCATATTCTGACTTGAAAACGCGGAACCAAATCTGTCCACCGATCAAAAGCGTTACTGGTGCGGCGGGGAGCGTGTAGTCGAATTCACCGCCGAGACGGATTTCGAGACCTCTTTCAAGGCTGTGGTGTTCGAAACCCCAGAAAATACCAGCTTCCGTGCCGAACGAGGCGCCTTTTACTCCGGCAAGGTCTTTATGGAACTGTCCGCCGAAATAGAGGGACAATTCGTGGCGGCTCGGAGCCGTTGTTCCTTCGCCGTCGTTTTCGTCGCGGCCAATGGGGAGGTTCAAGTCGAGGAACAGGTTCAATATCGGGGTCAAGGCAAAACGTCCGCCGATGACCAGGTCGCGCAGACCGTTGCCGCCTTCGTTGTTGCATCTAGGAGTGTTGTCGTCGCACTCGTTTTCGCTCCAGAACTGGTAGCCGAAGTTCTGCAGGGAAAGCTCGAATTTAGGAGTGATGTTGATGCGGGCGCCGGTCTTGAGGCCCATTTGAGACCAGTCGTCGTCCCAGTCATAGTAGAGACCTGCCTTGACGGAACCCTGGCTATTTTGCGGAATGCCGAAGAAATCCCATGTTGCGAAACTGGATGTGGCGATTGCCGCCGCGAGAATGAGAACCTTTTTAATCATTGTAACTCCTGTGAAACGCCAAAAACGGATATTTCCAATTTAGTAATAGAAACCGTGCAAGGCAACGCCCGAAGAGTGCATTTTCCCCTCTCTAAGTGTTTGAGGTCACAAATGATATTTTTTGGTTGCATTGCGCTTGCAAAAATTGCCATAAAAAGTATTTTTATAGCCAAAGAGGCGTATTGGCCCTAAAAATAGAAGGTCGCTATGAAAAATTTGAACCGTTTGCTCGTTCTCGTATGCATGTTATTCTCTGCGTCCGTTTGGGCGCAGTTGACAGAACATATAAACCTAATTTATAACGCGACGGACAAGGCTCTATATTTGGAGCAAGATTTTGAGTGCGAACCGGGCAAAAGTACGGCTATAGTCTCGCTGGGTGTTTCTGTTTCAGGAACCTGTGTCGAGTCTATAGCGGAAGGTACCGAAAGCGACAAAACGCCTAATGCCATTATTGCAGGTCTTTTAAAAAAATATTGGAAAAAAGAAAACGTTGATCAATCCAAATCCGAATCGTCAACGTTAAAGCTTGCCTCTGACATTGACCTGGATCAAATACTGGATAATACAGGAGCGGAATGGTCGTGCTCGGAAAATTACCAGGCCCTTGAATTTTCCGGTTTGGTCTTTGACGGAAACGATTTCCAAATATCGCATGTTTGCAATGTCGCTTATGCCGGGGCCTGGAATGCCGAAATGGGTCTATTCCACCGAATTTCCGGAGGCACGGTCAAAAATTTAAAACTTTCCGATATGGATTTTATCATTTTGAATATTCCGTCTAAAGGTACCTCGATATCGGATGACGAAAAAGACTACTATCCGGTAGGCGGTCTTGCCGGAATAATCGAAAGTGAAAGTGTCGTGGAGAATATCTCCCTGGGATACATTAACGTGAGCGCTCCGTTTGCGGGTGGCCTTGCGGGGTATGTTGATAATTCGGCAATTTCCAATATTTCGATGATTGGATCTGTTGCGTCGACATCAAAAATCATAGTGACAAACGACATTGTACTTACCGGAAATAAAAAAGATAGCAAGATGGGTGGGTACAAGACCCTTTTGGGCGGTCTTGCCGGTGCCGCTTATTCGAGCGAATTTAATGACATCGATGTCAACATTGACAAAATAGAATGTGAAAAAGGAACATCCCAAATCGAATCGTCGGCTTTGGGTGGCATTGCGGGCCTGTTTGTATATGCCGAGTATGGGAAGCCTGCAAGAAACATGGAAATAACGAACATTGTCGTTTCCAATGCCGGAATTGAAAAAGTAGAAATAAAGGGTGGGTCCACGATGGGTGGCTTATTCGGCGAAACGAGAAGAATAAACTCGACTCCGTCGAGTGCCCCCAATCTATCGGATTTGGTTATCAATAACGTCGCCGTGAAAAAATTGGAAATGGAGAATAGCGCTGTTTCTTCTAGTTCGGGGACTCCTAATATTTATATGGGAGGGCTTATCGGAAATAGTGGACTTTGCAATGGCGGTGTCTTGAAAATTGCGAATTCCGTAACAACTGAATTTCTTATATCGGAAGATATAACGATTCCAGGAACTTATCAGTACTATGTTGGTGGAATTGCCGGTTATGCCGGCTGTGAAAATACGAGTAATGCCGGAAACAGGAATGATCAGTATTTGACGCTTAGGAATTCCCATGCTTCGGGCGAAATCTGGATTAAGGGTGGTTATTCGGCGAAAAAAACAGGCGATTTCTTCGTCTCGGCTTCTGTGGGTGGCCTTGTCGGTACAGCCATGCTTGCTTCCGAAAAACCCTTGACAAGCGATACCTCGTCCGTCAATATTTTATATGAGGCAAAAAGTACTCCGGCGTCCAGTACAGAACCGGATGTCCCTTCCGTTACTATTGGCGGTATTGTAGGTGCGGCGAGCCTTTATAATACTTCCGGTATCCCGCTGGAATTAGAGCATATTATCGCGAGAGGAGTTTCCAGTGGAAGTACATCCAGTAATGTAAGTGTCTCCGATGATGGTTTCAGTGCTTCTGTGGGTGGCATTATAGGCGAATTCCCCCATATTGATAACAGCGGGAATTCCAGTATTTCATTTGCCGATGTCACCGCGTCAGGTTTCTCGGGTTCACTTTTGACCTATGGCGGTACAGGCAATGGGAGTGTAAAGACACAGACTTTTATGGGTGGTATTTGCGGCAAGTGCAAGGCTGTGCGGAGTTTGAACCGTGTTTCGGTAAGAGGGACTATCTATAAAAAAACAAGTGGAGTCGCCTCTACAGGACTTGTGGGTAAGCAGTTCTATGTGGGAGGCCTTGTGGGGAGTTCGCAACTGACGAGTTGGCCTGTTAAGGTGAATAATACTTATTCTTTTGGAAAGATTTCCGATTTTAATGGAACTTCTTCAGGTGAGTTTGCCGTATCGGGATATTTGTTCGGTCTTCTTGGTGGCGATGGCGTAACCAAGTCGAATGAATTTGTTGCAAACTACCATATGGGTGATGATGAAATTGCTGCTATTGGAAAGTTCGGCAAAGATGAATCTGTGCATGAAAATGTTGACGATTTGTCCAAGGTCAGCGGAGCAGGCCTTGTTGGCAAGGCGAGTGTCAACGTCCGCAATTCGAAAGGATCTGTCAAGCCGGTTTTGTCAGAGAACAAAAATGGCGCTATGGAAGAGGAGGAAATGAAAGAACAGACCTTTGTTGATGCTTTGAATGATGCATGGCCTAAAAAGTCCGAACAAAGAATTTGGATTCGTAGCACTCAAACCGATCATAATCCTGTTTTTGGTGACCTTTTAGCAGTCTATTTCCTGGATTTGGACTATCATGTTTATGAAACGAAATGGACGAAAAAGGGAGGCTCTGTTTCCATTCCGTCGAAAAATCCGGCTGCGACGAAAAATGGTCGATGCTTTGATAAATGGATAATGGAGGAAGGCGATGAAGTAACAAATGTGAATACCAGCATGACCGTCGAACCCGAATCGAAAACTTGCGAATATCCGGTGACATTCCATTATTTTGCTGCGGATGGCAAGACCTACGTTGACAAGGAACAAAAGGTCTTGCATGGGGAAGATGCCGTTGCACCTGATGATATTTCGAAGAAATATGAAGGGCGATGCTTTGTTGGATGGGACACCGACTTCACCAACGTAACGGGAGAACTGAACGTCACCGCACAATACTTAAAATGCGAATATCCGGTGACCTTCCATTATTTTGCCGCGGATGGCAAGACCTATGTTGACAAGGAACAAAAGGTTGTGCATGGGGAAGATGCCGTTGCACCTGACGATATTTCGAAGAAATATGAAGGGCGGTGCTTTGTTGGATGGGACACCGACTTTACCAACGTAACAGGAGAACTGAACGTCACCGCACAATACTTAAAATGCGAATATACGGTTACATTTGTTGGCATAAATGGCGAGTCTATTAAAACGGATAAGGTTGTTCATGGCACTGCTGCGACGCCTCCGGATGACGTCCCTCCATATGACGGGTTGTGCTTTGTCGCATGGAAAAAGGAGAGGGACAGGGACTATACCAACGTCACTGGAAATATGAATGTCCTTCCGGATACGAAGACATGTACATATGAGGTCGCCTTCTATGACATGGATGGGGATCTTATTGATAATCTGCTGACAGAGGATGGAGTTCTTCTGGATAATCCCCAGATTGTGGAATATGGTAAGGCCGCAATTACTCCGAGAGGTGCTCTACGGACAGAAGACGGTAGATGCTTTGATTATTGGGATGAGGATTATAGCAATGTAACGCGCGATATCCATGTCAGTGCGATTTCCAAGATCTGTGAATACAATGTGACATTCGTATATGAAGGTGCTGACGGGTCGAAAAAAGAAAAGACGGAAACTGTAAAGCATGGTTATTCCGCCAGCGCACCGGATAAAGTGCCGGAGAAGGTTGACGGTCAGTGCTTTGTCGATTGGAAGGGTGATTTTACGAGCGTGACTGGACCAATGACAATCGAAGCCGAATACAAAACATGCACGTATAGGGTAACATTTGTCGATGATGAAGGATTCATGCTCAAAGAGGACCATGATGTTGAACATGGCAAGTCTGCATCGCTGCCGGATAAAATTGAGCCGAAGGATGGCAAATGCCATGTCGGTTGGGAATCCGAAAGCGGTAACGACTTTACCCACGTGACCAACGATATGGTTGTCAAAGCCATTTATGGTGACTGCAGGACTTCCAGCAGCTCCGTCGCTCCTGCATCGTCTTCGGACGGAGTGGTAAAGTCCAGCAGCAGTACGGCAACGAACAAATCCAGCAGTTCCAAGGTGAAGTCTGGCTCCAGCACGAGCAAGTCCAAGTCCAGCTCGAGCAAGTCCAAGTCCAGCACGAGCACAAGCTATCTGTATGAAATCGCTCAGCCTACCGTCCAGCAAGACGGCCTGGCACTCCGCATGGAGTTTGAGAGCGCTTCTGCGAAATCTACGGATAAGGTAAACTACCACATTCAGGTCGTGTCCGATGCCGGCGTCTATCTTGATACCGTTGTCGATGGAAAGTTTGTCGATAAGGCGAAAAACGGCACGTGGCGCCTCGACCCGGCGCCTGCCGGCGAATACAGCGTAAACTTTACGCTCACGGACGGCTTGGATTCCGTCAGCTACGAAAAGGTGTTCTCGACGCCGAAAGAAAAGAGCCTGAAGACCAATTCCTGGCAGACGCTCTCCATGTATGCCCTGTGCTACAACAAGGGCGAAGAATGCAGATATGAACTGGAAGAACGTATTGCCAGTGAAGATGGAAGCTGGGCGGTTGAAGAATGTGAACACATGAAGCAAGAAATAGCGCATGGCATGGCGCCGGATGATGAATGGTTCCGTGAGAACATGGAAGAAGTCTGCCGTAGCGCCTATGCGTCACAGGGCGCAACGACATCCGTTTACTGGTGGGATGAATCGAATCCGGTCGGTGAATTCTGGCAGTATCGCAAGTTCAGTTCGAAGGACAAGTTCGATTCCACCCGTGGTTACTGGTACGGGCCAATGTATAACGAACCGTTGGAATTGAACCTCCAGACGCCAGACATGGCCGCCGAAATAGTGTGGAAACTGTATAACCGTCATTCGGGCTGGAACTTGATGGCGAATCCGTATGGCTGGTACGTGAAGCTCCCGCAGCGTGAGGACGTCGTGTTCTGGCATTGGGATTCTGAAACGGGTGGATATGAACATCCCGAAGTGCTTGGACCGTACGAAGCCGTCTGGGTGTATGCGCCCAGCACCATGACGTTACGCATTCCGCTCAGGGCCTCCATTGTACTCGAAAACGAGAACAAGGGGCTTGCGAAGAGCGCCTCGGACGAAAACTGGAATCTCCGTGTCGTGCTTTCGGATAACAACGGCAAGCGTGACGCCTGGAACGAACTTGCCGCAGGCCGTTCCGAAAAGTCTTTGAGCGAACCGCCGGCTGGCATGGGCGACCATGTAGATCTCTCCATCGTCGAGGGCAAGCAGCGTCTTGCCAAGAGCGTCAAGAAAAACGGCGACGACCTCGAATGGAACCTCGAAGCGAGCGCAACGACGTCCCGCAGGGGCCACTTGAGCTTCGTCGGCCTCGAACGCGTCTGGGCGAAGGGCTTGCGCGTCTATGCGACCATCGGTGACGAGACTATCGAAGTCGTAGATGACAAGTCGATTGACGTTCAGCTTTCGTCGAAGGCGAAGAACGTTTCCGTCCACGTCACGAAGGGTGGTGTCCCGGCCAAAATCGCGAAAAACTGGCTTTCCGGCTTCCGCGTGAACCAGATGTCGAACGTCCTGAACGTCGGATTTGATGCCGCCGCGAAACTTGCCGGTGCAAACGTCAAGGTTAGCATCGTAGGTGTCGATGGACGTATCGTCTCGACGAAAAAGTCCGTCGCGAGCGAAGGTTCGAACGTCGTCTCCATGAAAAAGCCGAAACAGGGCGTCTATTTCGTGAGAGCTCAGGTCGGGAGCCTTTCCGCCACCTCACGAATCATGGTGCGCTGAACTTAGAGCTTAGACTAATATCTAAGCTCTACCAACTAACTTCTACCAACTGCGCCATTGGCGCCCTAGCCGAACGCATGTTTAATTACTAAATTTGCGCTCGTTATGACAAAAGCAAAATTCATCAAATTCATCATTGCGTCGGTGCTCGCCATCGCCGCACTCTTCTTGCCCTACGAATCCCTCGGATTCGATGCGGCAAGCCCCATGGGAATCCTGAATCCGCTCGAAATTCGCGTCATCGGCGTTTTCGTCATGGCTGCGCTTTTCTGGATTCTGCAACCGTTCCCGATCTGGTCCACCTCGATGCTCGTCATCGTCCTCATGATCATCACCATGTCGGACTCGGCACTCAATGTGTTCCGCGTGGACGGCGTGACCATGATCAGCCATAAGTCCATTATGGCTACGTTTGCAAACCCCATCATCATGCTCTTCTTGGGCGGCTTCTTCCTCGCTGCAGCAGCCACCAAGTACAAGATGGACTTGAACCTTGCCCGCGTGCTCCTGAAGCCCTTCGGAAAGAACCCGAAGTTCGTGCTCCTCGGCCTCATGCTCATCACCGCCGTGTTCTCCATGTTCATGAGCAACACCGCTACCGCTGCCATGATGCTTGCCATCCTCGCTCCGGTGCTCAAGCTCTTTGACGAAAGCGACCGCGGTAAAGCCGCCTTTGCCCTCGCTATTCCTCTGGGCGCCAACATCGGTGGTATGGGTACCCCGATCGGTACGCCTCCTAACGCTATCGCCCTTGGTGCCTTGAACGACGCTATCGCCCGCGGCGACCTCGTTGCCAACCAGGTGACCTTCGGCCAGTGGATGGCTTTCGGTATCCCGTACGTGATTATTTTGATGGTGATTGCCTGGATCCTCCTCCTCAAGATTTACCCGATCAAGATGAAGGAAATGGTCCTGAACATTGAAGGTGCCGGCAAGTTTGACACCAGCCCCAAGGCCATTATCGTGTACATTACCTTTGTCCTGTGCGTTATTTTGTGGGTGACCGGTAAGGGTGTCCACGGTATTAACGATAACGCTATTGCTATGATCCCGATGGCTGTGTTTGCCTTGACCGGCGTGATTACCAAGAAAGACCTGAATGCAATGAGCTGGGACGTGCTCTGGCTCGTGGCTGGTGGTTTCGCTCTGGGTGTGGGCCTCAACGCTACTGGCCTTGCCGCTCACTTGATCAAGACGATTCCGTTTGCAAGCTGGTCTCCGATTGCCCTCATGGTGGGTTGCGGTATCATCTGCTTGTTCATGGCTAACTTCATGAGCCACACTTCTACTGCTACCTTGCTGGTGCCGATTCTTTGCGCCGTGGGTATCGCTTGCCAGGGCAACCTGACTGGCCTCGGTGGCGTGACCGCACTCCTCGTGTCTGTGGCTTTTGCTAGCTCTCTCGGCATGAGCCTCCCGATTTCTACTCCTCCCAACGCACTTGCCCACACAACGGGTTACACCGATACGCGTGGCATGGCCATTACCGG
>JAEEGK010018364.1_pt1 | contig 15141 bp, 16 predicted proteins | sample 8958771 | NCBI WGS metagenome assembly JAEEGK01 (sample SAMN16246547, study PRJNA631951) | gut metagenome | biome: gut microbiome; feature: rumen; material: SC-attached | host: Bos | place: Iran: Karaj | collected 2018-10 | reverse complement strand
TGGTCAAAGTGAGAATAAAGAAAATTTAAGAATATTTATTAAAGCAGCTAAGATGAGAAATGAACCATTAGATCATGTATTACTTTATGGACCACCTGGACTTGGAAAGACAACATTGTCTAATATTATTGCAAATGAAATAGGTGTAAACATTAGAATAACGTCAGGCCCTGCGATAGAAAGACCTGGAGATTTGGCTGCAATTTTAACGAATCTTTCTGAAGGTGACGTCTTATTTATTGATGAGATACATAGGCTTAGTCGTTCTGTTGAGGAAGTATTATATCCTGCTTTAGAAGACTTTGCGTTGGATATTATTATTGGGAAAGGACCTTCAGCACGTTCTATACGTTTAGACTTGCCTAAGTTTACTTTAATAGGAGCCACTACTAAAGCGGGAATGCTTACGTCTCCATTAAGAGATAGGTTTGGTGTAATTCAAAGATTAGAGTTATATTCTCCAGAGGAGCTATCTCAAATAGTAAGAAGATCTGCTGGTATTTTAAAAACGGAAATAGAAGAGGAAGCTTTACTTGAAATCTCATCACGTTCTCGTGGTACACCTAGAATCGCAAATAGGCTATTAAAGAGAGTTAGAGATTATGCACAAGTAAAAGGCGATGGAAAGATTACACTAGATATAGCTAGAAATGCTTTAGAAAAGTTAGAGATAGATGAGTTAGGGTTAGATAATATAGATAGAATTATGCTAAATGCAATTATTAAGAATTTTGGTGGCGGACCGGTTGGGCTAGATACTTTGGCTGCTTCTATTGGAGAAGATCCAGATACGATAGAAGATGTTTATGAGCCGTATTTATTGCAATTAGGATTTATAACTAGAACTCCGCGAGGTAGAACGGTTACTCAAATGGCGAAAGATCATATGAGTTTATAGAAATGAGGAAAGTCTTTGGAACATGTTTATTTAAAACATACATCAGAAAAAGATACAACTATTAAGGATATTTTAGTAAATAAATTGAATATTTCTTCTCGTTTATTAAGAAAGTTAAAACTAAATCATAGGATTTTTTGTAATGGAAAAGAAGCGTGGATAAATGATTTAGTTTTGGCGAATGATGTTGTTTCGGTGGATATTACATTTGAAGAGATAAACGACAAGATTGAGTCAGAAAAAGGCAAGTTGGATATTTTATATGAAGATACTTGCCTTTTAATAATAAATAAAACAGGGAATATGGTGGTTCATCCGACATGCATTCATAGAGGTGGAACTTTAGCTAATTTTGTAAAAAATTATTTAGAAGAAAAAGGGGAAAATATTACAACTAGATTTGTTAATAGATTAGATAGGGAAACGTCTGGAGTTATAGTTTTTGCTAAAAATGAGTATACTCAAGAAAGCTTGTCTAGACAGATGCAATTAGGAGAGTTTGAGAAGGAATATATTGCTGTAGTTCATGGATATATAACTGAAGACAAAGGTACTATTGATTTGCCAATAAAACGTGAGGAAGGAAGCATTATGACAAGAACTGTTTCTCCTGATGGAGAAAGTGCAGTTACTCATTTTGAAGTATTAGATAGAAAAAATGATATGAGTGTTGTAAAGTTAAGACTAGAAACAGGTCGTACTCATCAGATTAGAGTTCATATGAAGGTTATTGGACATCCTATTGTTGGAGATGGCCTATATTCAGATATAAAGACAGGTAGAATAAACAGGCAAGCATTACATGCAAAAAAGGTTAAATTTATTCATCCGATTACAAAGGAGATAATACAAGTTGAGGCACCCATTCCAGAAGATATAGTTGCTTTAACTTAGGAAATAGAGGACGTTAGTCCTCATTTTTTTGCCTTGCAAACTAACCTTTTTTGTGATATTCTAAAACCCTAAGGAGTGGAAAAAATGGGTAAAATAATAATACTTGATGAACTTACTTCTAATCAAATTGCAGCTGGTGAAGTAGTAGAAAGACCGGCTTCAGTTGCAAAGGAAATGATAGAGAATTCTTTAGATGCTGGAGCAACTTCTATTTCTGTTGAAATTGAAAATGGCGGTATTTCGCTTTTACGTATAACGGACAATGGCTCTGGAATTGAAAAAGACGATATGGCTATTTCTTTTGAACGTCATGCAACTAGTAAAATTCGTTCGGCTAAAGATTTAAAAACAATATCTTCATTTGGATTTAGAGGCGAGGCCTTAGCTAGTATTGCGTCTGTTGCTGAAGTAGAAATGGTTTCTAGATATAAAGGGGAAAGTGTTGGCAATAGATTAGTTATAAAAGGTGGAAATATAATTGAAGAGAATGAAATAGGTTGCAATCAAGGAACTATTATGACAGTAAAAGATTTGTTCTATAATACTCCTGCTAGATATAAATTTTTGAAAAAAGACTATACAGAAGCTGGTTATGTAGAAGACGTAGTTGCTAAAATGGCTTTAATTCATTCTAATGTTGCGTTTAAATATGTAAATTCTAAAAAGGTTATTATTCAAACTTCGGGCGATGGAAATATAATTAATGCTATTTATAGTGTATATGGAAAAGATATCGCAAAAAGTGTTATTCCTTTTGAATTGGAATTTGAAGGAATAAAGGTAAATGGTGTTGCTGGAAAAGCAGATACTTGTAGAAACAACAGAAGTAACCAGATATTTTTTGTTAATGGTAGATATATAAAGAATAAAACTATGTCTAGTGCGGTAGATAATGCATACCAGACTATAGCTCCGGCTGGAAAATTCCCGTTTGTTGTTATTAATGTTGAAGTAAATTCTGAGTTGGTTGATGTTAATGTTCATCCTACTAAAACAGAGGTTAGATTTTCAGATGAGAGTTTAATTTATAGAGCTGTATATAATGCAATTCGTTCTACTATGCTAAATCAAGATTTGGTGCCAGAAGATGAAGATAATATAAAAGAAGAGCCAAAGAAAACAATAACAGATTTATTTTCTTCATATAAAAAAGTTGGAACATATGCAAGTCGCCCAACTAATGATATAGTGCCGAAGGCAAATTATTCATACAAACCTGTAAATCAATCGTCAAGTTTTGCGAAACCTTCAGCTAAAGAAGAGACTGTTTCATCAAGTGAGTATATAAAGAAAGATCCATATGTACCTATAAAAGAGAGAAATGAGTCTTTGTTTTCCGATGAGAATAATAATTTAGTCCAGAATGTAAAGAATTATAAAATAATTGGTACAGTTTTTTCAACATATATTTTAATACAACAAAATGATGACTTTTATATAATAGACCAACATGCAGCTCATGAAAGAGTTATGTATGAGAGCCTTGTTAAAAAGGTAAAAAATGGTGTAAATACTAAGCAGATGCTTATGATACCTGAAATTGTTGAGTTAAAGAATAATGAAGTCGATATTGTAAACTCTAATAAAGAACTTTTTGATAAAGCTGGTTTTGAAATGGAAGAGTTTGGCGGAAATTCATTTAAAATTTCGGCTGTCCCTGGAGAAATTACGGGCATTGCAATTAAAGAGTTATTTTATGACTTAGTAGATAGCCTTCAAAAAGAAAGTGGTGTAAAGGAAGACGATAGAGTAGAATATTTTATCTTTACTATGGCATGTAAAGCTGCGGTTAAGGCAAATATGAATTTAGATAATCGTGAGATAGAAGCTTTAATTGATAAAATGATGAGTTTAGAGAATCCGTTTACTTGCCCTCATGGAAGACCTACTGCAATAAAAATTACAAAGAGTGAAATGGAAAAGAAATTTAAGAGGAGTGGCTTTTAGTGAAACCAAAAGTTTTAGTTATTGCAGGTCCTACTGCTAGTGGAAAAACTAAAATATCTATTGAACTTGCAAAGAGATTAAATGGAGAGATTATATCTGCGGATTCTATGCAGATATATAAAGATATGAATATAGGGACTGCAAAACCTACTGAAGAAGAAAAATCTAATATTCCTCATTATATGTTAGATTTTTTAGAAGTAGGTGAAAAATTTAGTGTCGCTCAATATAAAGAGATGGCAATGAAATATATAGAAGATATTTTGAGTAGAGGTAAAACTCCAATAATTGTTGGTGGCACAGGGTTATATATAAATAGTATTGTAGAAGAAATAAATTATGAGAAACAAATAGAAGAAAATAAGGAAATACGAAAAGAACTTGAAGAAGAAGCTAGAGAACATGGAAATGAAAGGCTTTATGAAGAATTAAAAAAGGTTGACCCAGAGGCAGCAACTAGAATCCATTTAAATGATACAAAAAGAATAGTAAGGGCATTAGAAGTTTTTAGGTTGACGGGGACTAATATTACTGAATATCAAAAATTATCTAAACAAAACGACAAAAAATACGATTATAAAATAGTAGGATTATATATAGATAGAGAAAAATTATATTCTCGCATAAATGAGAGAGTAGAGTTGATGATTAAATTAGGCTTAGAAGATGAGGCTAAAAAAGTAATAGAATTAGTTAAAGATAAAGGAAGGCTTACTTCTTTTCAAGCTATTGGGTATAAAGAGTTTTTACCTTATTTTGAAGGTAAAACATCCTTGCAAGAAACGATAGATAATATAAAACAAGAGTCACGAAGATATGCTAAACGTCAAATAACATGGTTTAAGAGAACTGAAGGACTTACGTGGATAGATATGTCTTGTGATTTTGAGGAAAATGTTAAAAAAATAATAAATTATTTTGAAGGAGTGATGTAGAAATGGCAGGAGCAAGTTTACAAGATTTATTTTTGAATCAGGTAAGAAAAGAAAAAGTAGCAGTAAGTGTTTATCTAACTAGTGGTTTTCAACACCGTGGCTTTGTAAAAGGTTTTGATAACTATGCAATAATGTTAGAAAATGACGGAAAACAATTTTTGGTTTATAAACATGCTGTTGCAACTATTACTCCAGCGAAACCAGTAAAGACGATGCTTGGCACAGAGGAGAATCCAATAGATTTATTTAATAAACCATTATAATTTTACGGAGGAAAAATGGAGACTGCAAAAAAAGTCTATAGAAGAAAAAGAAATAATAGAATGAATTTGGGCAGATTTATAATATTTGTACTTATATGTGCATATATTATAATGTTTGTCTATACTTTTTTTGCTCAAAATATAGACGAAACGATCAATATTACATACGGCACAGTAGAGGCTAAGGAATTAGTTACTGGGTATATAACTCGTAATGAAAAAATCGTCTCAGCAGACATCTTAGGTGGCCTATATCCTGTTGTCCTAGAAGGAGAGCGCGTTTCTAAAAATCAAAAAGTTGCAGTCGTTAAAAATGAAAATAGTGACAATATAGAAGAAAAAATAAAAGAAATAAAAAACAAATTAAGTTTACTTACCACGCCTACTATTTTTAATAATGATATAAAGCTTCTAGAAAATGATGTTAACTATTCGCTAAACTCTTTGATGCTTAGTAATTATAATGAAAACTTTTCTAATTTAAGTTCAATAAGAAATAAAATTGAGGACAAGCTTAGCAAAAAAGCATTAATAATAGGTGAATCTGGTGCAAAAGGCACTTTAGAAAATGAATATTATGAAGAAATAAAAAGATATGAAAGTCAGCTTACTAATTCTAGAGAGGAACTTACTGCACCTATTGCAGGTACGGTAGCATATAAGCTTGATGGGTATGAAAGCGTGTTCTCATATAATGCAATTGGAGATTATGATGTAGAAACTTTGGAAAAGATGAATGTTCCATCAGGTGAATTGGTTGGAACTACTAAACAGAATAGCTTTAAAATAGTAGATAATATAGAAGGTTATGTTACGGTTATTTCTAGTTCTAAAGAGGCACTTAATGCAAGAGTTGATAAAAAGCTAAAATTGCGTTTTCCGGAAATAAGTAATGAAGAAATAAGTGGAAGAATAGAATATTTAACTATTGAGGATGATAAAGCAGTTTTAACATTTAGAATAAATAGAATGTTAGAAGATCTTATAAATTATAGAAAAACTAAAGTTGAAATGATTTGGAATTCATCAGAAGGATTATTAGTACCTTCTTCTGCGATTAAACACGAAGAAGATGGCAGTGCAAAAATATATGTTATTAATGGAAGACGTGCAATTGAAAAGAGTGTAGATGTTGTGCTTGATAATGGTGAACAAGCTATAATTAATAGTAAAGATGGATATGTAATTATTTTATATGACCGAATTGCAAAGGATGCAGCAGATATTAGTGAGAATAAAATAATAATTTCTAATTAATTTTAAATTTACTATAAAGTTTTAAACAAGATTGCCGATATTATAAACGTGCTAATACAAAAGAAACGTAGTAGTGTCTAATCTAGTACGCAAATATACTAAACAGGGAGGTTTGAATATGTCAGCTTTAATCAACAAGATGTTGAATTTAGTCGGCTTCGAAGGCGAGGAACTCACGGAAGAGGAAGGTTACAATTCAAATGCATCTAACAATGAACAAGAAAATGTAAAAGGAACGTATAATCCGTTCAAAAAAAATTCAAAGGTGGTAAATCTAACGGATCCTAATCAATTGAAATTGGTTGTTATGCAACCTAATTCTTTCGATGATGCACAAGATGTGTGTGATCATCTAAAAGAAAAGAAACCGGTTGTTATAAATTTGGAGTATGCTGATAATGAAACAGCAAGAAGATTAATAGATTTCTTTAGTGGGGCTGTTTATGGAATAGATGGTCATATTGAAAAAGTGTCTGCATCTATATTTTTGCTTGTACCATATAATGTAGATATTTTAAACACAGCTAAAGATGACAGAAATAAAAATACATTTTCTTGGCTTAAATAACTTAAGCTAAATATGGGAAATTGAGGTTCTTGCTTAAATAAAAGTAGGGACCTTGTTGTGTTTACTTGACTAAATTAAATTTATGCAATAAAATTACTTATTAGAAAGGCGTGTGGTTTTATGCTTACACCTTTAGAATTAGAAAAGACTGAGTTTAAGGGCGGGGTGGGTTATTCAAAGCATTCCGTTAACGAAATCTTTTCGAAAGTAAGAGAGGATTACGAGAAACTTTATAAAGAAAATATCGAATTAAAAGATAAGATAAATCTTTTAAATGAAGGTATTGGCCAATATAAAGCTATGGAAGAAGTATTAAAAACTGCTATGATTAATGCTCAAACTTCTGCTGAAGAGATAAAAAAGAATGCTCAAGAAAAAGCAGATAATATTCTTCAAGAAGCTGAATTTATGGCTCAAAAAAATAGAGAGTTCTCTAATCAAGAAGTGATTGATGCTAAGGTGGAAGCTGAAAATATTCGTAAAGAAATGCAAGTTTATAAATCTAAAGTAGAAGCAATAATAAAGTCTCAACTAGATTTGTTAAAGGAGATGTAATCATTCGCCATATATTTTAGAAAGGAATGAAGTTATATGAGTAAAAAAGAGAAAGCAAAAGGTTTTGTTCATGAATTTAAAGAGTTTATTTCTAAAGGAAATGTAATTGATTTAGCAGTTGGTATTATCATAGGTAGTGCTTTTACATCTATTGTTAATTCTTTAGTTCAAGATTTAATAATGCCAGGAATTGGTTATTTAATTGGTGGATTAGAATTTGATCAATATAAATGGGTTTTAGCAGAAGCTACTGAAGAGACTGCTGAAGTAGCTATTACATATGGAAACTTCATTCAACAAGCAGTTGACTTTTTAATTATTGCCCTTGTTGTATTCTTAATGGTAAAAGGCATAAATAAATTTAGGAAGAAAGAAGAACCTAAGAAAGCAGAAAAAGTTGTATCTGATGAAGTTAAGTTACTTACTGAGATTAGAGATTGCTTAAAAAAATAAATATCAAGATAACTAAAAATAGTTGGAGATATTTTCTTAGTGAAAGTGTCTCCAATATTTTGTATTTTAAATAGAGAGGAATAAAAAGTTATGGCACTTAATATAGTTTTAGTTGAACCTGAAATCCCACAAAATACGGGCAATATTGGAAGAACATGTGTGGCAACTGGTTCAGTTTTACATTTAGTAAAGCCTTTAGGGTTTGAAGTCACAGATAAACAATTAAAAAGATCCGGAATGGATTATTGGAAAGATTTAGAGGTTTATTATTATGAAAATTTGCAGGAGTTTTTAGATATTCATAAAGATAAAGAAATGTTTTTCTTTTCTACTAAATCTAAACAAAATCATACAGAAGTAGAGTATCCGGATGATGCGTTCTTATTATTTGGCAAGGAATCAAAGGGGTTACCAGAAGATTTATTGTTAAAGAACTTTGATAGATGCGTAAGAATTCCAATGCTTGGAAATACTCGTTCTCTTAATTTATCTAATTCTGTTGCCGTTGCAGTATATGAATATTATAGACAAAAAGATTTTAAGGGATTAAAAGAGGTTAGTGAGTATTTTAATGTATAGGGGCTGGATTTTTTGATAAATAAAAATAATTTCATTAAGATTTTAATTTTTTTAACTTCAGTTATATTATTAATTTTATTAATATTCGCATATGATTATATTGTATTTAATTATAATATAGGTGTTCCTTGTGTAATTAATAAATGCTTTGGTGTATATTGTCCAGGATGTGGAATGACTAGGGCGGTAGATGCTTTATTAAAATTGGATTTTAAAGAGGCTTTTAAATATAATGTTTTTTCTATAATTTTATTTCCTATTTTATTTATAGTGTGCGTAATATTTATATGGAATATGATATTTAAAGGAAACAAGATAAATATAAAATATAATAATGTCCTTTTAATTATATTAGCTACTTGTTTATTGCTATATGGAATACTAAGAAATTTTATTCCGATTTTACAACCGTAAATTTTATATATTTTTGTTGATTTATAAAAAATATTATGCTAATTTAAAGATAGTTAATGTTAAAAGGGGGAGTCGATGATGTTTTGTCCGAATTGTGGAAGTCAAGCACCAGATGGAGCTAATAATTGTCCAAATTGTGGAGCAGCTTTAAATGGTGGTGCTAATACTAATTATGGTTCAGGTCCAATAAACGACGGAAATCAAAATTTTGGAACAACAGATACGTTTAATAATGGAGCTAATCAATACCAATCTAATAATCAACAAAGTCAACCTAATAATGGAAATCCTACTGGAGGAGAAAGAAAGTCTAAATTAGTGGCTGGTTTGTTAGGAATTTTATTAGGTGGTATAGGTGTTCATAATTTCTATTTAGGTAATACAACGAGAGGAATAATTCAAATTATTGTTACTTTTGTTACTTGTGGAATAGGTAGCTTATGGGGCTTAATTGAAGGAATTATGATTTTATGTGGTAACATTAATACAGATGCAAATGGTAATCCATTGGCGGATTAATTATAATAATATAAGTAAAATGACCGTGTTTATCACGGTCATTTTTTGTATGAAAATATTATTTTATGGATTACAAATTTGACATTTTGTATAACCTTTTGCATCGCTAATATTAGAAAAATATTCTCTATTTTCTTCTTTTAGCTTTTTTGCAGATTGGCAAGTAGCAAGATGCAATTTCTTAGTATTTTTATTTCCTATATAGGTAGCATTTTCAGATTTAATTTCTTCTATAACACTATTGTCTTCAACATCTTCAATATCATTATTTTCTAAATCTATATATTCTTCTTTTAGTTCTTCATTTTCTTCATAAAGTTTTGAAAAAATTTCATTATAGTATTCTTCATAATATTTTTCCCAATATGTGTCGTCAAATAATTCTTCATTATCTTGAGACACTGTATTAATTTCAACTCTATTTAATTCATCATTCCAACTAATATCTACATCTAATAAATTACCAATAGATTTTAACGGCAAATAAGTGGTACCATCGATTACAAAAACGGGGGCATCGGGTTCCCATTCTTTACCATCTAGAAATATAGGGAATGTGGCATTTAATGCGTTATAAATAGGAGCAGCAAAGGCAAAAGTTATTGTAAAAAATATAGCCGAGATAATAATACCTATTAAGAATTTCTTCCGCATAAAATCCTCCTTTCTAATGATTTTTCTACATAAACTGCAGTTTATATATGGGAAAATTTTCCTCTTGCTGTAATTATATATGGTAAAAAATTCCATGTCAAGGCATATATGGTAAAAAATGTATAAATTACATAACAATATATTGTTTTACATGGAGATAATATTATTAAAATGATTTGAAAGGAAGATTTTTATTATGAAAAAAATTTTTTTGAGCTTACTTATTGTTCTTATGCTTACTTCGGAAAGTTATGCGGTAGCTTCTATAGTTAAAGCTCCTGGTTTTACTAAATGCACAGTAAACACGGCAGCTTTAAATATGAGATGTGGTCCTAGTAGTAATTATAAAATTGTAAAAACATTAAAATATGGTACAGAATTAAAGGCTATTGGTAAAATAAATAGCTGGTATATTGTGCAAACTAGTGACGATACGATTGGAATGGTAAGTGGGTGGTACATTAGTCCGGTGGATAATACATCATCCCAAAACAACACTTCAACAAACAACACTTCCAATAATACAACAACAAATGTAAATGATTTAACTATGACTAGTGATGAACAAACCATATTTGATTTGGTTAATGAGACTCGTAAAAATGCTGGTCTTTCGGAATTGAAGTTAGATAAGGAAGTTTTAAAAGTAGCTAGACTTAAATCTCAAGATATGGTAAATAACAATTATTTTTCTCATACTTCTCCAACCTATGGAACACCTTTTCAGATGCTTAAAAGCTTTGGAATAAATTATAAGTCGGCTGGAGAAAATATTGCTGGATATGCTACAGCTAAGGCTGCTTTTGAAGGTTGGATGAATTCATCGGGGCATAAGGCGAATATATTGGGAGATTCGTATAACTATACTGGAATAGGCGTTGTTAGTAGCCCTAGATATGGTTTAATATTGACTCAAATGTTTATTGGAAGATAAAAATGTTTAGACTTTGGAGAATTGGAAAGTTTAATAAGGCAAAGGAGAATCTAAGTCCCGTTAGTGGCGCTATAACATCTTATAATATAAAGAAAATATTAGGGGATAGTAGTGATGTTATCATAAAGGATGTTTATAGCTATAATAAAAATATAAAAATAAAAATTATCGCTATTGATGGCATGATTGATAGCAAAATTATTGATGAAAGCATTTTAAAGCCATTAACGTTTGATAGATTTATTTTATCTTCTGCTACCGAAAAAGAGGTTTATAAGCTGGTTAAAGAAGGCTTGCTATATCATGTATCGCAAGAAGAAATTCCTAGTTTAGAGGATGCTATAACTAAGATACTACAAGGAGTTACAGTAGTTGTTTTTGATGGGATAAAAAAAGCAGTTGCTTTTGATGCTAAAAATATACCCCAGAGGAGTATTGAGCCACCTAATGAAGAGAACGTCTTAAAGGGAGCAAAAGATGCTTTTGTTGAAAATATTAGGACGAATACTGCATTAGTTAGAAAAAAGGTAAAATCATTAGATTTAAAAATTGAAAATTTTAAAATTGGGACATATACTAATACACCAGTCAGTGTAGTTTATTTAGATAGTATAGTCAATAAAGATATTCTGGATAAAGTAATTAAAAGAATAAAAGATATGGATATTCCAAATCTTATTTCTCCAGAAAACTTTGAAAATAGTTTTAAAGATAATAAATATTCAATTTTTCCGCAGCTTCATTACACTGAAAGAGTAGACAAATTTTGCGCTAATTTGCTTGATGGCAAAATTGGGATTATTATAGATGGATTGCCAATAGTATATATAGTCCCAGGTGTATTGGCGATGTTTTTACAAGCTCCTGAGGATTATTCTCAAAATTATGTTTTAAGTTCAGCAGTAAGGTTTATGAGATATTTATGTGTATGGATAAGTCTTGTTTTACCTGCCTTTTATGTTGCAATTACGACATTTCATCATGAAATGATACCTACAAATTTGCTTATTTCTATTATTGAAAGTAAAGAAGGAGTACCTTTTGCTACTTTTTTAGAAGTTTTAGGCTTGCTCTTATCATTTGAGTTATTGCTTGAAGCAAGTCTAAGATTACCTAAAAGCGTTGGCGCAACAATATCTATTATTGGAGCATTGATTGTTGGAGAAGCGGCAGTTAACGCTAGTTTCATATCCCCGGCAGTTGTTGTAATTGTTGCTATCACAGGCGTTACAGGTTTTGTTATTCCTAGTCAAGATTTTACTAATTCTATAAGAGTATTTAGGGTAATTATGGTATTTATAGCTGGTATTTCTGGACTTTTTGGACTTTCATTTATTATTCTTGTTATACTAGCATATCTTTGTAAACTTGAATCTTTTGGTGTTCCGTATTTTACACCATTTGCTGGAAATGAGTGGAGAAATATATTGAAAGACACAATAGTTAGGTTACCACGGGATGTTGAAAGGGTAAAAAGATGAAAAATAAGTTTAATGCATTAATTATTACAATCATAGTTGTTATTTTAGCTGGATGGGGGGAGTATATAATTCCACGAAGGCTAGATATTAGTCATATTCAAGTTGTAGAAGTTGCTGGGTTAGATTATGATAAAAATGCTGTTTTATCACTTGTTTTTGTTCCACATACAGGTATTAAGAATGAGGACAAAAAGCAAAGTGAAATAAATGAAAAATACGTTACGGTTAGTGGAGATACTTTTGCAGAAACTATACAAGGAATACAACATTATGAAGATCATATATTTGTGGCATCTCATTTAAAAAATATTATTTTAGGTGAAAAATTAGCACAAAATAATTTAAGGGAAGCAATAGATTTTATTGGAAAGGATGATAATTTTAGGCTTAATTCTAAAGTGTATATTGCTAAAGAAATGAGTGCTAGTGACATTTTTAGAGAGGGCATAGATAATAATTATGTTTTATCTGAAAGAATAGACAAACTTTCACTAAATAAAAAAGGACATACAGATGTTAGAACAGTCGAGGTTATAGACGTAATGAAGATGCTTTTATCTGACTCTGGTACAGGGGTTATTCCATGTATACAAATTGTGGAAAATGGAGAGCCTCAGCTGGCAGATTATTATATAGAAACATCTGAAGATGAAAAATATAGGGTGGAATTTTTGGGGTATGGTGTTATAAGTGATGGGAAACTTGTTGAATATTTAGGAAAAGATGAGTCTAACGGTTACGATTATGTGAAAAATCTTATTGATGAGGATTATATTAGTGTAGAACTAAATGGTGTTAAATTAGGGATTGCGTTAATTGCCTCTAAAGCCAATATTTTATTCGATTTTGATAATAATGATTTAAGAAAAATTATTATAAAAATAAAAACTAACAATTATATTTTAGAGAACGCTACAGGTCAAAATATTTTTGATAATGATGTTAAGCCTATTGAAGAATTGGAAAATGAAAAAATAAGAAACGTTATTATGAGTACAGTTGATTATTCTAAACAGATAGGAATTGATTTTTTAAACATTGGGGAAACACTTAAATTTTATCATCCATATAAGTGGCGGGCTATATCAGATAGTTGGAATGAGATTTTTAAAAATGTTAAATTTGAAGTTTTAGTAGATTCAGAAATAAACAATGGATACGGGATATTAGCAATAAATAGTAAAGGCTAGGGGCAAGGAGGAACTATTTAATGAATTTTTCTGAAGACAAAATAAGCATGAAACAAGCGGTTATTATTTTTTTCCTAGCTATTGGAGCACCAAGTCTTAGAGTAATACCCAATTATATGGCATATTTTGCAAAGAATACGGCTTGGCTTTCAGCTATAATTTACTTAGTACCAGCATTTATTTTGATATTTGTATTAAAAGAGTTAGTACAAAAAAAGCAGAAAGGCTTATATGAGATATATGAAGAAATTTTTGGAACAACTATTAATAAATTTATAACTATTTTTTATATTGTTTGGAGCTTATTTTTAGCTTCGCTTTATCTAAGAATGTTTGGAGAAAGGTTCTTAGGCACCATTTTGTTTGATGCAAATCTTACTGCAATTATAATATTTATGGCATGTTTTGTTTATTTTATAGTTAATCAAAAGATAGATGTGTTAGGAAGATTGGCAGAAGTTTTAACACCTTTTTTTGCATTTGTTATTTTGGCAGTATTTTTTTTGATTTTTTCTAAAATTGATGTAAAAAATCTTTGGCCTATAACACATTATGATATGTTGCCTATGTTAAAAGGGTTAATTCCACTCCTTTCATTAAGTTCATATATTACAGGGGTAATGTTTTTGGGAGATAAAATTAGTGATATAAAAACTTTTGGAAGAAGAGGGAATATTGCTACAATAGTATTTTGCAGTGGAGCCATTATTTTAATTTTATCTACAATTGGAGTTTGGGGCTATAGATTAAACTTGCAATTTCTATTTCCGTATTTTGTGACTTTAAAAAATATTAATATTTTAAATACTATTGAAAGAATAGAATCTCTTGTCATTTCGGTATGGCTTGCAACAGATGCCGTTATTATTTCTCTTTTTACACTAATTGCTTTAAGTCTTGTTAAAAAACTTTTTAAAACAAATGCTCAAAGCAAAAATTCTATGTGGTTAATTATATTAATTGTTACATTGGCAATTAATATCTTTTCTAATGCGTATGATATAGAAGTATTTGCAAGAGATTATGGCTCATGGATAAATATTTCTCTTTTTATGATTTTACCAATCATAGCTTTTGGTATTGGGAAAGTAAGAAAAATCGTATAATTTTGCTAAAAATATTAAATATAACTAAATAAAAACCGATAAATTATTGTAGATTTAGATTATATATCTTGGGGGATAATTATGGCTAGGATAAAAAAGAAGATAGGTGAACTCTTATTAGAGGAAAAACTAATTACAGAAGAGCAGCTTACTGAAGCATTAGAAGCTCAAAAAATGACTGGACAAAAAATAGGCCAAGTACTTATTAGCAAAGGTTTTGTAAAAGAAGAAGATTTATATAAAATATTATCCGAAAAAATAGATAAAAAATTTGTAAATTTAGAAGATTATTCAATAAATGGCGAAGCAGTATTAAAGATTAGTCAATCATTGGCTCAGAAGCATAAAGCAGTTCCAATAGATATTGATGGTGGCAAATTGGTTGTAGCAATGGTAGATCCTACAAATATAATAGCATTAGATGATTTAATGCTTTATACTAATATGCGTATTGTTCCTGTATTAGCTTCTGAAAAGCAAATAACTGTTGTAAT
>JAEEGK010018363.1_pt1 | contig 15141 bp, 11 predicted proteins | sample 8958771 | NCBI WGS metagenome assembly JAEEGK01 (sample SAMN16246547, study PRJNA631951) | gut metagenome | biome: gut microbiome; feature: rumen; material: SC-attached | host: Bos | place: Iran: Karaj | collected 2018-10 | reverse complement strand
AATACTCTAATTACCCTTTCTGAAAAAATCAAAATGAAATTATTTGTATGTTATTTTTTGATGAAATGTGTTTGGCTGAAAAAAGTTTAAATATTACTTCAAAAATTTTACATAGTGAATTAGAAAATAATAATGATTATTAATATTAATAATAAAGAAAAAATTATTAATAAAAAAATTTATTTTATTTCTTTAAATTTATTAATTATTTAAAGGGGTAATTCTTGAAAGATAAAAATTTTAATGAAATAAAATCTTCAGATAATAATTTTCAATGTTTCATAAAATAATTTTTTGTTATAAATTTTATAATTTTATTAGCATTAAATTTTTTAAATCTTTTTATTAACTAAAAAAATTAAATATTCATAACAACTTCCAATTAATTTAAAAATATTTTCTTTTTTATAATAAAAAAACTATGAAAAAAAATATTTTACAAAAATAATATTAAAATAAAAATAAAAAAAATAAAAATAATTTATTTATATTTCATCCATTTAAATAATGAAACATAATTTATTAATATGTATATTTATTTAAACAACAGATTCTGAAGCGGCAGCTAATTTTGGCCATAAATCAGCACATTCTTTAGCAATAGGACCTAAAATTGAAGAACCTTTCATATCTCCCTTATTAGATATAATAACTCCTGCATTATCCTGGAAATATATAAAATAGCCATCTCTTCTTCTCCAAGGTTTTCTTTGTCTAACAATAACTCCATATAAAACTTTTTTTTTTAAATCTGGTTTACCCTTTTTTACTGTGCAAAGTACCATGTCTCCTACAGAGGCAGCTGGTAATCTATTTAATGCAGCTTGAATTTTTTTTGCTGCAAAAATATATAAGTTTTTGGCACCACTGTTATCTGCACAGTTTATTAAAGCTGATACTGGAAGACCTAAAGCCATTTTTAATTTTACTCCTTGCATGGCACTCTTTGATTTCTTACTCATTTTTAATAGATATAATTTATTTTATTTAATTATTATTTAAAATATTAATAATAATATTTATTCAAAATTAAATAAAAAAATATGAAAATTAATTTTTTTTTTAATACATTTTTTATTAATGTTAATTTATATTAAAAATTTAGATTAAAAATGACTATTTTGATAATAAATAATTATTTTTTATTTAAAAATATTTTTAATATTATCTAAATTTTAACATAATATTTAATTTATTTTATGTCTTATTAAAAATCATTTAAATCAGAATAAGGATCAACAGGAGGAACATTAATATTTTGATTATTATTATTTTGAATATTATTATTTTGAATATTATTATTTTGAAAATTATTATTTTGAAAACTATTATTTTGAAAATTATTATTTTGAAAATTATTTTGTTCTTTATTATTTTTATCATTCAAATTTAAATTCTGATTCAATAAACTCGACGTATTCATTAAATTAGTTTCATCAAAACCAATTTCATCTAATTTAGTTAAAGTAGTAGCAATATTAACTTCTAAATAAGCATATTTTATATTAATTGTATGATCTTTATAAATCCATTTTTTAAACGTTTCTTGATCAATATTTCCTCCTGGATTAATACCTATTTCCATCAAATCTTTTTCAACAGCATTTTTTATTTTATTTTCATATTTTTCTGCATATAATTCCAATTGTTTTATTGTAGGAACTGGAATATTTTTTGAAATAAAATCTTTATTCATTTTTTTAATTTTCCATCCTAAATGTCTATAAGCTTGAACAAAACTTTGAAAGAAAAATTCTTTAATTTCCATCACATCTAAATAATTTCTATTATAATCTATTCTTTTCATCATTGCTAACATTGAAACTTTCATACGAAAATCTTTATCTTTTAAAACACTTGAAAATCCATTTAAAAATTCATCTTCTTGAATTTTTCCATCTTGTGAATCATCTAATATATCATAAATTCTTTCACTTAAATATGTATAATGCATATTTGGAATTTTAAAGGCAGAAAAAATACTTTCAATTGCATCATTAAATCTATCTTTATTTAAATAGTCTCCATCGATGCAAAAATTTCTAAAAGCTTCTTTTAAATTTTTTATTGAAACAGTGTATTTATGTTTTCTTGAATAGGTGTTTGTTCTTTGAAACATTGATGAATTATTTATTTTTTGCGGACTATTATTATTATTATTAAATTGTTGTTGTTGTTGATAAATATTCGTATTTAAATTTGGATTGCTTTGAGAAGGATTTTGATAAACATTATTATTATTATTTGACATTTGAACCATTTGATTATAATTTTGAAGATATTGTTGATTTGTCATATTATTATTATTCATTGGATTGTAAGTGTTTCTATTAATTTTTTTATTTTGTTGTTCATTTCCCATAATTTTTTGTTTTTTAATAAAAATTAAATAATATTAATATAATTAATTTAAAAATTATTAATATTTGTAAAAATAATTAATTTAAAAATTAAATTTTATTTTATTTTTCTAAGATAGAAAATCATGTCAAAAAAAGACTTTATTTCAGAAATTAATAAAAATGTAAAAACCAAAAAAAAAGAAACTGATGAACAAAATGAAAATGAATACAAAAATGACAGTGATAATGAAAATCAAAAATCAACTGGAGTTGTTAAAGAAATTGCTACATCAAATGCAAATCAACCTAAAAATTTAGATGATTTATTTGCAGATGATGACCAAACAGCAACAAAAAAAACAAAAAAAACAAAAAAAAATCCAACAACAAAAAACCAAAAAGAAAAAGAAAATAAATTAAATTTTTTTAATTCAAAAAACACACAAAATTTACAAAATTTTGACAAAGAAATTAAAAAAAAACAAATGACTAAAGATAAAAAATATGATGTTTCTAAATTAAGTGCACATACAAAAGACAATGATAAAATAAAAGCATCAAAAAGTTATTTAGAAAAAAATATAGAAAATTCATATAAAGAATATGAAAATGTGGAAAAACCTCAATTTACAGGTCTCAAAGTTGATAAAGATAATTTTGTTGAATTAAATAAAAATGAAGATGTAAAATTTTTTTTAATTTTTTATTAATTTATTTATAGCTCTTACTTCATAATATGCAAGAAAGATCATATGAAGTTAAAAATGAATACAATGAAGAAAAAGCCAAAGAATATAAAAAAAATAAAAAATATCATAAACAACAAAAAAAAGAACAAAAAGTTGAATATGAAAATGATGTTGATTCGGATGGATTTGAAATTGTTGGAACTAAAGAAGAAAAAAAAGCAAAAAATCAAAATTATCAACAAAAAAGATATCATAAAAAAAAATACTATCATAAAAAAAAAGATAATAAAGAAGGAGAAGATGATAAAAAAGAAGAAGAAAAAAATGAAGATGATGTAAATAAAAAAGAAGAAGATGAAAAAGAAGGAGAAGAAAATAAAAAAGAAGGAGAAGATAAAAATGAAGGAGAAGAAAAAAAAGAAGATGAAAATGATAAAAAAGAAGATGAAAATAAAAAAGAAGATGAAAAAGAAAAAAATGATGAAAAAAAAGAAGGCAAAAAAAATTATAAAGATTCGACTTGGAAAAATAAGAAAAAAAAGAAGGGTAAAAAAAATAAAAAAGATGAAGAAGAAGAAAAACCTAAAAAACAAAGTAATCCAATTGAAGAAAGTAAAGGTTCAATAAATTTCGATAAAAATATTAAATCTTTAGCTGATTTATTTTAGAATTATAAATTTTTAATATTGTTTATTTATATATTAAAAAATTATTAATTAAATAATAAAATAATAAAATTAATATTTTAATTTAAAATATTATAATTTTACTTATATTAAAACATTTTGAACAAATATATTGAATTGAATATTTACCTGAAATATTAATAAATTTTGTTTCTGTTTCAAAATCTTTATATAATAAATTATTACATTTAAAACATATTAATCTTTTTATTTTTTTTTCTATTCTAATTGCATTTCTTTTTGATATATCTTTCATAATTGAAATATATAATTTAGATAAATTTTTATTTTTATTGTATATTTTATCACTTATTTTAAATAAATAATTCATACGATTAAAAATTTCTCCATCTTTAAAATCATAATTATTAATAAAATTTTTTATTATTTTCTTTCCCATAATAATAATTATAAACAATTTTTAAATATATAAATATTATTATGTTAAATATTAAATAAATTAATTATTTATAAACAATATTTTAATATTAAAATTTTACATTATTAATTATATTTATAAAAATACAAAAAGAAAAATATAACTTTCCTCCAAAATAATACAATAGTCAAAATTAATATAATCTATATTACAAATATTATGTTTTATTTAAACTTTTTTTTCTATAAATTAAAATATAAGCAGCTTTAGTAACAACTTTTTCAAGATTATTCGAATCTAATTTAGTAACTCTTTCATCATCAAAATTATACCATTCACCTAAATTTTTAATATAAGCTGTATAATGTCCCGAACTTAATGTTCCAAAATGTTGAGAAATAGCACATAAATCATATATGCAATCTTTTTTACTATTTTCTTCTACAACATATTGTCTTAAATCTAAATTATTTACGGGAAAAAGTACAAAAGAATCATTTTTTTTATTATGCATTATTCCATTATAAATATTTGTACTTTTTATTTTAAATCTTTTTAATTGAATAATTAATATATTCGGAACTCGAAAAATTTCTAAACGCTTATATGCTTCTTGATGTGTTTTACATGTTGAACAAAACCAACTATTTTCTTTTTCTAATTTTTCTTCTGTTCTAAATGCCTCTAAACAATCGTAAATTGATATATCTTTTGATTTTGTTATTAAATCTTTTTTAAAATCGTTTATATTAATATCATTATCTGTGAATAAATTATTTGAATATAATAAATTTTCTAAATATAATATAAAAGGTCTTTTTATTTTTTGTGAATCTTTTATATTTTTTACGGACTGAGAATATTTAAAAGGAAAAGCACAAAATTTACATGATCTATTACAATATTCACAACTAAATTGAGCTTTTTTTGGAACATTATTATATATAAATAATCTAAAAGGATTTGAATCTTTAACTTCAATATATTCAGTAAATTCTTCATTTAAATAATTTATATTATTATTTTTTTTATTTTCAAGAAAATTTTCATATGAATTTCCTGGAATGTCTTTAAATAATTTTCTATAATATATAAAAAAATGAAAATATATTTCTCTTACACTTAAACTAGTTTCAAATAGAAAAACATTGGGATAAAAAATATAATTAATTTTATATTCACTTTTTTTATCATCTTTATTAAATAAAATTGGCATTACTATCATTTTAAAATATTCAATTTGTTTATCTTTTTTAGTTAAATATTTATAAAAAACAGCTTCATAATTATTTGTATAATAATTCATAATTTCATCATTTTCATCATTTAATGATTTAATATATGCTTTATTTTGATCAACAATTATTCCATAAATATTAATATTATATTTATCTTTAAAATTATTATCAATATTATTTTTATTTTCTATTTTTTCACATTCATCTAATAATTTATTTTTTATGTCTCTAACAGTTGTATTTTCATTACAATTATAAAAAAATATATATAAATCATTATCTAAAATAAACTTCACCCTAATTTTACTTTGAGGAGTTGGAATAGGTAGACCTAAATGCATAAAAGGATCATATATAATATTTACTCTTTTGCACTGAGGACATTTAACTATATTTTTAAATTGCCCATGAAACAAATCTACAATAATACTATTTTCTCTTTCTACATGATTTTTCCACCATCTTAAAGAAGCTTCTTCTTCAGTTTCATTTTCATCCTTTTCTTTTAATTCATTATATGGTTTTGATTTAACTCTATTTAAATCTTCATGTAAACTATCTAACATAAATGTTAACATTTCATCACTATCTTGTTGAGAAAATCCTGCGAATTGTTTAACAAATGAGCCAAAAATTTGTTTAAAATTCCAAGGATTAATATATAAATCAGTTCCATTCCATAAATCATTTATTAAATTATAATATGCTTTTGCTATTTGACCTCCACTTCCGTTTGTGTTGTTTTTATTTAATTCTTCTTTATATTTTTTTAATAAAAAATATTTAGTTAGTTCTTCACATGATGATAAACATTGAAGAGCACTGTTCATAAAACATGTGTTACCTAAATTTTTTAATCCTGTTAAACCATGATTGCTATTTGGTGTTATTAATGTTTTTATATCTACACTTAGCATATCATGTAATGCGAATTTTTTTTTATATAGTATATCTAAAGTTTGATGATGAGTTATATGTTTTTTATCATTGTTTTTACATTCTTTTGAACAATATTGATAATTATTACAATTATCACATTTATATTTATTTTCATAAATTGGTTTTTGACATAAACTACATTTTATGTAATCATCTGTTGTTTTTAAATTAATAAACCAATTTGAATTTTTATTTTTATTATGTTCTATTTCAACTATTAAAATATCTTTTTTACTTATTTTTAAATTATTTAATGTTTTTTTTGAATTTTGGTCTATTTCAATTCCTTTAATTTTTTCTATGTATGTGCTATAATTATTTAAATAACAATTTAATATGTTATAAATATCATTTTTTAAATTATCTTGATTTATTTCAGGTAAAATAAAATGAAATTTCCAATTTACATTATCAAAAATAATTTTATCTATCAAATTTCTTGATTCATAATTAATGCATCTTATAATTTTATTTTTTAATTCTTCAATAGTATGATTTTTTTTTATTTGAATTGTTTTAACTCTTAATAAATTAGTAATATTATGTTTAATAAATTCTTTACTTAAAACTAATAATTTAAATTTTAATAAAAAAATTTCAATATCATTTTTACCTTCTTCATTATTACTCTTAACAATTTTTCTTTCTATTTCATAATTATTACCGAAAATATTTTTTAATATATGATAAGTTTTTTCATCTAAATATTGATAATCATTATTTTCAATAACTTTATTAGATAAATATTGATTTGTATAAGATTCTTTAGGTAAAGGATCAAACCAATGTTCACAATTAGACATAATTAAATAATTATTAATAGGTCCTGGATATGCAGGACAATATTTAAAAAAATCATCTTGATTATTATGAAACATATCTTTATTAAAGTAGATAGACATAATTTTATGATATTGAAAAATTTTATTTGGTTTTTCTATGTCAATTTCTTCTAAATTATTTTGTTCTTCTTCTGATATTTTTGTCATTATATATTTTAAATAATAAAAAAATGTTAATAACCAATAAGTTGATATTAAATAACAACTTTGATTTATTGGTTTGTTATCTAAATCTAAATCATATTTATTTTCTATAAAAATATTGTATAAATGAATATATTCGTTTTTATATTTCTTTTTTATAAATTCTTCTTTTTTTTCTAATATTATAATATTTAATTCTTTATAAATTAATGTTTGTTTATTTGCAATTTCAATTAACATATTTTCATTTAAAAAATATTTTTTAAATTTTAATAATTTTTGACATAAAAAATTTTCATAATAATATTCTTCTTCTTTATGTAAAATTCTTGTAAATCTAAATAATGATTTAATTATTAATATTCTATTTTCATTTTCTAAACCATTTTCTTCTCCGTTTATTAAATATTTATATAATTTTCTTGAAATACTTATGAGATTAGTTATTTCTTGGTTTCTAAAACCAATTATAAATTTATATAATTCTAATTTTATAATTTGATTAAAATTTTTTGGTATAAATGCATCAATTAAATTTAATATTTCTTCAGATTTTATATAATTATTATTATTTATTTCATTAAATGCTTTTTTTAAAAGATCTTCAACAACAGGACTTGATAATTTTTTAATACTACTTATTTGCTTTATATTATTATATTTATTATTTGAATTATTTGATGTAGATGCTGAAGTTGATAAAGACATATAAAAATTTAATTTTCTTTAAAATTTTTATTTTATTAAAAATTAAATATAATTTAAAATTATTTTATAATAATTAATAAAACAAATTATTTATAATCAAAATTATGTTCATTTTTAATTTTTTATATATAAATTCAATATTTTAAAATAAAATAAAGGTATTATTTAAATATCAATTAATTTTTATATCTATTTATATTATAATAAAAATTATAAATCTTTGCAAAAAATGTATTAATCAAATCAATAAAAGATTTGTTTGATATATTAAATTAATAAAAAATTAATTAATTTTAGATAATTATGATATTTAAAAAAATAATATAATAAAATTATATTTAAAAATAATTATTTTTCAAAAATTAATTAATTAAATTAAAATATTATATATTTAAATTTTAAATTATTAAAAATATATTTTAATAAAAAAATTTTATAAATTTTCACTTTTTTTTTATTAAAAATGCTGATCAAAGCTTATTTATATAAATATTAAACAAAAAATAATTAATGATATTCTTTTTTTATATTATATTTAATAAAGCTTTTTTTTAAAAATAAGCATATTATTTTTCAAATTACTTTTTTTCTTATTTAAATTTTAAATTTTAATAATTTATAAAAAATGATTCAAACCTTCTTTTTATTAATAAAAATTATCAAAGTAAAATAAAAAATTTAAAAAACAAAAAACAAAAATTCCCTTTAATATTGCCTTTATTTCATTTAAATATTAATGATAAATATAAAAGAGGCGGGTGTAGAAAAATTTAAAATATTAATAATTATTATTATTTAAAAAAAATTATATTTAACCTTAATAAAATAAATTATATATAAAATTTAAATGATTCAAGGCGGAAAGATAAAACTTATTTTAGGTCCAATGTTTTCAGGTAAATCAACTAGATTAGTAGAAACAGTACGAAAATATACATATAAAAATAAAAAAACTGTATTAGTAAATTTTATTGATGATAAACGATATTCAGAAAATTCACAAATAGTTACTCATGATCTTAATAAATATGATTCATTAAGTTGCAAAATGTTAGGAGAAATATATGATATAATAAAAAATTACGATGTTATTGGAATAGATGAAGGACAATTTTATTCAGATGTTGTTAATATTTCCGAAAAATTAGCATATAATGGAAAAATTGTTATTATAGCAGCTTTAAGTGGAAATTTCAAAATGGAACCTTTTGAAACTGTTTCTAAATTAATAAGTAAAGCTGATAAAATTAAATTAATGAAAGCTTATTGTTTTTATTGTCAAAGAACAGCAGGTTTTTCATTAAGAACTGTTTGTTCGGATCAAGAAATTTTAATAGGTGCTGGTGAGGCTTATAGACCAGTATGTAAAAAATGTTATTATAAATATAGTAATATAAAGCATGATTTCTTAGAAGATGTGGTTAAAGAAGAAATAAATATTTTTTCTTCAGGAAAAAAAGAAGAAAAATCAAATGATAAAAATGAATTTCTTAATTCTGAAGGAAAAACAAATAAAGATTCAAATTCAAGTTCAGATTCTATATCAATATAATTAGCACATTTTTTAATTTATAATTTAATTAATATATTATTACTGATTTTTCTTTATTTATATAAATAATTAATTATATATGTTTAAAGTAAAAATTAAAATTTAAAATTCGTTTAAAATACGTTTTATTATTTTTAATAAATAATAAAAAATTTTGAGATTTTTCATAAATTAAATAAATTATATAATTTATTGAAAGATAAATAATTATAATGATTATTAATTTTATTATTTTTAATAAATATTTATTAATTTATTATTTTATATGTTTTATATTTTTATATAATTAAAATTTCTTTACATTTATAAAAAAATTGTATTTTTAATTTTTTTATAATTTATTTTATTAATTTTTATAATTTATAATTAATTATTGATTAAATTAAAAATAATTATTTTAAAAAAATTAATTTATCATTTTTTAATTTTTTTCATAATTTTTCATAATTTATTTTATTATTTTATTTTTCTTTCAATTTTAATATAATTTTAATATTTTTCCATATCAAATTTTAAAAATTGATTAAATTTCTTTCATAAAATTTTAATAAATAATATTTCTTTTTCTTTATTTTTAAACTAAAAAAATATTAAATTTCATATTTTTATTATTTTTTTATTATTATTTAAATAAAAAAATTTAAATTAAAAATTTATAAATATGAGCAATTCTAATATAAAATCTGATTATTTAATTCAAAAATTTTTATCTAATCCAAAAATTTTTAATAAATATTTTAAAAATTCTTACATTACCTCAAAAAAAATAATAAAAAACAAATCATTTAATTTTTCACATAAAAAATTAATATATAATAATTTAAAAATACACAATTCATCTATTAAACAATATAACTCATATATAATAAATTCAATTGTTTTTGATTTAAAAAGTCACATTGTTGCATTATTTAAAGAATATTTATTATATGATGAAACAGCAGAATTTTTAAAAAGATATTATAAAAAATATGAATCTAAAAATAGAATCCCACAAATTACAGATTATTATGTAAAATATACTTTAATTTCTCCTCTTTATTTTGCTCATGAAGGAAGAATTGTAATAATATTGAAAAAGTTTTTAAAAAGAAAAAAGAAATATTTAGAATATATAGAAGATCATGAAAATACAATTTTAAATCAAAAAAATAAAAAATTTAATTTCAATTTTGAACCAATAATTACAAAAAGTATGATTGAATCTAATAATAATTCATTAAAAAATTCTACTTTAATTACTTATATAAATAAAAGTAATTCAAAAATGACTTTAGAATTAACTGAATTTGATGATAATAAAAATAATAATAATTCAAAATCTTTTTCTCAATTAATTAATAATAGTTCTTCAATATTAAAAAATACTCCTATTAAAAATTTAAAAACTAAAAATATTATTAAAAATAATGCTCAAACTTATAATGAACAAAAATATTTTTTGAATAATAATAATTTAAATAAACGGACAAAGCCAAAAATTGAAAAACTTAAAGTTATTGAATTAGATAAAATAAATGAAGAAAAAAAACTTAATAATATTAATATATATTCACATAATAACCAAATTAATAAAGATTTAGTGAATATAAAAAAAATTTTTTTTAATAATACAAGTAATTCTTCAAAATTAAATAAAAGAAGAAATTACATTGAATTCACTGATAATAAAAGAAAAATTATAGAAAATGATGATTTATTTGAATATAAATTAAAAAAACTAAAAAATAAAATAAATACTCAAAATATTTTAGCTTATACAACAACAAATTCATCAATAAAAAATATAAATAATAATACGAATACATTAAAATCAATTAATACATATAATTTATCAAATAAAGATATTAAACAAAATAATCATAATTTAATTATTAAAAATATTTTCACAAATAAAACATTAAGTACAAAAAATTCATCTAAAAAATTGAAAAGAATTTATAGTTCAAATTTTAAAAAAATAAAAAATAATATTTATTATAATAATATAAATTCTCATAGAAATTTAATCAAAAATAAAAATGATATTAATTATATTACAAATTCGCAATCAAAAGAAAAAAATATAATTAATAAAGATTTATATTATAATACTTCAATTTTACATACAATTCAAAATAAAAAACAACTAAAGAAAATTAATTTAAATTTAAATGTTAATTTTAATGTAAATATTAATTATTTAAAAGAAAAAATGTGTAAAAGTAATGGAAATTCAAAATCTAAAAAAAGATTAATGTTAAAAGAAGAATCATTTAAAAATAATTTAAAAGAAAAAAGTGATAAAAATGATAAAAAATATCCAAAAATTATTTATAATAATAAAATTAATCAAAATGATAATAATAAAATTGATATGATTTATTATCAAATTTCTGAATCACAAAATAATAAAGAATTTAAAAATAACAATCATAAAAAAGAAAATTCAAATCGAATTTATTTATATAAAAAATTTAGAAATAATAATTATTAATTTGTAAAATAATTTTTTTTTATAAAATATTAATTTTAAATATAATAATTAAATTAAATTTGAAAGTTTATAAATAAATAAAATCTAAATATAATTTTTTATTATAAATATTTATAAAGAAAAATTAATTATATATGAAATATTTTTTATAAAAAATTTATTTATGATGATTTTTTTCTTCAGTTTCTAAAATGTTTTTATTATATTCTCTTATTACATAATTAAAATCACTTTCTTCCATATTAGAAGATTCAATATCAATTTGACTTGTATTTGCATTCATTGAATCATCATTATTTTTATTTATATCATTATTATTTTCGCTTGTTTTTTCAGGTAAATTTTTTTTATTAGTGTCTTTTGTTGAATTTGAATTATTAATAGAATTTTTTAAATTAATGTAATGTTGTTTTATCATAAGAACTAATTTTTTTAATTCTTTATTTTTTTTTCTATATTTTATAATTGAATTTTTATATATTTTAAGTTGAAATTTTAATTTTTCTAAATATTCTTCATTAGAACGATTTGATTTTTTAATTCCTTCAACAACTTCGATTTGTTTTAAAGGTTGGTATTTAGTTAATAATTTAGTAAAATCTAATTTAGGAACATTTTGACCATAATCACTCATATCTGTTACTAAATATTTAGGTTGTTTAATTTTTTCAGGAAATTTTATTATAGGTGATTCTAAACTTGAAGCATTGTCACTTTTAATTGAATTTTGATCTGATGATTCACTACTTGTTAAAATATAATCAAACATTTGAATATTTTCCATTTTTTCTTTTATTTTTTTCTTTTTTTTTAAAACTAAAATTTTATTATTTAATCTTTCGATTTGTTTTTCTTGAAAATCATTTCTTCTTTTTTCATCATGAATGATTCTTGAATATTTTCCTATTAATTCTCTTGTTTCACATAATTCATTATTCATTTCTATATTAACTTTATCTGGGTCACATATTATTAATTCTTTAGTTGAATTAAAATCTTCTTTATAATATTTATTTATTTCTTTTTTAAGTTGAAAAATTAAATTATCTTTTTCTTTTATTTTATTTTCTATTAAAAAAATTTCAGTATTTTGATTATCTAATAATTCTTGATTTTTCATTAAAGATTCATCTAATTGTTGTTGAATAATGTATAATTTTTTTTCAAGTTCTATTTTATTTTTATATAATTCTGAATTTTTTTTATTTAATCTATCATTTTCTTCTTTTAATTTAATTAAAACCTTTTTTTCTTTTTCTTTTACGACTTTATTTAATTGTTTATATAAAATTTCTTTATTAATTTCTAATGATGTTTTAGTATCATTTAATTCCATTTGAAGAGCTTTATTTTCTTTCATATAAAAATTAACTTTTTCAGCATATAAAGATAATAATTTTTTCGCCGTTGAAACATCAAATTTTTTCTGCATTTTTAGTTTAATTTAATTTTTATAAAATATATTATAAATATTTCTTAAAAAGAAAATAATATTTTATATTTTTTTAATTAATTTTTTTATATTAAATAATTTATGGAACAATTAAGAAAAACTTTAGATCAATTAATGGGAGCAGATAGAGATTTGCCTTTAAAAGAAAGATTAGCAAATAAAAAGAATTTTGATAGTTCAGAAGTATGTAAATTTTTTTTAATAGGTTTTTGCCCACATGATTTATTTGCAAATACAAAAAATGATTTAAAAGAATGTAGAAAAAGACATGATGTTCAATTTAAAGAACAATTTAATAAAAGTCCTGATAAAGAAATGTATCAAATTAAATATGAGGAATTATTAATGGAATTTTTACAAAAATTAGTAAATGATGTTGATGAAAAAATGAGAAAAAGTTTGGAAAGAATTGAAGCACCTCTTCCTGAAACTGAATTAAATCCTGAAGTTAAGAAGCAAATTATGGAAATTGATTCAAATATAAATAGTTTAAATATAAGAGCTAATGAATTGTCAAAAATTAATGAAATTGAACAAGTTGAAGAATTAATGAAATTAGTTGATGAATTAAATGCTCAAAAAAAAGAAATTTTATCTAAATATGGACAAAAATCTACTTATAAAGAAAAACAAATGAAAGTTTGTGAAATTTGTGGAGCTATGCAAAGTTCTCAAGATAATGAAAAAAGATTACTTACTCATGTTGAAGGAAAATTACATTCGGGGTATTTAAAAATTAGAAAATATTTAGAAGCGCTAAAAAAAAGAAAGGAAGAAAGAAAAAAAAGAGAAAAATTATTAAAAGAAAAAAAAGAATATGAAAAATTTATTGAAAAAGAAGGAAAAACAAAAAAAGAAGAAATTAATTTTGAAAAAAATAATAATAATTTAAATGTTCCTAATAATAATTTTAGAAATAATAATAATAATAAAGAATATTTAAATAATTATAATAAAATAGGAAATTATTATAATAATGATAATGAAAGAAAAAGACTTTCAAGAAGTAGAAGTTATAGTAATAAAGATTATAATATTTATAATAGAGAAATAAAGAATGATTATAAATTTCCTAAATATAAAGAAAAAAAAGATAGAGAATATCCAGAAAATTATAAAGAATTTAGAAACAAAGAAAGAGATTATAGAGATAGAGAAAAAGATTTAAGAGAAAGAGAATTTAGAGATAGAGAATTTAGAGAAAGAAAATCAAGAGAAAATGATAATAGAGATAAAGAAAAAGAATTAAGAGAAAGAAAATTAATAGAAAGAGAATTAAGAGAAAGAGAATTAAGAGAAAGAGAATTAAGAGAAAGAGAGTTAAGAGAAAGGGAATTAAGAAAAAGAGAATTTAGAGAAAGGGAATTAAGAGAAAGAGAATATAGAGATAGAGAGAGAGAATATAGAGAAAGAGAATATAGAGATAGAAATAATAGAGATAAAGAAAAGCAATATAGAGGAGATAGAGATTATAGAATTAGGGATAATAAAAAGTATAAAAATATTAATAATTATAGATATTAAATAAAATAAAGTAAGTTTTATTAAATTATGATATTAAAAAAAATATTATTTATAGTTTTATTTTTTGATATTATTTTTAATAAAAAGGTAAAAGAATGGGGGATGGGGGATTGGGGATGGGGGATTGGGGATTGGGGATTGGGGATTGGGGATTGGGCCCAATCCCCAA
>JAEEGK010018361.1_pt1 | contig 15142 bp, 11 predicted proteins | sample 8958771 | NCBI WGS metagenome assembly JAEEGK01 (sample SAMN16246547, study PRJNA631951) | gut metagenome | biome: gut microbiome; feature: rumen; material: SC-attached | host: Bos | place: Iran: Karaj | collected 2018-10 | reverse complement strand
GGGTCCGAGCTGCATCCGAATCACGCGCTTTAATAAATCAATATAGTGCTCCTCCAGATACCCGTAGAAGAACTGGCTCGGCACCTGCACAATCAATGTCGTACCCTCCAGCTGCAGGGGCACGATGGGGGTGAACCAGGTGTCGAACGCCTTGCGGTTCTCCGGTCCCAGGGTGTCTTTAATCACTTCCAGGCATTCTGCCCACACTCTCTTGTAGTCTTCCTCTATCATAATTTTGGTTCTATTCACTTGTTTCAGTCATTTACACACAATGCGTGTCGATTTCTTTGCTTGCAAAGTTCACTCTTTTTTTGTGTACAGAATGTGAAAAAAAAATTTGTTTATGTCAACTATTTTATGTAAAGCTAGACGCCTTTTCCGCACTACCTCTAAAACACCTTTTCAAACAACTCACTATTTTTCAGTCAAAAATCACATTTTTTAACATTTCGGCCTCCCCTATAATATACGACTTTTTTTCCAATGTCCAAAAAAAAGTTTCAAAAAAATGCCCTTTCGGCCCTCCGATTGTTAACAACACGGCAGGTGGTTGAACACTAGTCGGTTGTGAGTTTAAAACTGCTGTATGTAGTTGAACTCCAATTGTCTGCTGCAAGTGTTTGATTGTCAAACGGGGCTTTTGAGAGGGTGTTTTATAACTCTTTGTAGATGTGTTTTGTCATACTTTTATTCACCTAACTTGGTTGAAAATTATTTGTGGGGTAGGCGTTTTTTTTCTTTTGAAAAATTGCCCTCGGGGGAGGGGAGGGTGGTGCGTGGGGTATCGGGGGGGGGGCCGGCAGGGACCCTCCCGTCACCCTCCGGCCAACCTCTCCGAAGTTGATAGGAGGGGGAGCGGAGCGGGTCCGGAGGGGAACCGGAGGGGAAGCTCAGTGAGGGTTGATTTTCAGTCTTTTGTAAATTACTGATAGAACTTATTGATTGTTAGTGTGTTGCGCTTGTGCCAGGACTTTTTTTTGTCATGTGCGGAATTTTTCGTATTTTTGCATTTTGAAATATTCAATAAATAATAACAGAAACGACAGATTATGAAATACGATTTGATTGTTATCGGCAGCGGCCCGGGAGGCTATGTGGCTGCCGTAAAGGGTGCCAAGATGGGGCTGAAGACGGCCGTGGTGGAGCGTGAAAACCTGGGTGGCATCTGCCTCAACTGGGGTTGCATCCCGACCAAGGCGCTGATGAAGAGCGCCCAGGCCTACAACTACGCCAAGCATGCCGCCGCCTATGGCGTGAAGGTGGACTCGGTGGAGGCCGACCTCAATGCAATGGTGGACCGCAGCCGCGGAGTGGCCTCGACGATGAACAAAGGCGTCGAGTTCCTGCTGAAGAAGGCCGGCGTGGAGGTTATCATGGGTACCGCCAAGGTGTGTCCGAACCACATTGTCAATGTCGACGGCACCGAATATGAGGCTGACCATATCATCATTGCCACGGGCGCGCGCTCGAAGGTGATGCCCGCTATGCCGCAGGACGGCAAGCATATCATCGGCTACCGCGAGGCTATGACCTTGCGCGAGCAGCCCCAGCGCATGCTGGTGTGCGGCAGTGGTGCCATCGGCAGCGAGTTTGCTTATTTTTACCAGTCGATTGGTACACAGGTGACGCTGGTGGAGTTCATGCCGCAGATTCTACCCAACGAGGACGAGGAGACGGCGGCGCAGATGAGCCGCAGCTTCCGCAAGATGGGTATGAAGGTGATGCCGAGTTGCTCGGTGGAGAAGGTCGACATCGAAGGCGATGTGTGCCATGTGACGGTGAAAGACGTCAAGAAGAATACCGAGACGGTGGTCGACGTCGACGTGGTGCTGAGCGCCGTGGGTGTGGTGACCAACCTCGAGAACCTGGGCCTCGACGAGACCGGTATCAAATACGAGCGCGGCAAGATTGAGGTGGACGACTACTACTGCACCAATGTGCCGGGCTACTATGCCATCGGCGACGTGGTGCACGGCCCCGCGCTGGCGCATGTGGCGTCGAAGGAGGCCATCTGCTGCGTGGAGCATATCGTCAAGGGCGAAGCCACGAAGGTGAACTACACCAATGTGCCCGGCTGCACCTATACCACTCCTGAGGTGGCCAGCGTGGGTCTGACTGAGAAGAAGGCCCTCGACGCCGGCTACGAACTGAAGATAGGCAAATTCTTCTTCAAGGCCAGCGGCAAGGCCACGGCGGCGGGCAACACCGACGGATTCGTGAAGGTGATTGTGGACGCCAAGACTGACCTGATACTGGGTTGCCATATGTGTGGCGACAACGTGACCGAGATGATTGCCGAGATTGTGGCCGCCCGTGAGCAGGGTCTCACTGCCCGTCAGGTGGCGCAGGCTATCCACCCGCACCCCACGATGAGCGAGGCCGTGATGGAAGCCCTCGAGGCCGCCTATGGCGAAGCGATCCACGGATAAGGAGTTGTAAGGAGTAATAAGGAGAAATAAGTATAAACACGATAAATATGGCTTTGTTTCCGTATAAGAGGGTGAAGGTGACTGAGGGATTGTACATCAAGTTGCCGCAGCACTTTTACTATACCGACTTCGGGGTGCGCAGCACGGGCGAGGTGCGCTACGGCGGACGCCGCTATGTGAATGCGGGAGTGCCCGGCACGGGCTTCATTGAGCGCGAGAGCGAGAGCCACAGCTACCACGAGTTTGTGCGCAATCAGTTGAAGAAGCAGAAACCCAAATACCTGCGGCTGTTGCTGAACCAGGAGCCGAGCTACAAGAAAGAGTTACAACGTGCAAAAGTGGCGCTGGCAACGGCTCAGGACCCGATGAAGCGCAGGATCTTCGACGCCTACGTCAACGCGCTGTCCATAGGCCGTAACGAAGAGCGCATGGAGCGTGTGGTGCGTGGTATCAAGAACAAGATGGGCCACAAGAGCAACAAGTTCCTGGTGAGCGTGATGAGCCACTACAAGAGCAAAATGAGCCAGATGGAACACGACATGGAGGCTGCGGAGTTGCATGTGAAAGACCTGTGTACTCCAGAACAGTATGAGGCTTACATGAAGCTCGTGGAAGCCTTCGTGGGCGTGGCGGGCTGCCGCCGCATCTGGTATTTGAACGAAGCGTCGAGGGTGAAGTATGAGCAGGTCTTCTTCGACCTGGGCATCTTCGACTTCATCCGTTCGGAGGGTTACCTGCCGATGATGCGCGATTCGGTGGGCACCACCTACTACATCCTGCCTACCTGCATCTTGAAGGTGAGGGACACGGTGGACTTCGACATCATTCCGATGAAGGGCCTCACGGTCGTATGCCAGGAGCTGGCCATCGAAGAGAATGTAGAGGCTATCAGCAGCCGTCTGGGGGATGCGGCTAGCATGATTCGTATACCCGAGTACAACCTGACGTGGTATTTCAACCATGTGCGCCCCATCATGCGTTTTGTGGGCGCCTACGATGAGCTTCAGTCCACACTATGAAGAAAATACAGCGCCATACCTACCGCTTCAACCCGCACACCCTGCGCTACGAGAAGGTGCTGGTGTCGCTCAAGGACCGCGTGCGCCGCATCAGCTACAACGTGCTGATTGGCGTGGTGCTGGGCGTGGTGATAGTGGTGGTGGGCCTGCAGTTCATGTCGTCGCCCAAGGAGCGCGCCATGCAACGCGAGCTGGCGCAGTACAAGCGGCAGACGAAGCTGCTGGGCGAGCGTGTGGAGCGTGCGGAGAAGGTGCTGGAGAACCTCGAGGAGAGGGACGACGCGCTGTATCGCACCATCTTCGAGAGCGAGCCGGTGAGCGCAGCCGAACGCCACAGCGGCATCGGCGGCGTGGAGCGTTATGCCGAGTATGACAAGATGCAGAACGGCCAGTTGCTGAAGAACACCACGATGAAGGTGGACGAGCTGACCAAGCGCGTCTATGTGGAGTCGAAGTCGCTGGATGAAATCTATGAGATGGCGCGCACTAAGAACGAGCGCATGTCGTCGATGCCGGCCATCATGCCTGTGGCCAAGAACCAGTGCCATGTGGTGAGCGGCTTTGGCTATCGCTACCACCCGATACTGAAATACCGCCGACTGCATTCGGGAATCGACATGGCCGCCCGTCAGGGTACGCCCGTCTATGCCACCGGCGACGGTGTGGTGCTTGCGGCTGGACGTAAGTCGGACGGCTATGGCGGCTACGGCATTTTGGCGTTGGTCGACCACGGCTTCGGCGTGCAGACGCTCTATGCGCACCTGCACAGCGTCAACGTGCGTGTCGGCCAGCATGTGAGCCGCGGGCAGCAGATAGGCACCGTGGGCAGCACCGGTATGGCGTCGGGGTCGCACCTGCACTATGAGGTGATACAGAACGGCAAGAAAGTGGACCCGGTGTTCTATTTCGGCGGCGACCTGACGCCACAGGAGTACGAGGAAGTGCTCGAACTGGCACGTCAGGAAAACCAGTCGATGAGTTAAGTGGGAAGTGTTCAGTGTGAAGTGGTAAGTTATGGAGATTAGGATTGACGATAATGCGGGCTACTGTTTCGGTGTGGTGAAGGCCATCGGAACTGCCGAAGAGGAACTGCACCGTGAGGGCCGTCTCTACTGCCTGGGCGACATCGTGCACAACAGCGCCGAGGTGGAGCGCCTCAAGAACAAGGGGCTTTGCGTCATAGACAACCTCAACCAGCTATCCACACTCCACACCCCGCACTCCACTCCCAAGGTGCTTATCAGAGCTCACGGCGAACCGCCGTCGACCTACGTCGAGGCCGAAGCACGTGGCATCAGGCTCATCGATGCCACATGCCCCATCGTGCTGGCATTGCAGAAACGCATTCGCCAGGGCTACGAGGAGATGCGCCGTTGCGGCGGACAGATAGTCATCTTCGGCAAGCCCGGGCACGCGGAGGTTATCGGCCTTAACGGGCAGACCGACGGCACTGCCGTCATCGTGCCAACCCCCGAAGCACTCGAGGCTGTGGACACCAGCCGCCCGATACGCCTCTACTCGCAGACTACCAAAAGCCGCGAGGAATACCGGCAGCTAATAGCTAATATTGAACGCTGCCAGCCTGTGGACTTTGTCGCCTTTGACACCATCTGCAACCGGGTGGCCAACCGTGCCCGGCAGCTGGAAGACTTTGCACGGTCGGTCGACGTGCTTCTTTTCGTGGCTGGTGCCGAAAGCAGCAACGGACACTACCTATACGAATACTGCCGCAAAGTGCAGCCAAAGACCTACCTTATAGGAAGACCCACTGAGGTGGATAAAGAATGGCTCGTCGGGGCCAGCAGAGTGGGAATCAGTGGCGCCACCTCGACGCCCCGCTGGCTTATGGAAGAGGTGAGGAACCGATTGCAAACAGAGAATTGAACGGTGAAGATAGATAGGCTCATACTGAACAACTTCAAGAACTACCGCGAGGCCGACATCGCCCTCTGCGGGGGCATCAATTGTTTTGTGGGCAACAACGGGGCCGGCAAGACCAATATACTGGATGCGGTCTACTACCTCTCGTTCTGCAAGAGCCACTTCAACCCGGTAGACATACAGAATATACGACTCGGAGAAGACTATTTTGCCATCCACGGCCACTACGGTGACGATATGGCAAGCTGCATAGTGCGCTCCGGCCGTGGCAAGGAGATGCGGTGGAACAAGAAGGTGTGCCGCACGCTGGCCGAGCACATTGGGCGTATCCCGCTGGTGATGGTGACACCGCTGGATCAAACGCTTATCACGGGCGGCAGCGAGTTGCGACGCCGCTTTGTTGACGCCATCCTCTCGCAGACCGAGCCGGGCTACCTGGAGCACCTGATGGGCTACACGAAAGCCCTGGAGCAGCGCAACCGCCTGCTGAAGCAGATGTGGGAAGACCGCTTGTGGGACGAGGGCGTGGTGAGTGTGTGGGACGATCAGTTGTGTCGCCATGGAGAGCCCATGCTTGAGGCGCGGAGCCGGTTTGTGCAGGAATTCAGACCGATATTTGCCGACTATTACCACCAGATTGCCGGTGCCGACGAACCGGGCGAAGTACAATACAGCCCTGACGGGCGTCCGCTGATGGAGCAGCTGATGGCTAGCCGCCAAGCTGACAAATACGCACAGTATACCACGGTGGGGCCGCACAAGGACGATTTCGGCTTTGAGTTGGCCGACGGTATGGCTGTCAAGCGCTTTGGATCACAGGGACAACAGAAAAGTTTTGCGCTGGCGCTCAAGCTGGCGCAGTACAGATATATGAAGGAATGCTGCGGACGCAAGCCTATACTGCTACTCGACGACATCTTCGACAAATTGGATATGGTCAGGGTGAAGCAGTTGGTGCGGATGGTGGGCAGCCCGAGTTTCGGACAGGTGCTACTCACCGACACGCAACCTGGGCGCGTGCAGGCGCTGTTTGACGAATTGCCACATGTGGAACACAGGCTGTTCGATGTGGAGAAAGGAGAGGTGCATGCAACCTGACCGTCCGTTGGGATACTACATAAGCCGGCTGTTCAAGCAGCTGGACATGGGCGAATTTGCCTCGGAGCAGGAGGTGCTGCAGGTCTACCGGCTGCTGGTGGGTGACCTGATATACAAGCTCACGCCGACATTCATCTATCGCGACGGTACATTGAAGTTGCGCTTCGCCGCCGCCGCTCTCAAGCATGAGATGACTTGCCGTCGGGAGAGCTTGCGCAACAGGATGAACGAAGAACTGAAAGGGAACATAGTAAAGAAAATAGTGATATTGTGAAGAAACTTTGGCAGGCATTGGTATTGGTGAGGCGCTGCGACCCACGGTCGTTCGGGCTGCGGCTGCTGTATGTGGTGCTGCAAAGTGTTCTGCCACTGGTCAACCTCTACCTGCTTAAGTTGCTCATCGATGCTGTGGAACGTGGCGTTGCCGGCGGGGAGGTGCACTATATGCCCTATCTGCTGGGTATGGTGTCGGTGTTCTTGGTCAACCGCGTAGTATCGGCGCTCAACGGAGTGAACAACGATGTGCTGTCGCAACGGTTGACGGACTATATGAGCGACATCATGCAGCGACAGTCGGCGCGACTTGATATGACGTATTACGACAACCCCGACTATCACGACACTATGCACCGGGCCCAACAGGAGGCATCGTTCAGACCGTTGCAGATAATGAACAACTTCATGGCGCTGTTCGGGGCTCTGCTGTCCATTGCCGGTATCGTGGCCATGCTTGCATCCGCCTCGTGGTGGGTGATAGTGGTGATGGTGGTTGCCGTGATGCCCGGATTTGTTGTGCGGCTCTATAAGGCACGCTGCATCTACCAGTTCCGGCGCGACAATACGCAACTTTACCGCCAGACGGGCTATTATGGCGTGCTGCTTTCTTCGCGCGACTTCGCCAAAGAGATGCGTGCCTTCAACCTGACGGCTTTCTTCCGGCAGCGGTTTGTGGACAGCCGTCGCAAGTTGGTCGTCAAACTGTTGCGTATCTCGCGGCGCATGGGTGTGCTTGATGTGCTCTGTGCCCTCATTGAGGCGGCGGCCATGTTTATGGTAGTCTGGCTGTTGGTCAGGCAGGCTGTGACGGCGGCCATCACCATGGGTACCTTTGTCATGCTGCTTGAAGCCTTCCGGCGTGGACAGGGACAGCTGTCGGGACTGGTGGCGGCGGTGGCGGCACTCTACGACAACCGACTGTTTGTAAGCAACCTGTTCGACTTCCTCACGCTCAAGCCCGAGATTAAGTCGCCCGAGCAGCCAATACCCTTCCCGGAGCGGATAGAGACGGTAGAATTCAGGGATGTGACCTTCCGCTATCCTGACATGGACCGCGACGTGCTTTCCCACTACAGCCTCACGGCGAGGGTGGGGGAGGTGACGCTCATCCAAGGGGAGAACGGCTACGGCAAATCGACGCTGGTCAAGCTGCTGCTGCGACTCTATGACCCGCAGGAGGGCATGGTGGCCATCAACGGCATAGACGTAAGGCGGTTTGCGCTGGAGGACCTGCGGGCGCATATTGGGACGATATTCCAGGACTTCGGACGTTACAACATGACTGCTGCTGAGAATATTGGATTCACCTCCACGGAAGGTGTTGACAAAGCTGCTGTTCTTGCTGGTGCCGACAGTTTTCTCGGACGTCTTTCCAAAGGTTATGACAATATGCTCGGCCGCATGTTTGACGGCGGAGCTGAACTCAGTATGGGACAGTGGCAGCGGGTGGCCCTTGCGCGGATGTTCCATACCGGGACACCCATCATGCTGCTTGACGAGCCGATGGCTTGGATGGATGTGGCCAGCAGGGAGAAATTCATGCAGGTGCTCGACGAGGTCAAGCGCGACAGGATAGTGATAATGATAACCCACACATAACAACTATGATATATCATCTTGAACCGATAAATGCCAAAGAATATCAGGGAGACCTGCTTTTCCTCTATGGCGACGAAGTGGCCGAACGGACACTTCCGCTCTCCAAGAAAGAGATAGAATACGTCAAGTCCCGCTGCGCGGAGAAGAAGGACTTTATGGTGACCTTCGATAGGTTGCCGTATCACCTCTACTTCCTTTCGTTCGACAGCGAGAAGCCGGGTCCTGAATGCCAGGAGATGCTCCGCCGCAGTGCCGCCGACCTGCTGAAACGCCTCGAGGTCGACAAGGTCGAGAACCTCGCAGTCACGGGCGAAGGCACCCTGCCGGAGGAAATGGCCGCTTTTGTGGAAGGCCTTTCTCTGGCGGACTACAGCTTCGACCGCTACCGCACGACGACTCCCTATCATCTGCAACAGCTGACCATCGATAAACTCTACCTCTCTCCTGAGGAATTTGATGCTGCGCAGCGACTGTGGAACCGTATCTATTGGTGTCGCGAATGGGTCAATATGCCTGTCGCCGACCTCAATGCAGCCGCCTTTGCCGACGAGCTGGCCGCCATCGCTGCCGACTATAAGGACGTGCACTGCACTGTGATGGACAAGAAGCAGATAGCTTCTCTACGCATGGGTGGCTTGATGGCCGTCAACCGCGGTAGCGTTGACGAACCCCGTTTTGTGGTGCTGGAATACAAACCGAAAGCATCGGAAGGCGACCCAATCTGTCTTGTGGGCAAGGGCATCATGTATGACACCGGTGGCCTCAACATCAAACCGGAAGACTATATGCAGGAGATGAAGAGCGATATGGCTGGCGCCGCCACTATGGCCTCCGTGCTCTTCGCCGCCGCCGACAACCACCTGCCCGTGCATCTCGTCGCCCTCCTGCCCATGACCGACAATCGGCCCGGATTCAACGCCTATGCGGCGGATGATATATTGACCATGTACGACGGCACCACCGTCGAGGTGGTCAACACCGATGCCGAGGGCCGTCTCATCTTGGCTGACGCCATCGCCTATGCAGCCCGCAACTACCATCCCAGGCTTATCATCGACGCCGCCACCCTCACTGGCGCTGCTGTCCGTGCCATTTCTACTTTCGGCATCGCCGTCATGCAGCAGGGTGCCGAAAACCCGTTGACCATGCTCAAGCTCGTTGGTGAGCAGGTCTATGAGCGCCTGGTAGAATTCCCCATGTGGAAAGAATACGACGAACTCATCAAGAGTGACTATGCCGACCTCCGCAACTGCGGCACCACGCCGCAGGCGGGTACTATCACCGCCGGCAAGTTCCTCGCCCATTTCGCAGGACAGGTGCCCTATATCCACCTCGACATTGCAGGCGTCGCCTATTTCACCAAGCCGCAGCACTACTACCGCGCCGGTGCCTCGGGATATGCTATCCGCTTACTCTATGCTTTCCTTCAAATGCAAGACATGAAATAACCACACATATATATCAATCACGTTATGACTACGAACAACAAAGAAGACAAGAAGATAAAAGTGGCCATCACCCACGGCGACATTAATGGTGTCGGATACGAGGTAATACTCAAGACCTTTGGCGACAGCCGCATGTATGACATTTGCACCCCCGTGCTCTACGGCTCCACCAAGGTGGCTTCCTATCACAAAAAGCTGCTCTCCTCCATGCCGCAGGAGATGACCTTCTCCTCCATCCGTGATGCTTCCGAGGCGCAGGACCGCCGCTTCAACGTCATCAACCTCACGCAGGATGAGATAAAGATTGACCTCGGCAAGAGCACCGACATCGCAGGAAAGCTTTCGCGCGAAAGCCTCAACCGTGCCTGCGACGACCTTAAGGCCGGCAAGGTCGATGTGCTCGTCACCGCCCCAATCAACAAACGCAACATACAGGCCCCCGACTTCGATTTCCCGGGCCACACCGAATATCTCTCGCATCAGTTCGGTTCCTCCTCGCTTATGCTCATGGTCTGTGACCGTATCCGCATCGGCATCGTCACCAACCACCTTGCCCTCAAGGACGTCCCCGCAGCGCTTACACACAACCTGCTTTCTGATAAATTGATGCTTCTCAACGAGAGCCTCAAGCGTGACTTCGGCATCACCCGTCCCAAGATTGCTGTCCTCGCCCTCGACCCGCATGCTGGCGACAACGGCGTTATCGGCGACTTCGACGCCCGTGTTATCCTCCCCGTCATCGACGAGGTACAATCCAAAGGCGTCCTTGCCTACGGACCTTTCCCCTCCGACGGATTCTTCGGCTCCTCGCAGTTCAACAACTTCGATGGCGTCCTGGCCCTCTACCACGATCAGGGCCTCATTCCCTTCAAACTGATGTCCTTCACCGAAGGTGTCAACTATACCGCAGGATTGCCCTATGTCCGCACCTCGCCTGCCCACGGTACCGGCTACGACATCGCCGGCCACGACCGCGCCTCCGAGCAGTCGTTCCGCTCCGCCGTCTACCTCGCCTGCAACATCCTGCGCAACCGACAGGAATACGACGAACTTACCGCCAATCCTTTAAAATGAAAAAACTCCTTCTCATCGACGGAATGGCGGCGGTCTATCGGGGCTACTATGCCATGAGCAACTCCCCCCGCGTCAACTCCAAAGGCTTCAACACCTCGGCGGCCCTCGGCTTCACCATGTCGCTCTACGACATCCTGCGTTCGCAGAAGCCTACGCATATCGGTGTGGCCTTCGACCTCCCCAAACCCACCTTCCGCCATGAGATGTACCCCGACTACAAGGCCCATCGCGACCCCATGCCGGAGGAAATCGAGAGTAACCTTCCCTGGATATGCCGTGTCATCGAGGCTTTCCGCATCCCACAGCTTACCTGCGAGGGATTCGAGGCCGACGATGTCATCGGCACCCTCAGCCACGCTGCCGAGCAAGCCGGTTTCGACCAGGTCATCATGGTCACTCCCGACAAAGACTTCGCCCAGCTTGTCACCCCCCATGTGCTCCTCTACCGATACGGCCGCGGAAAGACGCCCGACTCGCTGATGGGAGTTCCGGAGATATGCGAGCGCTTCGGCGTCCAGCGACCCACACAGGTGATTGACCTCCTCGGCCTTTGGGGCGACTCCATCGACAACATACCCGGCATCCGCGGAGTGGGGGAGAAGACCGCTAAAAAGCTTATCGAGCAGTTTGGCTCCATAGAGGAAATGGTGGCTCGTGTCGACGAAATCAAGAATGACAAGCTGCGTGAGAATGTGCGTGAACACAGTCAGGATGCCCTCTTCTCCAAACAGCTCGCTACCATCCGGCTCGACGCACCCATCGCCTTCGACGAACAGGCGCTCCAAGTTGAGACGCCCGACTATGAGCTCCTGCGCTCCATCTGCGACGAGCTGGAGTTCCGTCAGCTCGCCAAGCGCATCTTCACCGACCTCTCTGTCGGCGACCCCTCAAAAGCTATGCAGTGGCAGGGACCTGCCGTTCAGCCAACCCCTGCTGTTCAGCCGACTCCGGCCGGTCAAACCACACTGCTCGACCTCGATACCACAACTCACTCCACGCTGACCGCCGACTGCCGACCGCTGACTGCTGACGTCCTCCGTTCGCTGCAAGGAAAGTCTGTCGGCATCCTCGTCGACGGTCCGCTGGTCGCCCTCTCCGACTCTGCTGAAACTGTCTGGACGGCCAAAGTGGCCGACCTCGACCTCCAGGCCTTCCGCAGTCTTCTTGCCGACACCTCCACCGGAAAGCTCTGTTTCGACCTCAAGAACCTAAAATACTTCCTCCAAGAACTTGACTGCACCATCGGCGGCCAGATCTTCGACATCCAACTCGTCCACTACCTTGTCGACCCCGAGTTGCGCCACAACCTCGACGACATCTGCTCCGGCCTCCTCGGCTTCTTCCCCGACACAATGCCCGACCGTGCTGCTGCCCTCTGGCAGCTCTACCCCCTGCTCACCGCGCGCCTCCGCGAAGCCGACCTCCTCAAGCTCTACAACGACATCGAACTACCGCTTGTCGACGTCCTTATCTCTATGGAACGTGTCGGCGTTCGCATCGACACCGACGCCCTCCGAAGCTACGCGCAGCAGCTTGCTGCCGAACGCGACACCATAGAGCAGCAGATCTATACCCTCGCAGGGCACACTTTCAATATCAGCTCTCCCAAACAGCTCGGCGAAGTGCTCTACGAAGAGCTCCAAGTCACCTCCAAGCCGCCCCGAACGGCTACCAAGCAATATTCCACCGCCGAGGATATCCTGCTCAAACTCGCCGACCGCCACGCTGTCATTCCGCTTATCCTCGAGTACCGCTCCATCTCCAAACTCGTCTCCACCTATCTCGACACCTTCCCCAAGCTCATCAGCCCTGTTGACCATCGGCTCCACACCGTCTACAACCAGACGGTCACCGCCACCGGCCGCCTCTCTTCTTCCAATCCCAACCTCCAGAACATACCCATCCGCACTCCACGCGGCCGTGAAATACGACGTGCTTTCGTGCCGGCCGACAGCGACCACCTCATCCTCGCTGCCGACTACTCGCAGATTGAGCTCCGCATCATCGCCTCCCTCGCCCACGACCGCCACATGATTGACGCATTCAACAACCACCTCGATATCCACGCCGCTACCGCCGCCAAGATCTACCACCTGCCCATCGTCCAGGTCACCAAGGATCAGCGGCGCAACGCCAAATCGGTCAACTTCGGCATCGTCTACGGCATCTCGCCTTTCGGTCTCAGCGAGCAGCTCTCCATTCCCCGCAAGGAGGCCGCTGCCCTCATCGACGAATACTTCGCCCAGTACCCCGACATCAAGCAGTTTATCGAGGACTGCAAGCAGTTTGCCCGCACCCACGGCTACGCACAGACCCTCCTGGGTCGCCGCCGCTACCTGCTCGATATCAACTCGCGCAACAATAACGCACGCTCCTTCGCTGAGCGCAACGCCGTCAATATGCCCATTCAGGGCACCTCGGCCGATATGATCAAGATTGCTATGGTGCGTATCCACGAGCAGCTCTGCCGGCAGAACCTGCGCACCCGCATGATACTGCAGGTTCACGACGAACTGGTATTCGACCTCTACCGCCCCGAAGAGGAGCAGGTGCGCGACATCGTCCTCCGCGAGATGCAGAACGCGCTGCCCCTCGAGGGACTCCCCGTCGATGTCTCCATCGAGGTGGGCACCGACTGGCTGCAAGCACACTAACCGACCACTTAACACATGCCGCTGAAATGAAAAACTATCTGCTTCTTTTGGGACTGTTCCTCCTTTCCAATGTTGCGCTCGCCCAGCAGCCCTGGAACCATACGGAATTGGCCACCCTCTGCACCGACGACGTCTACTTTGTCGCCCCTCCCGCCGAGTTGCGGCAGCAGATCAGCGATACCGTTCCCTACAATACCCTCTACCATGTCTCGGGTCCTTGGACGCTCCGCGGCAAGAGCTACACCCGCTTCCGCGCCCTGCAGTCGGACGCCGACTTCCTGCTGCCCGATACCCTCGCTACGCAGCTGCTACCTTACCTCGTCTCCGCCTCCTACTGGAATCAGCGCCTCTTGCAGCTCCTCCGCTGGACCTACGTCGACGACTCCCTCGTACATATCTATATAGAGCGGTCGGCGGTCAGCAGTCAGCAGTCGGCAAGATACACTCCCATTTCCTTCCTCGGCTACACCTTCCAGCCCTCCGAGCGCTGGCCGGTGAATTTCACCGTGCAGGTAGGCGGCGCCAGCCACACACTCACCCTCCGTGCCCTCGACCAGCTGGCCGAGTGGGGCGCCTTCGCTACCACCGCACAAGTGCTTGACCGTCAGCAGCAACAGCAGTCGCTCCTCGACTCCACACTCGCCCTCCACAGCCATCTCGAAACCCTCGACTCGCAGTATTCGGCCGTGAGCAGCCAGCAGTCGGCCTTCGTCGACTCCCTTTTGCGCGAGCTTTCCGACGACTCACTGCGGCAGGAGCGGCGGCAGACCCTCGCCGAAGTCCAACGCACCAAACAGCGCATGAACCGCGACCAAATCTTCCTCTTCAGCATCAAGACCGCCCGCAGCGACTACATGTTCGGCCTTGAGTTCAACCTCTACAACTGCTTCAAAAAGACCATCTCTAAGATTGAAATCACCGTCGTCCCCTACAACATGCGCAACCGGGTGCAGCCCGACAAATTCGACCGCACCGTCCGCACCGTGCGCTGCATGGGCCCCGTGCCCCCCGGAGCCCCCGCACAATACCTCTTCGACGAACTCTTCTGGGATGAAAACGAGCGTATTAAATATATGCGCACCACCTCCATCACCTTCCACTTCACCGACGGCACCACCCGCACTTTCTCCGGCTACAACCAAATCCTGAAACACACCCTTCAATAGATACGTGTGGGGAAAAATTATTTTGCCGCGTGCCGCTTTTTTCGTACTTTTGCAATTCGTTTTGACGACATATAAATAAATAAACAATATGAAGAAAACCATTTTAAGTATTGCTACTATGGCAGTTATCGCAACAGGTTGCCAGCACAAAGCCCAGCTCACCTCGGGCATCAACACTGACAACTTCGACACAACGGCCCGATTGGAGGACGACTTCTACCAGTACGCCTGCGGCGGCTGGATGGCCAACAACCCGCTCGATGCCGAGCACAGCCGCTATGGCGCTTTCGACGTGCTGGCCGAGAACGCTCTGAAGAACGTCAACGACATCATTGACAGCGTCTCGAAGAACGAGAACGAGGCCGGCTCGCTGGCCGACAAGATTGCCACGATGTACAACATCGGCATGGACACCGCTAAACTGCAGGAGCAGGGCGCCGCCCCGCTGATGCCCTATTTGGAGGAAATCAACAACCTGAAGACCCGCGAGGATGTGTG